>Ga0129350_1206446_pt1 | contig 8664 bp, 6 predicted proteins | sample CPBNA2_9_FD_105434 | JGI IMG/M metagenome (GOLD analysis project Ga0129350, IMG submission 105434) | Freshwater to marine salinity gradient microbial communities from Chesapeake Bay, USA - CPBay_Sum_27_0.8_RNA2 (Metagenome Metatranscriptome) | ecosystem: Environmental > Aquatic > Marine > Coastal ... | reverse complement strand
CTGAGAGATCTTAGGGTTCGGCTCGACAGAGGTAAATCTGGTCGTTAGAATGCGTCGTTTGAGTCTACAATCTGAGGCTAATCGAAGGTACCTTTTTGAAGATGTGAGTGCATCTTATAAAAAGATATCATTGATTAGCACGACAACAGTCTTGTTTAACTGTTGTTGATACTCGTTTACGTTAAGAGTGCTTATTGTAAGCATGAATTCGATGAGTCTTTCCTAAATTTTGGAAGTTGACGCATCAGCTCACTTTTTGAGCCAGTTTTGAGGTTATTAAAGAATGCAAGTTACTGTTGAAACGCTAGAGGGTCTAGAGCGCCGTCTAAACATTACTGTTCCTGCTGCAAACATCGAAGATGCAGTGACAGCTGAATTACGCAATATTGCAAAGAACCGTCGTTTTGATGGCTTCCGTAAGGGTAAAGTGCCATTGAAGATGGTTGCTAAAATGTACGGTAAAGCAGTACGTCAAGACGTAATGGGTGAAGTCATGCAGCGTCACTTTATTGAGGCGATTGTAAAGGAAAAGATCAACCCAGCAGGTGCGCCTACCTTTGCTCCAGTAGAGAACAAAGAAGGCGAAGATCTCGTGTTTAACGCAACGTTTGAAGTATACCCAGAAGTTGCACTCAAAGGTCTAGAGAATATCACTGTTGAAAAGCCAGCGACAGAAGTTCAAGATGCTGATGTTGAAGAGATGATCGAGACATTACGTAAACAGCAAGCAAACTGGGCTGAAGTTGACGAAGTGGCTGAAGACGGCAAACGCGCAACTATCGACTTTATCGGTTCTATCGATGGAGAAGAGTTTGAGGGCGGGAAAGCAGAGAACTTCCCACTAGAAATGGGTGCTGGTCGTATGATCCCGGGCTTCGAGGATGGTATTTCTGGTAAGAAAGCAGGTGAAGAATTCGAAATCGACGTGACTTTCCCAGAAGACTACCACGCTGAGAACTTGAAAGGTAAAGCTGCTAAGTTCTCGATCACAGTAAATAAAGTCGAAGCGCGTGAATTGCCAGAAGTGAATGATGACTTCATTGCGAAGTTTGGTGTTTCGGAAGGTGGTGTTGATGCTCTCAAAGCTGAAGTTCGTAAAAATATGGAACGTGAGCTTAAGCAAGCAGTTAAAAACCGCATCAAAGAACAAGCTATCGACGGTTTGGTGAAAGAAAATGATATCGAAGTTCCTGCTTCTCTGATCGATCAGGAAATCGGTACTCTTCGTCAGCAAGCGGCGCAACGTTTCGGTGGTAACCCAGAAGCTGCTGAACAGCTACCACGTGAATTATTTGAAGAACAAGCGAAGCGACGCGTTGTTGTAGGTCTTCTTCTTGGTGAAGTAATCAAGTCTGAAGAGCTAAAAGCAGATGACGACAAAGTGAAATCTCTCATCGAAGAGATGGCGACCGCTTACGAAGATCCATCTGAAGTTATTGCTTACTACGAGCAAAACGAGCAAATGATGAACAACATGCGCAATGTTGCGTTAGAAGAGCAAGCTATCGATGCCATTATCTCTAAAGCTCAAGTTTCTGAAAAAGAAGTGAGCTTCAATGAGCTAATGAACCAACAGCCAGCAGCTTAATAGGCAATAATGTGCTTATTTGGTTGACTACGGGTTAACTATTCTGCTAACAATGGTCCGTGTGATACTTTTCATTCGGACCATTAATTTTTTAGGGACTTAAGAATATGAGCTACCAAGAAAAAAATGCAATGTCTCCAATTTTAGATGCACTTGTCCCCATGGTGGTTGAACAAACTTCTCGTGGTGAACGTTCTTATGATATCTACTCTCGTCTATTAAAAGAACGAGTGATTTTTTTAACTGGTCAAGTAGAAGACCACATGGCAAATCTTGTCGTGGCACAATTGCTTTTCCTTGAGTCTGAGAATCCTGACAAAGATATTTTCTTATACATTAATTCACCAGGTGGAAGCGTGACAGCGGGCATGTCTATTTATGACACGATGCAGTTTATTAAGCCTAACGTCAGCACGGTGTGTATGGGACAAGCATGCTCTATGGGAGCATTCTTATTAGCTGGCGGCGCTCCTGGTAAGCGTTATGTTCTGCCAAACTCACGAGTTATGATTCACCAGCCATTAGGTGGTTTTCAAGGCCAGGCTTCAGATATCCAGATTCATGCTCAAGAAATTCTAACTATCAAGAAAAAGCTGAACACCTTGTTAGCTGAGCACACAGGGCAGCCACTTGATGTTATTGAACGCGATACTGATCGTGATAACTTTATGTCAGCAGATCAAGCCGTTGAATATGGGTTAGTTGATTCAATGTTGACTCACCGTAGTGAATAACTAGCCACATTGGCATATATTGATATACACTCAGGTCATGAGAGTAAAGGCTAAGAGGTTAGCGAATGACAGACAAAAGCAAAGAGAGCAGTAGTAGTAAGCTTCTTTACTGTTCTTTCTGTGGTAAGAGCCAGCACGAAGTTCGCAAGCTAATCGCTGGACCATCAGTATACATTTGCGATGAATGCGTTGATTTATGCAACGACATTATTCGTGAAGAAATCAAAGATGCACTACCGAAAAAGCAGTCCGAAGCACTTCCTGTGCCTAGAGAGATTCGGGAGCATCTGGACGATTATGTAATTGGTCAAGATTACGCGAAAAAGGTGCTTGCAGTAGCCGTTTATAACCACTATAAGCGTTTACGTAATGGCGACACTACGAGTGATGGTGTTGAATTAGGCAAGAGTAATATTCTACTCATCGGGCCTACTGGTAGCGGTAAGACATTATTAGCTGAAACATTAGCACGCTTCTTGGATGTGCCATTTACTATGGCTGATGCAACCACTCTTACAGAAGCGGGCTATGTAGGTGAAGATGTTGAAAACATCATTCAAAAGTTACTACAAAAATGCGATTATGATGTTGCGAAAGCAGAGCGGGGCATTGTCTATATCGATGAAATAGACAAAATATCTCGTAAAGCAGAAAATCCCTCTATAACACGTGATGTATCTGGTGAAGGTGTTCAACAAGCCCTACTCAAGTTAATTGAAGGTACGGTGGCATCTGTCCCGCCTCAAGGTGGGCGCAAGCATCCTCAACAAGAATTTCTTCAGGTCGATACCTCGAAAATCTTATTTATTTGTGGTGGTGCATTTGCTGGCTTGGACAAGGTGATTGAACAACGAGTGGCGACAGGAACTGGGATCGGGTTTGGTGCAGAGGTTCGTTCTAAGGATGAGACGAAAACTGTGGGTGAACTTTTCACAAAAGTTGAACCTGAAGATCTCGTTAAATACGGCTTAATTCCTGAATTTATTGGTCGTCTTCCAGTTACTACTACGTTAACTGAGCTTGATGAAGAAGCGTTAATTCAAATTCTTTGTGAACCAAAAAATGCATTAACTAAGCAATATGCTGCACTGTTTGAATTAGAAGATACAGAACTTGAGTTTCGCGAAGACGCACTCAGAGCGATAGCGAAAAAAGCGATGGATCGTAAAACGGGTGCACGAGGCTTACGCTCTATCCTTGAAGGTGTATTATTGGAAACAATGTATGAGTTACCTTCAATGGAAGACGTTAGCAAAGTTGTCATTGATGATTCTGTTATCAAGGGAGAGTCTGCTCCTCTAATGATTTACAGCAATTCTGACAACCAAGCAGCGGGTGCTGAGTCATAATCTAATTCACAAAAAGTGACGTAGATAAGAAGGGAGTATTCAATTACTCCCTTTTTTTTATTCTTTCATTGAATCCAATGAATTAGCCCCCATATATTTCGAATAGGACAAAGCGGAAGAGAGAAGAATATGAACTTGGAACGTTCCGAACGTATCGAGATCCCAGTACTACCTCTGAGAGATGTAGTGGTTTACCCGCACATGGTAATCCCATTATTCGTTGGTCGCGAGAAGTCGATTGCATGCTTAGAAGCCGCAATGGACGACAATAAGCAAGTCTTATTGGTCGCTCAAAAAAAGGCGGATACCGATGAGCCAGCAGAAGCGGATATGTTTGAAGTTGGTACGGTCGCGACCATTCTTCAACTACTTAAGTTGCCAGATGGCACGGTAAAAGTGTTAGTTGAAGGACAACAACGTGCAAAAATTCATCGCTTTATTGAAAGTGAGTACTTTTACGCAGATGCGGAGTACTTAACAACCAACGAGCTGGATGAGCGTGAGCAAGAAGTGATTGTTCGCAGTGCGATTAATCAATTTGAAGGTTTCATTAAGCTTAATAAAAAAATTCCCCCAGAGGTGCTTACTTCTCTAAATGGAATTGACGAAGCTGCAAGGTTAGCGGATACCATAGCCGCACACATGCCACTTAAACTTGCAGAAAAACAAAATGTCCTAGAGATTTTGGATGTAAGCGAACGCCTCGAATTTTTGATGGGGCAAATGGAATCAGAAATCGACTTACTTCAAGTTGAAAAACGCATTCGTACTCGCGTGAAAAAGCAGATGGAAAAATCGCAAAGAGAATACTATCTGAACGAGCAGATGAAAGCGATTCAGAAAGAGCTTGGCGAAAGTGAAGATGGTGTTGATGAATTTGAGGTGCTAAAGCAGAAGATTGATGATGCTAAAATGCCTCAAGAAGCACGTGAAAAGACGGAGCAAGAGTTACAGAAACTCAAGATGATGTCTCCTATGTCAGCTGAAGCAACAGTAGTGCGTGGATACATTGACTGGATGCTCGGTGTTCCTTGGAACAAACGTTCAAAAGTGAAAAAGAATCTGGCTAAGGCGGAGGAGGTTCTTAATGAGGACCACTACGGTTTAGAGCGTGTTAAAGAGCGTATTCTTGAATATTTAGCGGTTCAAAATCGCATCAACAAGTTGAAAGGTCCGATCCTTTGTTTAGTGGGTCCCCCTGGTGTGGGTAAGACTTCTTTGGGGCGCTCTATCGCTGCAGCGACGGGTCGCCAGTATACGCGTATGGCTCTTGGTGGCGTACGTGATGAGGCAGAGATTCGTGGTCATCGTCGAACTTACATAGGTTCAATGCCAGGCAAGCTGATTCAGAAGATGTCTAAAGTCGGAGTTAAAAATCCACTCTTCTTGCTTGATGAAATCGATAAAATGTCATCGGACATGCGTGGTGATCCTTCATCAGCTTTGCTAGAGGTCCTTGATCCAGAGCAAAATAACGCATTCAACGACCACTATTTGGAAGTTGATTACGACTTGTCTGATGTTATGTTCGTCGCGACGTCGAACTCGATGAATATCCCAGGCCCACTGCTTGACCGTATGGAAGTTATTCGTCTATCGGGTTACACAGAAGATGAAAAACTGAATATTGCGAAGCGACATCTTGTTGAAAAGCAGATCAAACGAAATGGTCTTAAAGTTAATGAAATCGACATAGATGATTCTGCAATTATTGGCATTATTCGCTATTACACTCGAGAAGCTGGTGTCCGAAATCTCGAGCGTGAGATCTCAAAAATTTGTCGTAAAGCTGTAAAAAATATTCTTTTAGACAAAGACTTAAAGAAAGTTACAGTGAACATGGAAAATCTGAAAGAATATTTAGGTGTCCAGCGTCATGATTTCGGTAAGGCAGATGATAGCAATCGTCTAGGGCAAGTGACGGGGTTAGCATGGACAGAAGTTGGTGGGGATCTACTCACTATAGAAACAGAGTCTATGCCGGGTAAAGGTAAGCTAACTCAGACTGGGTCGTTAGGCGATGTGATGCAGGAATCAATACAGGCGGCGATGACAGTTGTTCGTTCTCGTGCTGATAAGTTGGGGATTAATTCTGACTTTTATGAAAAACGAGACATCCACGTTCATGTTCCGGAAGGGGCTACGCCAAAAGATGGTCCGAGCGCGGGTATCGCGATGTGTACGGCGCTTGTTTCTAGTTTAACGGGGAATCCAGTCAAAGCAGAGGTTGCGATGACAGGTGAGATCACGCTGAGAGGCGAAGTTCTACCTATCGGAGGTCTTAAAGAGAAACTTTTAGCTGCCCACCGTGGTGGTATTAAAACGGTTCTCATTCCCAAAGACAATGAGCGTGATCTTGAGGAAATTCCTGATAATGTAATTACTGATTTAAAAGTAATTCCGGTTCAGTGGATTGATGAAGTACTTAGGGTTGCCCTAGAAAAAGAGCCGTCTGGTGTCGAGTTTGCTGCAGTAAAATAGTGATGTATAGCAAAAATAATTAAAAGATTACGTTGATAAGCGCAAAAACTCTTGTCAGCGTTTTTTTTGGGAGCTAACGTTACCAACTATAGCCTCATGCCTTACAAGACAAGGGTTTGTAGCTAGTGTGGAATAAATGGAACGTAAAGCTACCTACAACAAAAATATTTGGTGGCATAAAGGGGAATCACAGTGAATAAAACGCAATTAGTAGAAAAAATCGCAGAGAGCGCAGATCTTTCAAAAGCGTCTGCTGGAAGAGCACTTGATGCATTTATTGATGCAGTGGGTGATACACTCCAGTCTGGAGATCAGGTAGCTTTGGTTGGTTTTGGCACGTTCAGTGTAAGAACACGCGCTGCGCGTACAGGCCGTAATCCAAAAACTGGCGAAGAAATTCAAATTGCAGAGGCAAAAGTACCGTCGTTCAAGGCTGGTAAGGCTCTTAAAGATTCTTGCAATTAATTTGAGCTAAAATCTAGGCAGATTTTTCGAACCTTTTTAAAATATGCGCATCTTACTGATGCGCATTTGTTTTTCTGGTATTATCGCGCCAAACCATTTTTAATTTTATGTGCCATGCCTGTGTTAGTGTAAATACGGCAAGGTATACAAGCGGAGAGTAGTGTAAGTATGATGGAACGAATGCGCGAAGGCGCCAGTGGTGTAGCTGTGAAGGTTATCCTTGGGGTGATCATTCTAAGTTTCGTTTTTACGGGTGTAAGCGGATACATTGGTTCTGGTGCAAGTAGCTCAGCAGCCAAAGTTGGCAATGATGAGATAAGTCGAGGTGATTTTGAGCGTGAGTATCAAAATCAGCGGAATCAGATGCAAGCTCAACTTGGTGATTATTTCTCAAACCTTTTGGCCGATCAAAATTACGTCAACACTTTCCGTAAATCAGTTCTAGACCGCATGATCGATGATAAGCTCATAGAACGTCATGCTGAATCTTTAGGCTTGCGAGTCAGTGATGCCCAAGTTCGTCAGCAAATCTTCGAATTCCCTCAGTTTCAGGTTGAAGGAAAATTCGATGAGGATGTTTATCAAGCAACACTAAGAAGAGCTGGCTTCACCGCTCATACATTCTCTGAGGATCTCAGAAAGAACATATTACGTGAACAACTTAGAAATGCCATTGAGGGTACCGATTTCTCCCTTGATGGAGAAGTTGAATCACAGAGCAAGTTAATCAGTCAAACTCGAGACGTAAAGAAGATTACTTTATCGTTGAGCGATTTTGCCGAAAAAGTGAAATTGTCTGACGAAGAAATCACTGATTACTATCAGCAACATACTGCACAGTATACTCGTCCAGAGCAAATGAAAGTCGCCTATATTGAGCTTTCTGCCGAGAAATTAAAGAATAATATCGTTGTCAGTGATAATGATGCGAAGGCGTATTACCAAGACAATATCGATAAGTATACGTCGGAGGAACAGCGTCGAGTAAGTCATATATTGATTCAAGGTGACAACAAAGAAAAAGCGCAAAAAGTTCTCGACAAGTTGAACACAGGTGCTGATTTTGCCACGTTAGCCAAAGAGGAATCAGAGGATGTCGGTAGTGCAGAAGAAGGCGGTTCTTTAGGCTGGATAGAACGCGATGTTATGGACCCGGAATTTGAAAAGGCGGCGTTTGCGCTCAAACAGCCGGGTGAAACGACGGATCTGGTTAAATCAGAATTTGGTTACCATATTATCAAGCTAGACGAGCTTAAAGCGCCAGAAGCTGAACCTTATGAGACGGTGGCAAAAGCAATTAAACAAGAGTTGAAAGATCAAAAGGCAGCAGACGAATTCTATGCTTTGCAAGCTCAATTAGAAACTCAGGCGTATGAGTCACCCGATTCTCTGGATGCTGCAGCTGAAGCAATAAAGGCTAATATCCAAACAACAGACTTCATCTCGGATGCTAATGCACCTGATTTGCTTAAATCAGCTCCAGTATTACAAGCACTCGCTAACCCTGAAGTTAAAGAGGACGGCTTAAATTCTGAAGTTATCGAGATTGCGCCGGAACATGTTGTAGTTGTTCGTATTAATGACACTCGTCCAGAAAAGTTGTTACCACTTAGTGAAGTGCGTGATGATGTGGTTGAAGCTGCGACTGAAGTAAAAGCAAAAGAATCTGCTGAAAAGCTCGCGATTTCGATAGTAGAAGAATTGAAATCGGGCAAAGAAGACTTGCTCAAAAAATACGGTTTGAAGTTTGGTGAAGCTGAGTCTTTAGATAGAAGCTCGCCCATTGCGAACGTTGTATTCGCTATGACTAAGCCCACAGATGGGAAGGTCGAGTACACTCAATTGAGAGACTTAAATGGAGACTTTTTGATTGTTGGTTTGACTCAGGTAGTGTCTAAGCCGAACAAGCAGTACGAAGAGCAAATAAAGGCTCAACTGACTCGAACCAATGCGCAACAAGACTTTACTGGTTTGATTAAAATCCTACGTAATGAAACAGATATTCAATATTATGTAGTGACACAGTAGTGGCGCAATTGAAACTGAT
>Ga0129350_1031315_pt1 | contig 8728 bp, 13 predicted proteins | sample CPBNA2_9_FD_105434 | JGI IMG/M metagenome (GOLD analysis project Ga0129350, IMG submission 105434) | Freshwater to marine salinity gradient microbial communities from Chesapeake Bay, USA - CPBay_Sum_27_0.8_RNA2 (Metagenome Metatranscriptome) | ecosystem: Environmental > Aquatic > Marine > Coastal... | reverse complement strand
GTCTTCTTGAAAGAATCAATGAGCCAATGGAAAAGTTGTCTAAGCTTTCTCAGTCAATCCAAGACAGAGAGGAGTTCAAAGATGTCTAAAAGCTTTACATTTCTCTTTGCAAGAACTTGAAGGAGTACAACAAGCAAAAGGTCATCCATTGGGAGTAGGGAGTTGAGAGACATACTGATGAGTAACTCGACAAGTTCCTTCTTTATAGAGAGTAAAATGAGATGGGATTCATTCGAGTCAACTTTGATCCAGTTCTCGTTAGGCTCCTTAGAGAAGTCAAATACCTTCTTCTCATGGATATTGAAGTTCCAGAAAGAGCTCAACTTTTGTTCAAAAAAGTAAATATTTACAGAACTCAAACTGGAAACTTGGAAATAATTGCTGATATGTACAATGAAATTCTTTCAATTTTGTTACCAGTTGAAAAGCCACTTCTTCATGACAGAATTATGAAAATGAACAACGCTCTTGCTCCAGGTATCAATGAGCTAAGATGGAATACTCAGAATATCGACCCCTTCATCAGCTCCTGTATGAGTATAGTCACTGATGTTGATGCTCTTGTTAAAAAAATGAAGTCTAATGTTGCCAAGATCGAAGAGTATATGGAGGCATGGGAGAAGCCTCTTTTTGAGAGAAAACCAAAGCCTTTTGCACCAGAAGATGTAGAGCAAAGTCATCAAGCTCTGGTCATTTCTCGTCTTGAAGATGTGAAAAACAATGGAAGAGAGATTCATAAGGCTCTCAAAGACACCTTAGAGGCTATCAAACCAGACAGAAAATCCCCAACTTGGATTTCATATGTTGATTATGTAAATAGCTTGGTTATCGGAGGAATAACTAATGGTGTTTGTTCTTCAATGAGCTATTTAGCTGATCAAATCAGTATTCCTTACAATAAGCACAATGGATTGTTGCCAATCTTTGACGTTAGAGTTGACTTGCAAGATCGTGATGTCATCTTTGATCCACCAATTAATTACAGCCCTAAAGGTAATGGTATCAGAGATATCATCTAAAAAATCATGGACGATTTCGTGTCTCTCTCAATCTAAATCGTTCGTCTTGACACAAACGCTACTGGAGATTACCTGCCTGAGGTTAAGGATTAATTCCAAGTTTTTGGTGCTACCAACCATGTTACAAAGCAATTTCAGGAAATTTTGAATGCTACAGATGAGTTCTTAGCCACTTACAGTGACAAATCTTTCCTCTGGGAGAAGACGCTTGAGGAGGACTTTGAAGCCTTCCTTGACACTGGAACTGATCCAAGAGAGTAAAAGCATGTCAAAATCAACGAGGATGGTGAAGAAGAAGAAGATGAAACCTTCAAGTGGATGGCAGAAAAGATCCTTGCTGGCGTTAAAACTAAGTAGCCACCTCTTGAAAAATTCCATGAGAAAATTACTATGCTTACTGGAATTAAGCACGAGATCAACGAAATGAAACATTCTATTGACATTGGATGGCTTAGAGTAAATGCTACTCCTCTTATCAAGGAGCTTTAAAACACCATTGTGCTATGGATAGACACCTATATTAATTTCTTGCTCGATAACACCGTATAGTAGATCAAAAATATTGAGGCATTTATTGGAGAAGTCACTAGTGGCATTACGACTCTACCAAAAGATGCAAAGACCAAGGCTGAAAAAGATCTTCTTATGAAAGTTATGGGACACTTGAGAGACGTAAAGATGATCAAAGATAGAACCCTTGATTAGGTTGGCCCAATGAAAGCTACAATTGATCTCCTCAAAAAACACAGAACTATGGAGCTTATTGATGGAGAAGACTTCACTGTGAAGCTGGAAAACTCAAAAACAGCTCTTGTTGAAGTCAGTGAAAAAGCTCTCGGACCAGTTAAAGAACAAATTTTACCATTATAGACTCAAGAAGCCTCTAACATCAAAGATAGGCTCAGAAAGTTTGAAATCAAGGTTGCTGAATACAGAATGGAGTTCTAAGCTTAATGCCCATATCATGTTACACAATCATCTTCAACAATAATTGCAGATGCTTATGCCAAGATTACAGAGTATTATAACAATACATTGGATATTGAGGCTGAGGCAGCTGATCTGAATAACTTAGAAACTCTATTTGATATTCAAAAATCGTCTTATAAGCAGCTCAAAGATTGTGGTGCAGAACTTTGTCTTTTGAAGCAAATGTGGGATTTGGTATCCTTGATAGACTTTTAATTCGAAGCTTGGAAATCCACATTATGGGAGAAGATTGACACCGAGGTTTTAATGCAACTCGTCAAAGACATGTAAACCAAATAGTGCAATCCATAAAGTGCTTAGAATAAAGACATTAAAAACTGGAAAACTTTCATCGCTTTGAACGAGAGAGTTAAAAACATGAACACAATTCTTCCATTGATTAATCAGTTAAGATCTCCATTCATGATGGACAGACACTGGAAAAAACTAGAAATAATCACCGGTAAGACTATTAATCACAAATCCCCATAATTCTGCCTTGAAAATTTGGTCGAGCTAGATCTATTCAAGTACTCTGAAGAGGTTAATGAGATTGTTGACGGAGCCGCAAAAGAAGCCAAAATTGAGATCAAACTTAACAACATCCAAAAAGTCTGGGAAGAATCTGTCTTCGAATTTAAAGAATACAAAGAAGTACCAGTCCTACATGCTCTTGATGAAATCATGGAGAGTGTTGATCTTCATTCCATGGAGCTCATGGGAATGATGTCATCAAAAGATGTCGAGGAATTCAAAGAAAAAGTTCTTTATTGGCAAAAGAACCTGAAGACAGTTGACCAAGTCATCACTATTTGGGTCAAAGTGCAAAGACAATGGCAAAGGCTTGAGCCTATTTTCTTAGCATCCGAGGATATCAGAGCTCAGCTTCCTGATGATACCAGAAGATTCGAATAGATTGATGCTTAATTCAAAGATCTCATGAGAGAGGCAAGAGATGAACCAGGCGTTGTACAAGCTTGTACATTTGAAAACAGAGAAGAATTACTTAACACTTTCTTCACTGAGATCGAATTGTGCGAGAAAGCTCTTTTCGCATATCTTGAGGAAAAAAAGAAGATTTTTGCTCGTTTCTATTTCGTATCCAACCAAGCACTTCTTGATATCCTTTCAAATGGAAACAACCCAGAAAAAGTTGATGAGTATCTTGGAGATTGCTTCGATGGAATGAAATGCCTTGATTTTGTGAGAGGCCCTGGTATTCCTTATCCATCCAAAAGGGCAAAGGGTATGTTCTCCAAGGAAGATGAATACGTTCCATTCTTCAATGAATTCACAATGGCAGGTGCTGTCGAAAATTATCTTTGCGATTTGGAAAAATGCATGCAAGTTACTCTTAGAGATGTTCTAGAGTAAGCAAAGTAAACTGCAGATCTATGGGAAATCCAAAGCAAGAGAGAGATATGGCTTCAAGATTACTGTGCTTAAATTGCACTTCTTGCGACATAAGTTATGTGGACTGATGAAACAATCAGAGCATTTGATGATCTTGAAGGAGGAAGTGAGACTGCAATGAAGGAGTATCTTAATCAGATTATTTCCAGAATTAGTGCTCTTATTGAGCAGGTCAGAAATCCTCTATCTAAAGATCTGAGAAGCAAAATTATCACAATCATCACCATTGATGTCCACGAAAGAGATGTAATTGACGAATTTGTCTTGAAGAAGGTTCAAGATTAAAGCATGTTCATTTGGGTAAGACAACTTAGATTCTATATGGAATATAGAAATCCAAAAGATGATAAGAGAGTATGTGTCCCAAAAATTTGCGATTGGTAAACTTATTATAACTATGAGTATGTTGGTAACTGTGGTCGTCTTGTTATTACCCCTCTTACTGACAGATGCTATATCACTTTGACCTAAGCTCTTAATTTGAGTATGGGAGCATCTCCTCAAGGCCCAGCTGGTACTGGTAAAACAGAGACAACAAAAGATCTTGGTAGAGCTCTCGGACTTGCTGTTGTTGTGTTCAATTGCTCAGATCAAATGAATTACACATCAATGGCTTAGATTTTCATGGGTCTAGCTCAAACTGGTTCATGGGGTTGCTTCGATGAGTTTAATAGAATTTCTATTGAAGTGCTGTCTGTCGTTTCTACTTAGGTAAAATGCTGCCTTGATGCCATTAAAGAACTTAAGACTAATCCAGCAAAGAACATGTTCTTGTTTATGGACCAAGATGAAATCTTAATGAGACTTACTACTGGATTCTTCATCACCATGAACCCAGGTTACGCAGGAAGAACAGAGCTTCCTGAGAATTTGAAAGCTTTATTCAGAAGTTGTGCAATGGTTGTCCCAGATATTGTCAAGATCTGTGAGAATATGCTCATGTCTGAAGGATTCACAAGTGCCAAAGAACTGTCCAAAAAATTCATGTGCTTGTATGATTTATCAAAGAGTCTGCTCTCAAAGTAGATCCATTATGATTGGGGTCTTAGAGCAGTCAAATCAGTACTGAGACAAGCTGGTGGTCTTAAGAGAGCCGAACCAGATATTCTTGAGGATATTATTCTTAAGAGAGGTCTCAAAGACTTTAACTGGCCAAAAATTGTTGTAGATGATAGAAACATTTTCGATGGTTTGATTAGAGATCTCTTCCCTGGAATTCAAGTCGAAGCAAAAGTCAATGAAGAGCTCTAGCAGAGAGTAATTAAAACTGCTAAGGATATGGGACTTCAAGCTAATCCAGAAGATCTCTTCGTTCTCAAGGTTGTCTAGCTTCAGGAAATTATTGATGTCAGGCATTGCTGCTTTATCATTGGTAATCCTGGATCTGCAAAAACAACAATTTGGAAGACCCTTGCTGGTGCCGCAACTCTTGGAGGAGAAGACACCATTTATGAAATTATTGATCCAAAAGCTGTTACATCAGATGAGCTTTTCGGATGCATGAATCCTAAATCAAAAGAATGGAAAGACGGTGTTTTGTCTGTAATCATGAGAGATATGAACAAAAATAATGGTGTATTCAAACCACATCATAAATACAAGTGGATTATCCTTGATGGTGACGTTGATCCTGAGTGGATTGAGTCTCTCAATACTGTCATGGATGACAACAAAGTACTTACACTTGTGTCTCAGGAGAGAATTCCACTTACTCCTCCAATGAGATTGATTCTTGAGGTATCTCATCTTAAAAATGCCACACCAGCAACAGTCTCAAGAGGTGGTGTATTGTTCGTTAATGATTCAGATGTTGGATGGAGACCATTCTTCGACACTTGGATTACAAAATACAAGAAGAGTGACGATGATATTGTAGATTCTGTATTCTAGCTCGCACTTGCAACATATCTGAGTGACAACTTTATTGATGATCTTAGAGGCAAGTCACATATCACTCCAATTTGCGACATGTAATGCACATAAAGTCTGACTATGATATTAGACAAGCTATATGAGAGACTTCACAGCGTGAAGGCCTAATATGATTTCCTCAAGAAGCTTAGGGAAGAGGGCTAAGTCGATAGAATTAAAGAAATTTATGAGGCTTTCTTCGTTTTTGCAGCAATGTGGGCTTTTGGTGCATCTCTTGATGAGGATAGAGTCTCATTCTCAAACTCTATCAAATCCCTTACTAATGGCAACCTTAAATTCCCAGAGGCAGGACAAACCTTTGATTACTTCTATGATGTAATCGAGGGCAAGTGGACTCATTGGGATGAAGTTGTTGGTGATTACAATAAAGAATTTGAAGGTCTTTTCGAAAATCTTGTTGTCCCAACAGCAGATACAACAAGACAAAATTTCCTTCTTGATCTCCATGTTCAAGCTAAAAAAGGAATGATCTTTGTTGGTAAAGCTGGAACAGGAAAGACCACAATTATCTCCAATTATTTCACCGGACTTGATAAGGATAGCACCTTAACATCATCTATGAATTTCAATTCTTATACTGATTCCGCTGCTCTTTAAGTCGTTATTGAGTCAAGCGTTGATAAGAGAGCAGGTAGAACTTTTGGTCCCCCACCATCCAAGACTCTTATCTACTTCTTGGATGACATGAACATGCCATACCTTGACAAGTACGGAACTCAATCTCCAATCTGCCTAATTAGACAGATCATTGATTATGGTGTTGTTTACGATAGAGATCATTTGGAAGAGAAAAAATATCTCGTTGATATTATGTTCACTGGTTGCATGAATCCAAAATCAGGATCCTTCATTATCGATCTCAGACTGACAAGGCACTCAACTTTAATTGCTTGTCTAACCTCTGATAGAGATATTCTCAAGACGATTTATTTCTAAATTCTTGATAATCACATGTCTTAATTTGATAAGTCTTTCAAAGATCTTCCGCTTAGACTGATTAATGCTACGATGAATGTATTTTTGGCAATCGACAACAATGCGGCATTCATGCCTACAGCGAAGAAATTCCATTACCAGTTCAACTTGAGGGACTTTTCAAAAATTGTACAAAACCTGATGCTTGCTCAGCCACACCTTTATAAAAATAATCCTCTCGGTGTAGCAAGAATGTGGGCACATGAGTGTCACAGAGTTTGGAGAGATAGACTCATCACTGAAACTGATCGAGAACTATATGAAGGATTCATGCTCAACGGAATGAAGGAATTCCCAGATATGAAGCCAGATGAAATAACTGCTGAGCCACTTCTCTATACTTCTTACGTCCTTGCTTGTGAGGGTCACGAAGCTAATTATGTACCAATTAAAGACATGGAACATCTTAAGGGTATTCTTGAAGCCAAGCTTGAAGAGTACAATGAAAATGTTGGAAGCATGAATTTAGTTTTGTTCGATTAAGCTATGGAACACATTTCAAGAATTGCAAGAATTATCAACCTTCCAGTCGGAAGCGCTCTTTGCGTTGGTGTTGGTGGTTCAGGAAAGCAGTCTTTGTCAAAACTTTCATCTTTCATTCTTGGATACGATGTTGTCAGAATCGTTGTCACTTCCAGCTATAAGCTCGGTGACCTGAAAACAGATATCCAAACCATGTTTACCAAAGCAGGTGTTGCTGGAGCATAGCTTCTCTTTATCCTCACTGATGCTCAAATTGCTGATGAGAAATTCTTGGTTTACATTAATGATCTCTTATCATCTGGATGGATTCCAGAGCTTTTCCCTAAAGACGAGCTTGACGGTCTTGTTGGTAAAATCAGAGCTGAAGCCAAATAGGCCGGATGCAATGATGTTCCAGATGAACTTTTCAATTTCTTCTTAGATAAAGTTAGGAGAAATCTCCATCTTTGTCTATGTTTCTCACCTGTTGGAGATTTGTTCAGAATCAGAGCAAGAATGTTCCCTGCTGTTATCAATTGTACCTCAATTGATTGGTTCTTTGAATGGCCAAGAAATGCTCTTGTAGATGTTGCTACAAGGAAGCTTATTGATATTGAATTCCCAACTGATGAAATCAGAGAAGGAGTTGCAGCAAACATGGCTGAGACCCATATTGCTATTGGTGAGGCAAATAAAGAGTTCTTGGCTTTAGAAAGAAGATACAACTACACAACACCAACCTCTTTCCTTGAGCTGATTAAATTCTACGAGTCACTCTTGGCTTAGAAGCAAGGAAAAATTACCGATCAAATCAACAGACTTGAAATTGGTCTTTAGATCATGAAATCAACTGTAGAGAAAGTCAATGCTTTACAAGATTTGCTTAAAGTCAAAATGGTCGATGTTGAGGTTGAAAAGAAGAAGACCGACGAACTCATTGAGATCGTCAACAAAGAAAGTGCAGATGCTCAAGTCGAAGCCGATGCTGCAGCTGTTTAAGAGGCAGAAACAATTGAACTCACAAATGCAGCAAAAGCTGAGAAAGAGGCTTGTGATAAAGAGCTTGCCGAAGCAATTCCTGCTATGGAGAGAGCCACTGAGGCTGTAAACTGCCTTGAAGCCAAGTCTATTTAAGAGTTGAAGGCTCTCACTAATCCTCCTCCAGCCTGTCTTGAAGTAGCTAAGGCAGTCATGATTCTTCTTAAGGGTGAAAAGAAGAACCACGCTTGGGGTAATGCTCAGAAGATGATGAACAACCCTAAAAAATTCATTGAGGATATTTAGGCTTTCGACGGAGATAGCATTGATGAGTGGAAGCTTGAAATGCTTAAGCCAATCATGGCTCAAGATTTCTTCAACAAAGAGGTCATGATGGGTAAATCTTAAGCTGCCGCATATCTTTGTGCTTGGGTCATTAATATTGTTGTATACAATACAATTTTCAAGAAAGTCAAGCCACTTAAAGATGCAGCTGATCTTGCTTAGGCAACAGCCGAATAAAAATAAGCTGAACTTGCAATTGTTATTGAGCAAGTTAGAGTTATTAATGAAAAAGTTGATGCATTAAAGTAATAACTTGCTGATGCTGTCGCTGCCAAAAAGAAGGTAGAAGATGAGGCATAAGAGCTTCTTGATCAACTTGGTCTCGCTAACAGACTTACAAATGGTCTTGCAGACGAGAATGAAAGATGGAAAACTAATGTTATTACAATGAAGGATGAGAGAACAACCATGATTGGTGATGCTCTTGTATCAGCTGCATTTGTATCATACATTGGTCCATTCAATTACATATTTAGAGCAAAGATCTGGAAGGATACTTGGTTGCCAGATATCATAGCCAAAAACATCCCAATAACCGACGGTGTTGATCCTCTTGAGGTTCTGGCTGGTGCTGCTGATCAAGCTGTTTGGAAAACAGAAGGACTTCCTGCGGATAGAGTCTCTCTTGAAAATGC
>Ga0129350_1470255_pt1 | contig 8868 bp, 2 predicted proteins | sample CPBNA2_9_FD_105434 | JGI IMG/M metagenome (GOLD analysis project Ga0129350, IMG submission 105434) | Freshwater to marine salinity gradient microbial communities from Chesapeake Bay, USA - CPBay_Sum_27_0.8_RNA2 (Metagenome Metatranscriptome) | ecosystem: Environmental > Aquatic > Marine > Coastal ... | reverse complement strand
GCAAATGGTAAAAGATCGCAACTAATACTTAGAGAAAACCTTGCGGTTGGGCCCCTGGAAGGGACCACAAAAAACTCTAAGTTAATTGTACTATTTAAAGTAGATCCCTTACCATTGGCAAGTTTTAGAAACTCCATAAGGAGAAATTACACGGCTACGTCATGTAACTTTTTACATACAAACGGCAAATGCCGTTACTACACTGGACATATCTATACAAAAGATGGGGCCCAGCTCCCATATACCCAACTACACTTAAGGTGCAGTTGGAACCACACTGTAATGAAACAGCGTAGGAACATTGAGAAAATACAAACAAGTGAAATCTGTACCTGCACTACAATAGCTATATAACAAAGTATTAATTGGGTTACTACCAGTAGTATCTGTTAGTGGCGCAATGTTTGCAGAAATGATAGTTGTATCAATGTCAGATTCATCGTTTGTAAAACCTATTGTATTCTCTGTTGCACTATTGGACAACATACGAAATCTGGAATACATCGGATACTCTACTGCTAAACCAGTTTGAGTTCGTTGATTAGTCACACTTTGGCCTGAAGCTCCACTATCCAATTGTAAAGTGGTCATTTGACGCACTAATTGGTCGCGTGATAGCCCAGTACCTGCAACATCAACAGCATCATAATCTGAAGCAGCTCGAGAAACCTGTATACGTTTAGCTCTGAAGTTGGAAATTTCATTCTTACCTTCAAAGTTATACATCCATCGTACAGAACCTCTATTGCCGAGGAAACACATACGAACCCAATTCAAAGGGTGTTGAGTTACATAATTAAACTTATCAGTAGCTCCACCTATGAGTTCATTTGCTGTGTCAACTCCATTAGTGAGTTCATAACCATAGTACAGAGGGAATCTTGATCTTCTGCAATCTAGAGTAACAAATCTATCAGTTGTATTACTGGCAAAAGCTGAAACTCTAGATAAAGAGGTTCTTCTCAATATTTGTCGGAGAGATTTAATAGTCTCTCCCATGTACACTAAGTGTATATTTTTATCATCAACGCCTGTTCCAGGACCTGTTAAAGCAACCTCAGGAGGAGCACCATATGTGAGTTCCTCAGATTGTTTTGAATATCCTATAAGTTTATTCTTAATGCGTGATAATAAGTTTTTACACTTTTTGCACACTCCTTTCGCAACTTTAGTCTCACCACACTTAACACAATCACTCTTTAAGAAATAGTGGTTGTCAAGATAGTATTCTTCCGCTTGTGGTTGATACAAACTAAATTGATAGGAGATTTCTTTTGGACCAGCAAATTCTAAATTTTCAGCACCTCGCACTGAAACTAGAATCTTAATGTCCGCACTCGCTACTGGAGAAGTCTGTTGGGTAAACACTCTACATGTTAAAATACCATTGGTATATGTTGTTTCGTGATTTGACACAGCTCCGGCAGCAAATGATAGATTCGTCTTTGCTCTATCTTCTTGCACTCTAAGGAAAGATGTTGCTTGCATATAATTACATCTAATTTCAACATCAGGTTCTTCAGAAATATCAACAATTCTGCTGTAATTAGTGGTTGCACTACCAGCAGTACTCGAGATATTAGCATCAGGATCCCAAGAGAAAATTACTCTACCCTTATGATACTTAGAGCAAATAAAACGGAATCTAAAAATAACATCACCCCTCCAGTATGAAAACATCTTGGATAACCAAGCTAGGGGGGTGGACTGATGATGAGTTACACTAGTTATTGTTTCTTCTCTATAATATTCAGGTGTAATTCTTGCTGCAAACAACTGTGTATTATACACACTAGCAGATGCCCAAGTGGAAACACCAAGGAAAGATTCCTTAGTAACTAAATCTTTAATAATCAGCTCATCATCACCAGTAAGGCCAACCGTTCTAGGATCTATAGAAACTTCGTTCTTTGGATCCAAAGTAAGTTTTTCTACAGGTTGACCAATTTCAGCAGAAGCCATGGAGTGGAACGGTAAGTCCTTGAAAGGTTTCACATCTTCAATAACTGGGACATTTGTCCATCCAAACCATGAGGCAACTGATGAAACAGCATTTGCTATTACTGAAGTAGCTGTTGCGTAAGGACCTATAATAGGTACACTTTCCAACAACGATGCTGCTTCAGCAACAGCACTAGCAGGCTCTGAGATAATTCCTTGAGTAGAATACTCATCACTCTGCATAGCAGCTGAGATAGTAGGACCACACAATTTGATATCCTGAGCCCAAGCGTAAATTTGTATACTTACGTTTTGGCCTGATACACTATTAGCATTCAATAAATCGTGTGGAGAAATTAATTGCATCTTTCCCATATTAGCTAAAGAAGAAGCAGCTGTTAAATCCAGCCAATCTTCTTTGTTAATAAAAGGTAAGAGCATATGACCTCCCTGATTAGTTTGTGGATAAATCCACAAATGTGGTCGTTGGGAATGTCCAATCGTCCTAATATCCGCAGCAGGGGTCGTAGTTATGGGTGCAGGCTTATACTGTGGTAAAGGTTCATAAGCTAAAAGTCCTGCTCCATAATAAAAGGGTGAGGCATTGATAACAACCTTAATATTAAGATTACACTGAATATAAGTGTAATTCTCAATTTTGTTCTTAATATAACTATTGTTAAAAAAGTCTTTCCAAGGTTCAAAAGTTGTATTCAATGATGTTCCTTCACCCCATTGGTACGTTTGAATAAGTACAGGTCTCTCTAAGAATTTTGCAATATCTACAGAATTTACATACACATTAGAAAAGGTGTCATCCATCAAAGGATTATACACAATCTGATCTCCTGCGTTTTCATCTTTAAAACGAAGAGTGACTTGTAATTGTTCATCTGTACCTGTGTGATAGCTAGTCTGTGGCGCGCCACCCATGGTAGCGCCCGTGTTGTTGGAGACACCAGCCTCGCCTCCAGCACCGGAATTTTTATTTAATTGGTTTTCAGAAAGTTTTATTTTTAAATATATAGACAAACTCACAACTATACATCGAGTAACATGTTTTGGATCTCAGCCTAATCCATCCCTAAATAAGGATTTTGGGGAGCGCCCTGGCAAAGAATATTACATGTCCACACTTATATTAAATTTACAACACATTACAAATTCATTTAATATACAGTAACTACATATAACATGCTAAATATTTAACGTCGTTCAGCTTCGACGTAAAACAGGGTTAACAAGAGTAACCCCAAAACCTATCGTACAATTCCTTCCAAGAAGGAAAAGTACTATCCTCAATCCAATTCTCAATATCAAGATCTTTTAACATGTTCTTAAGTAAAATTTGCTTTTCTACGTATATTTCTTTACCATAAAAGAAATATTCCATATTAGCCGAAGCACAAACAGCAATAGCTTGCTGTTGCCAAACAATACTTTTACTTCTTGTCCATGTTATCAACATCTTTTCAATCGAATCATGTTCCAAAGGACACACATAAGCTCCTACATCTTTATCAAGACGCCATTTTCTCTTAAGAAAAGAAGCGTCCTTAATATGAATATAAGGGATACTTTTTGTGTGTTTATCTGCCATAGTGTATTCAATACCCAATTCAGCTAAAGCTTGTGAAATGGAAGTATGATTAAACCAATTACATTCTCTCCTCACACCCATAATATTATCATCACCATATGTAAATAAATTAACATTTTCTCTAAAGGTTGTACATTCCTTAGCTTCATTAAGCTTATAGTAAACATACCGCATATAGAGTGAATTTACAATGGAATTAATAATAACAGTCAATGGATGACCTGAGGGATTAGAACCATAAAATTGGATTAAATCTCCAAAGTAATCGATCACTGGATAACATGTGTCCACAGCTAAACCGCGCATGATAGTTAGATCATCTTCTGTATAATTATTAGATAATTCACACAAAGAAATCAAAACATCAAAGGCAGCAAGCATAACTTGTGGAGGCATTCTCTTATCATAAGAACCATAATCTCCTGCAACAATTTGATTTTGTCCAAATTTGGTCAGATACTCATAAATATCTTGCCACTCTATGGATTGAGCTATTGTTCCAGGGCCAGCCTCAAAAGCAAAGCGATTTTCTTGGATTAATTTCGTTGCTGAAAGAAAATATTTTCTGATTAGCAAAGTATAATCCATCGGTGCTCCAGTAAACACTCTAGTTTTCTTGAGTTTAGCTTTCTCAAATGAAACTGGTTCGTCTTTAAAATGTGCTTTAAAATTTGGATAACATCTTTCGTTATTCAAATATTTTTCACACATATCTTTCATTCGGTTCTTAATCTCGTCATGAATTTCAACAGGTTCATTAAGACCGTGCTGGGGTGGTATTTTTGTCATAAAATTACGTTTAGATTTACTCCATGGTGCTCCCGCACTAGTATTTCTATTTAATTTATCAACAAAAGCTACTCCTGGTGCTCCATTTATAGCTGTGAACAAATCATAAGGCATTAAAGTATCTAAAGAATCATCTTTCAAAGAATTTAAAATATCTTGAAGATATCCTTCTTTAACTTTCTGCACAATATTCTCATCAAGAGTATTCACAGGTAATAACATTTTTGCTCCAGCTATCCTTTTGGGTTCCCAGCCAGACATAACAGGTTGAGTATACTTTTTACTATATCCGAACTTTTCTAAGTAAGGCTTCATAGGAGTATCTTCAACTGTTGTCCTCATCTTAGCTTGAAACCCAGCAAAAGAGCCATAAACATCAGCACATCCATCTTCCAAGTACCTCACAATTGATTTAGTGTGTAAATCACCTAACTCACGAGGTGCTGATTCAGAAGAAATAAATTCATGAGTAGAACCTTGGACGCTGTACAAATCCTTTTCATCAGGAAACATTTTCTGATTCAAACAAATAGCTATAGCATTCCCATTCTGTTCATTCCCTGCAAAGTGGATACCACCCAAAATATAACCCTGAGGAGTTTCTAAAACAAGTAGACTCCCACAGTCTCCATTTTGTGGTAAGCGCTCTACAATCGAACTTTTCCACACATTAACACCAATCAGATCAGTGACTGAAGCATTCTCAAGATAACATATCTTTTTAAGATTCAATGTGAATTTCGAACCAACATTATCTCTACATAAATAGAAACCTGTTGATTTACAAGCAACATTTTCTTTCAAAAAGAATTTTCTAATGTCTCTTTTTGGTGGAATATTGGGAATTTTTAATAAACCAACATCATGATATAAAGGTTGTAATTGAGACACGTGAACATTAATTTTCATATTAGGTGAAACTCCATTCACACTATTAACTTGTAACAATTCTACAGTAAAATTTTCTTTAACTTCACTGAAAGAATGCATATTGACTAAGTAATAGTTTCCATGGAGGCACACCCCAGAGGAACGTTTAACTATAATGTTATCATTTCTTGTGTTGTGAACACCAATACGAATAATGTTCCCTTCGACAATTTTAGAAAATTGATCACGAGTTAAGCCTTTAGTAGAATTTATAACTTTCCCAGTGCTAAAAGAAGTTAAAGGAAAATCATTCTTATACCAAACATTTTCCCTACCATTTATTTCAGGTTCAGGAGTATTACCAGAATCTAAATCAAATTTGGATTCTACCGTTCCCTGAAACATAAAGCCTGAAAGAGTTTTGCTCATAGACGATAAAGTCCTAGCTGTTAAAGCTATTGCTAAAATTCCTCCCATCACCTTTGTGAGAGGAAACTCTTTCGACTCCACTTTTGATCCAATCTTCCCCCAAACATACTTGGTAAATGAAATATCTTCACCATATAACATGGTATACATATAATATTCACCAATCAATTTGGAAGTGATAGAACGAGTGAAGTCATAAGCAAACATAAGAGTACATAGTTTTAGACGCAACCAACAAAGTGCATTTAAATAAAAAACGCTATGTGTAATTACATCAGTTGCAGATTGCTTTTCCGATAAACACAAAGTTACAGGCAAACCACAACAATCACATAATTTTGTTTCCTCCATAATTTTTTGACAGTGTGTGACTTTGTCCTGTGAAGCTTGATGCTTATCAATGGCTTCATTCAACCAAAGAAGAAAATCCTTAATATCTGTGAATTCATGTATAACTCTCAAAGTTGCAGGTTGATATAAAACTTGAGTTGATTTACATATAACTTGCTTAACAGTGATATTCCAATAATCTGGATAATGATTTGCTTCCAATGGTGTGATAGAGTCCTGTTTTAACATTTTAGTTTCCTCATCGTAATATTCCTTTTTCAATTTAGGAACAACTATAAAAGGAAATCTACGCTGAATAGCAGAAGGATGACAATAATATTTGAAGGCATTAATATTCTCCACATTGGTGGAAGCTAATACTAATTTGCCCCTAAATGGAACCTTTCCTTTATCTTCTAAAGCAGCCATAGGAACTACAAAAGGAGCATTATTTATCAATTGAATGACCGAATCTATGGTCCCATCTTCTCCACTATCTGGATTCTTAGCGGCCATATCATCAATCAATATTGTGTGTGTTCCTCTCGTCATTCCATCAAAATGTTTAGTCGCAGGATTTAAAGCATGTCTATTAGAGACATCAGGATCTAAACCAGTTCTTTTACAAAAATGGTAATATACCATATCTTGAAAAGTTGATTTTGCATGTCCTGATTCTCCATAAAAAAGCATAGAAAATGGAGATTGTCTCCCAGCTCTACAAGCTCTAGTAGTATACAAATCCATGCGCAAAGCTTTTAATTTATACATTTGATGTTTAACTTTTTCCTTTTCATATTTTGTTAAAGAATGTGAATACTTAAAAATACTTTCAGCCTTTTCTATAGCATCATCTAATCTATTAGCAAAATCAGTCTCATTGTAGTCTTCACCAAATTCAGCCTTATAAGATAATTGACACGAATGATATTTAGATTTGGCTTCCAGAGCTTCGCATTCACTTGCAAATTCCATATATGATTTGTTGGAGTGATAGATTGGTTGTAAGCTTCTGCTAGTGTATATTTGATGACCAGTTTTGCAAACAAAAATAGCTGTTTCAATGAAAATTTCTGGAATGGACATTCCAGTATATTGTTTTCTTAAAGCAGCCATTTCCAATTTAGTATATCCTAATTTATCAAATGGGATTTGCAATTTCTCGAACAATGGTATTGAAATAACACACAAGTAAAATTTGTGCAATTGCTTAATTAATTTTGAATTTTTAAGATCTTTGAATCTATTTAAACCAGATTCAGCTTTATTCAAGAAATCTAGAAAATCAGATTGTTGATTGTAATTAAACAAATTTCGTTCAAAACATTCCTGGTATTTCTCAGCAATAAAATCCACATAAAAACGGAAAATTTCATTAGTGAGAGATTTATCAGTTCGCAATTTGAGAAATATTATAATTTCGCGCATAATCTTCTTCCTAGATTTGGAAGAAAAATCTTCAATTTGTATTAGTCCTGTGAAAAGAATTAAAAAATCTTCAAAGAGTTTAATAAAATAGTCTGGATCATCAGTATCCACATTACAATTAGCATATGGGTTATACCAATGAGCCAAACATTGCTTTTTATAATCCTCTTTGAGTTCAATTACTTCTTTCACTTTTTTACGCATTTGTTTCTTTAAGCGTTCATTACTCAAATCCTCAATTCTTGCAATTCTGTAGTTTTCTTGGATCCATTTGTATTTACGAATTGGATATTTCCATTCTTCTTCAGATTGCAACACATATTCCTCTTCATACTCTTCTTCTGATTTTAAACAACAGAATAAGAGATACATCGTAACGAGAGTTATTGAAACACAAAAAATAGCTAAAGCTATAGGTGGTCCTAATTCGCGTTCTTCTCCTGAGGAGGCATCAACCATAGGGATGATTTGTGGAGCTACAAAAATAGCTCCTCGACGGAAAAATCTTTTGAGTTTTCCAATTTTCTTTTGAATTCTTTCAGCGGAAATTTTGTAAAATTCCACTCCAGGAGAATCCGTCCTATCTTCATCAATAATTCTTCGGAAAAGCATAGCGCTTTCCAATACTTCAAGTTCTTTAGTGGCGGCTAAATACGTTATTTTATTTTGAGAGTTCATTTTCATTAATTTTAAAAGGGGGTGAAAAGTTTTTTATTAAGAAACTTAACAAAACTACTAAAACGATCCATAAGGATCAAACATAGGCGTTAAACGCCCTTCAGGCAATATGATCAGTATCCTCGTCATATTACCTTAACCTATCCGACTATCAATATAAAATATATATATATAATATTTAATTGTGTTCGACCTCGACTCCAATAGTGACACCGCCAAGAATCACTAAATTTATGTCCTTATAATTACACTACTAAACAAATATAAGTGTATAAAAGTCTATGATAAACATATCTACAAACGTTTCTAGATCGCGCATCTCCAGCTGCTAGTGATAAACACTAAGCAGCCCCTTGAGAATCTAACGAGAGCTAATAAAACTATTCGACATATTATCAATAGATATTTCATACAACATATATTCATCTTTCACTTAATAATTACAATTTCAAATTGAGTTGTATCTTAAACAATAAAATATATACGACACTAAGAAATTATTTTTATTTTTATTTTTATTTAAATTTTCTATTTTTTATTTATTTTAATTATTTATTTATATAACATGAAAATATGAAATTTATGCAACAAATAAGGTTTGATCAGATATAGGTGATCAGCCAGTAGAAATAAGGTGTATTATAGTATAATGTAATGTACACTACCCACGGTAAACGGTTTAACTCGACCGTGCGATGATACATACTTTGCGAATTGAATCAGCCCAAAGTATATACATCGCTATCAGTTCGGTACCCGATTCATTCTATTACCATAAAGTGCATACATTAGATTAAATATCT
>Ga0129350_1145159_pt1 | contig 8945 bp, 2 predicted proteins | sample CPBNA2_9_FD_105434 | JGI IMG/M metagenome (GOLD analysis project Ga0129350, IMG submission 105434) | Freshwater to marine salinity gradient microbial communities from Chesapeake Bay, USA - CPBay_Sum_27_0.8_RNA2 (Metagenome Metatranscriptome) | ecosystem: Environmental > Aquatic > Marine > Coastal ... | reverse complement strand
GGAAACAGTACCTAACTAGGCACTCCTTATAAAATTCGTACTTAACATAGGCAAAATTCCACGGTCCGTCGACCGCTTGAAACCTATCAAAAGTAACTTGAAAAGAATAAGGGGTCAAAGACCATAGTGCCCGTAAAACTCATTACGAGATCTACCGAGTACGCCAGTAGATTTTACGTCGCAGCGGCAGCTGGCAAAGGAGTATAATACATTGTTGGAACATTCTTAAAGAAAAACAATGAATAATCTATGCCAGCTGCACAATACAAATTTCCACCCAAATACGCAGTCGAATAACTGGTAGTATGAATGGATCTGGAAGCAACGACAATTGAATCGTCAGTTGTTCCCAGTGAAGAATTACCAAGAACTCGTGTGGATGGATCAGTATCCTCCATACGAAATCTCGAATAAAAGGGAGCGTGAATAGACAGACCAGCACATGTATTAGCATGTGTGACTGCAGCTCCTGCCCCAGTGCCATAAATACCAGAATTACTGGAAATGGAATGACACCTAGGATTATAATTTACATTAGTAAAAATTGCAGCGTGATAACCTGCCGCCGTTTTCGTGGTACGAGAACGAGACATAGTGAAAGTTGTATTCGCCACATCCGCTGTATGAGGGATAACGGACCAGACAACAGCACCACGTTGCCCGACAAAACATGGAGATAACCATGTTATCGGATTATGTAGAACATAATTATAAGAGTTAGCTAACAGAGTTGAGTTAATACCATTAGGATCAAAACCAGGTTGGAGAGGACTCCTACCCATGGTTGAGGTCAACGTGACATTGTTACCACTCGCGCCAACATCCGAAAATATACGAGAGAGTGCGCTTCTACGCAAAAGTGAGCGTAAGTTTCTCACTCTTTCTCCAATATTACATAAGTATGTTTTGGAACCCATATCTTTCATATTTGCAAGATCATCGGTTTCCATAATAGATGAACTCTCAAGAGTGTCGAAATACGTGTATTCTTCACGAGAGAGATCAGCTGGTTCTGCCAATTCATAATTTTCGGCAGCTCTCACAAAAACGTAACACTGAACATCTGATGTAGCATCAGGTGCTGTGAGTCTATTCAGCACGCGCATAGTCCACGAGCCGTTATCCTCACCATCAACTGGTGCAAAACCAGAAGCAGAGAAACGATAATTGTAATCAGGAACATTAAGAAAGGCAGTGGATTGTGTATATGGAATTCTCACCTCCACATCACCATCCTCAGAAAGATCATAAATCTGATTGAACGTAACCATTTCAGTATCAGCATCAGCTGTGATATCCTTAACAGGATCCCAAGTGAAGCGAATACGTCCTGCATGGTATCTAGATCTCACAAATTTGAATCTAAACACAATGTCACCACGCCAATATTTAAACATTCTTGATACATGGGTAAGTGGAGTCGGATTATGAGCACCATGGAGTCCCAAACCAATGTCTGTAAGAGCCAAACAAGGGTTAACAGTACCACCGTGTAATAGAGTTCCAGATGCATCAGATTGAGCCCAAGAGAAAGTCCCGATATAAGTTTCTTTACCACAAAGATAAGGAATTGATAGTTCGTCAGTTCCATCAAGCCCTACAGTGCGGGAATCAACTGAAAGTTCATTCTTTGGATCAATAGTTAATTTAGCTGTTGGATATGAAATATCTGGTGATGCTAATGGTTGAACAATCGCAGGCCTGTAAGCTTTAACTTCATCCACTACAGGAGGATTAGACCAACCAAATAAAGATGCTAAGCGACCCCCAGCCTCTGCAACAAGTGATGTTGCGGTTGCAAAAGGTCGAATATAGGGTATTGATGACATACGATTAGCAAAAGAAGCAATTGCTGAAGCGGGCTTCGACACAACGCCCTTACCATATTCATCCTCTGAACCTGTAGCCTCCCTAAGGAGAGTCATTGGTTTAGATTCTGACATGTTATTGGTCACATTGTTCGCAATCTGACTAGCACCATCAACAATTGAATTTGCTACATCCATAAAATTGGATGATTGCAATCTAAGTGGAGTATACTCTTTCTTATGGACTCCCCGTGTTGCGATACGGGTCATACCAGAAAGCACACGATACAATGATTTGAAACATCCTCTCGAACGTCCCGAGGTAAGATTTTCAACTATTGCATCTCCGATGTCCAGACATGTACAATCACAGTCCAGCTCGTTACCCCCACAGATAACACACTCTACGTCAATATCATCAGTTTCATCTTCATCTTTAAAGGTTAAAATATGAGAGGATTGCAGTGCAAGTTGTGCCGTTGGAGCTGAGATATGTACATCATCAGCCCAAGCATAAATAGTAATATCAATATTGGACAAAGCAACACCGTTAGCATTTTCGAGATTACCAAAAGAACGCACAGTGAGCTTACCCATGTCTGTGAAATTATCTGCTTCCTTGACTTCAATCCAATTTTTATGATAAAGAAAAGGGAGTACCATCTCACCGCCTTTATTGAATCCAGCTTCCAAGAAAATCTTGGGCCTCTGAGATTCAGCAGTAAGATGGAGTAATGTTGCGGCTCCTGCGGGTACAGTGCCCGCAACAAATAATGTTGGTAATGGTTCATAAGATGCCATTGCCAAACCATAATAAAAAGGTGATCCATTAAGAACAATTTTAAGGTGAAGATTAGCCCGTAACAATCCAAAATTATCAATTTTCTTTTTGATACGGGTATCGTTAAAATAAAGGTGCCATGGGTTTAAGGTTTGCAGTAAACTGCTTCCTTCTGTCCATGTATATGATGCAACACGAACGGGTCGTGAGAGGAACTTTGACAACTCATAATCGGTCATACCAGAATCGTTAAAAGTTCCATCATTTACGCTATTGAATGCCATCATTTCACCTGGATTATCATCAATAAAAGTAGTAGTTAATTGTCTATTTTGTGCATCAGAGGGAGCGGGTGTTTGGGAGTGTATCATGATATTCTCCTTAGTGATACCACTCATTCCTTGCATATTTGCCATTCCGCTGGCTAACGTTGTTGAATCATTTTGTTGAGCAGGTCTTATATACAAGTGTGAGCAAACCCACGCTTCACACTCGGGTCTTCCAATGGGTTCAGCCGCCCTTCTCTAAATAGAGATTTTGAGGATCGCTCTAGCAGATTACGTTATATATCCATTGTCAAATACATTAGGAATATTGGTATTTACAGGTAAAACTATACATAACGTGAAGATTTGGTTTACAATTGGACATCCTTCAACAGCCCATAGGGACATTTAAGCCCTCACCTTCGAAGAGGCGTTGTGCCAAGAACGCACTAATTCCTCCCAAGTTGGGAAAGTTGCATCGGTGACATATTCACGCCAACCTGCCTCATCAACGACAGTGTTGAGTAATCTTGTCATACGATCAAACATCTCCTTACCATGGAAGAAATATTCACGCAGGGCACTAGAAATAACTGCCACACCTTGTTCAGCGGGTGTAACAGTTTTCGAATAAGTCCATACCATCAAACTCTTTTGAATGGACTCCAACTCCAGAGGAGCGGCATAATCTCCTAAAGATTCTTCATACCTCCATGATCGTTTTAAAAAATTACAATCACTAATATGAATATAAGGCACACTTTCAGCTTCTTTATCAGCCATAGTATAAGTAATACCAGCATCAGCCAAACAATTAGCAATGGAAGTGTGATTGAACCAAGGGGTGTGTTCAGAAACACCCATAATATTATCATCTCCATAAGTCATGAGAGCGACATTTTGTTTAAAAGTATCACACTCATGATTTGGATTATTCATATAATAAGCATAACGCATATACATAGCATTTACTAAACCATTAATAATAACGGTCAAAGGATGACCAGAAGGATTAAAACTATGGGTTTGAATCAAATCACCAAAGTAATCAACAAGAGCAAAAGAAGTATCTTCTGCAATTCCAGTCATAACCTTCTCATCTTCTTCAGTGTATTTACCTCGCCGAGCAATTTGAGTCAAAACCCAAAAGGCATTTAACATCAAATTGGAGGGCATCTTTTTATCGAACATCTTAAAATCACCTGCTATCATTCTATCTTCACCAAATTTAGTTAAATATCTATAGAAATCGCCCCATTCGATAGATTGACTTATAGTCCCTGGGCCAGATTCAAAAGCAAATCTATTGTTTTGCAATAACCTCACTAAAGGCAAATAATATTGTCGTGTAACCAGTGAAAAATCGACAGGTGCACCAGCAAAAACACGAGTTTTACCAATAGCAGCCTTTTTAAAAGTAACTGGTTCATCCTTAAGATGAGCACAAAAATTAGGCATATTACGTTTACCAGCAGAATATAACTGAATAAAATCATGAACTCGACCAGTGATTTCCTCATTAAATTCTACCGGATCCATCAAACCATGTTGGGGAGGAATAGGTCGCAGAAAATTTTTCTTTGAACATTTCCAAGGATTTCCTGCACTAGTCGCTCTATTGATTGAATCAACATAAGCAACACCTTCAGCACCGTTAATTGCTGTGAAAAGATCATATGGTTGGAGTTCCTCAATCTCTTCTTTAGGAATCATAGCTAAAATTTCTTCCAAAAAAGAATGTTTGATTTTCTCAAGAACGTCATGACGGAAGTTCTCTGGTGGTTGGATGAGTTCTAAAAGAGTTGTGCGTTTCGGCACATACCCTTTCATAACAGGTTTTGTATGAGTTATTTCAAAACCATGTTTCTCCAATAAATGAGCAATAGGTGAAACATCAACCATAGTTTTGGGTTGATTACGAAAACCAACAAAACTACCGAGAACGTCCAAAGACCCATTCTCCTCAACAAAACGAATTGGTGATTTAGCATCTAGAGGACGAAGAGAACGAGGAACAGACTCTGATTGAATATTAGGAGTTCCAGCTTCCACTAATTCAGAAGCTATCTTTTGCATAATCAGATCTTTACGAAGAGGTACAGCGGCGACAGCACCCTGCTGACCTGCAACATGAAGACCAACAATTTGAGCTCCGGAAGGGGAAAAATGAATATAAGGACTACCACAATCACCATCAGATGTGGGATTATCTGAATGACCATACCATAAAGGAGAACCATCATACTTGTCGAGAGGCAAAGTACTACGTGAACAACGACTAATCATACTTAACTGTCGAGTTGTCTTGGTATTAACGATGGTAGCTGGAGCACGGGCATCCAAACTCTCACTTCCAATATACTTAGAAATATCCTTAACTGGGGGTAACTGAGGAAGATGCAAAAAAGCCAAATCATACTCAGGAAATCTTTCAATTTGGCTGGGAGTAACCAAGAATTTACGATCAGATGAAATTCCACTCACATTAAAATTAGCTTTCTGTGTGACGCGAAGTTTAAAATCACCCTCAGGGATAGTATGATTATTAGAGATAAATATGTGACCTTTCAAACCAAGCATATGGCCACCAACACCCTCAAGATCATCAGCAGTAGCATCTATCTTTTGGGAGAAAATCTTAAATGTATTCTTAAGAGTGAGGGAAACGACATCAGTGGTACTAGCACATTTACTATGTGTAGGAATAGAGAAATTACAAAATTCCCCATAATTATACCACACATTTTCTCGCTCTTTATCATGTTTTTTAGGTTTTGAGAAATTATCTCCTTGAACCTTCAAAACTCGAGTGGATAACTTATATACGGTTGCAGAAAGTGTTACAAACACACCCACAGCCAAAAATATATATGGATGACCTATGCGTGTTTGAACCGTATGGCCCAATCTTCTAAAATTTTCACGCGTTGGTTTCCAATTTCTAGTCTCAAAGGAAAGAAAACCTTTGAGGGAATTAAAATAGCATAAAATATAATTTAAATACTTCCAAATAAAATGATAAGTACATAGTTTTGAAATAAAAAATCCTATATGTAAAAGAAGATACGATATCAAGAGCCAACAACAAAGAAGGTAAGAACTCTGTTGAAAAGAATCCATCATGGTTGAAGCTTGCACTTTCAAACATAAATTTGATGGCAAATTACAACATTTACACAAAGTAGAAGTGCGGATTTCTTCAACAGCACTAGTCATTGTCTCTTGATTCTCCGAGTGTTTGATAATAATTTGACGATACCATTGAAGAAATGTTCCCATGTCAACATTAGATAAAGTTTGTCCCTCAAAATTTACAGGTATATAAGGAGCATTGTCAGAAATTCCACGTCGAACAGGGAGAGTTTTAACCTCCTCAACAGTAATGTCCCACAAATCAGGATATCCACCACAAGAGGAGGGAACTTTGGATGAATCTAATCGACCATCATCCATAGCATATTGTTTCTTCACCTTAAGTGTAATGACCCAAGGCATACGTCTTTGAACCGCAGGAGCGTGGGCGTAATACATATTCGCATTTAAAGATTTAACATTAGTCGAACCAAGAACAAGATTGGCACGAACAGGGGTTTTTCCTTTAGCTTCAAGAGCAGCTTGATCAGGTACGAAAGGAGTAGGATTTATCACCTGAATCATCTCTTCAATAGTGGGATCAATTCCTTGAACTTTTGCAGGATGATAACAGGAGACGTCATCAAATACAATGCACCACATATAAGTTTTAAAATTATCCCAATATTTAGCGGCTCCATTTCTAGTATAACGAAATTTGTCATCATTGGGTAGATTTGCAACTAAAGCATAATAACAATATAAAATTTCCAAAAAAGAACTCTTTCCTATTCCCGAATCACCATACGTTAATAGACCTAAAGGAGTTTTTCTCATCTCAGCTGCTTTAGCAAAAGTCAAACAATCGCTACGAATCATTTGTAAAGATGATAAAATCTGATTAACCATGGCATGTTGAGCTCTTCCAATATCTTTAGCAAATTTAGAAATATTAAGACCAGTTTCGATAGTGGAATCCAAACGATCAAAGAAATCATGTTCAGTGAAATCAAGAGCTTCTGGATTACTCAAATATTTACTCTGCATTTCAAGCAGTTTCGCGTCATTGAAAAATTTTTCATATGTCGAACTAGAGTGAAATATGCAGTTAATATCTCCTGTCTTATAAATTTGGATTCCTTTTTCACAGAGGAAAGTAACTAAATCCAAACATGTCAAAACAAAAGAGGGGAAGTTATTGAATTTTCTGCGCAATGCAGCTTGTTCAACAACAGTATATTTTAAAGAGTCAAAATCTAAACCGATTTTTTGAAATAAACAAAAACTTAAAGCATACATAGAAAATTTATATATCTTTTTAAATAAGGGTGAATCTCTAAACAATTCAAAGTTCGTAAGAAAATCACGAGAATATGAAGTTAGAACTTCAATACTCTCAGTGGAATCAAAATCTGTAAATGATAGAAGAGATTCAAATTTATCAAGCAATTGAGTCTGGATTGATAGAATCAAACTAGAACCACAATTTCTTGATTTGGCGAAGGAACAAATACTAGTGATTTGACCTGCCCTATTTTTGGCATTCAATATACCACTAACTAAAAGTACTAGATCCTCAGATAAAGATAAAATCCATTCCTTATCTAGATCATTTAAAGTCGGTACTAGAGAGGTGCTAGATTGCACATCAGTGAACGATGTGGGCTCCAGACCATGATTTTCTACTGATGAAAAGGAATTTTCATTTTCTTCATTCAAAGTATCATAGTCCCAATTTTGAATAAGATTAGAGTGAATTTGTTGCCTCAAGCCTCGATTGCGTCGCAAAAACTCTGGGGCACTACTTGCCGGATAAATCTCCTTATCTGGTTGATCAGGAGTTTGGGCATGAATCCGATTTGCTAAACTAAAAACATTAAATTCAGTTATAATTCTATTTTGTTCTTCGCGTGATACAATTAATTCTTCTCGTGGGAGATGGTGTGGTCTCGCCTGATCATATGGTACGCGATAGAAATCTGGATCGTCTTCATCTAGATCGTCAGAACTCCATTCCTCCGCATCAGAATTTTCAACAGAACTCCAAGAGCTTTCTGTATCTAATTCATATTCAAAACGGAAAGAACGATGAGGTGACCGGGGAGATGTTTGAAGTGCTTGGTCTGCGCACTCAATCATATGTTCATGAAACTCAGATGTACATTGAACATCAAATATAGATGGACAATACGGACATGAAAGAATCTGAATTGTTTCGCCATTCATCGTGCAGAAAGTGGTAAATGAAAAATTTGGTGTAAAGTGAACAAGGAAATTTTACGTGGGCTCATAAACTTGTCAGGTTTATGTCTTCACGACCTAAACGGTACAACTTTGGGTATCCCCTATAATTTCCGAGGCGGGATAATGCTAAATAACATATCCTCGTGTGCAGCTAATCCTGAATACAGAGATCATCAATACAACCCTACCAAGTTGAAAAATAAGTATTGTATTGATTTAACTAATTTCAGGTACACGACGTTCACTACAAATAATAAACAAATAGGGACACTAGCGTCCAGGTAACGTTAGGATCTCTTAGAAAAAAGAGGTTCAAGCCTTTGCTTGTAAACACTAACTTCACAGTCGTAAAACTCAGAAAGTGTTTAGAAGAGGATTTTGAACTTATTTTCACTACCAGTGTATAAATGAATATATTCATAATGAATGTGATCAAATGTTAAAATTTGAACTCATTTAAAAAATGATTTTTCGTCCGATTAATATTAATTCGTCAGCTTAAGAATCTGAGAAGCCTCTTTCGAGACTAAGCAAATAATATCTGGTTTAGAATCAAAAGAGAAATCGAACTGTACCTTATGGGTACTAATCTGGCAAATCGTCATGTAAATAACAACTTCTTCAGCTTAAAATAGGCTAGGAGTCGCACAATTTTGGTCTTGTACTAGTCTCACCTAAGTATCTGGTTTCAAAATTGTGTTTTCACATTTCTTATTCGTATCGTGAATCAACGTATGAAATAAGGAACCAAAGTACTGCGGGGGTTTACCCCGC
>Ga0129350_1456732_pt1 | contig 8947 bp, 1 predicted proteins | sample CPBNA2_9_FD_105434 | JGI IMG/M metagenome (GOLD analysis project Ga0129350, IMG submission 105434) | Freshwater to marine salinity gradient microbial communities from Chesapeake Bay, USA - CPBay_Sum_27_0.8_RNA2 (Metagenome Metatranscriptome) | ecosystem: Environmental > Aquatic > Marine > Coastal ... | reverse complement strand
GTTGTCATCAGCATAAATGTATTGATACATACAACTGAGACGCATGGTCAAGAGCTCAGCACGATTTACCGAAGTTTGCGAGAACTGTCAAGAGATCCTCCACGTCAACCTTGCCTGCTGACGCCCCTTGGGTGTTGACATCACCCTTAGTGGTGCGCTTTCCATAATTGGCCAGGACCACCAGCAAGTCTTCCACGTTGATCTTTTGGTTAGCATCGGCATCGCCAGCGCACTTTTTGACAGCGGAGAATTCAGCCAGTTTGACGTCGTCCAAGAAAACGGACTTGTCTCCCTTGGGTGAGTCGTTCTCGAAACGAATCTTGGCCGTGCCGCTTGACGCGGTGAACTTGACGGTAAAGCTGGCAAATTTCGCTGGCAGCCCCTTCTTTGCATCGGCACTCCATACTGTCTTGCCATTTATTTTGACCACTGCTTTCTCATCGTTGCCGTAGCCAGGACGGTGCGTCATCGAGAAGGTGAGCGAGTACTGTTTCCCCTTCTTGAGACCGCAAACGCTTTGCTCGACGAAGGCCCGACGACCTTGAATGGATATGAAGTGCTTACCATCTGCGGACGCCAGCCCACCCCATGGGCGATTGCCACTCTTGACCACGACCACACCGCCACGCGCGGTCCAGCTGGCGGGGGTCATGTACGTGTATCCGCGCGCCTCCGTAGTGCCCACGTCGAAGTTGCCATTGGTCACGAGGCCAAGACACTGCTGGGGGTTTTTGTACGGGCCGGGAACGTTCACGAACATCGAGATCGGAATAGGGTAGTACTCCTTCCCACAAGCGGTTCCGACGTCTTTCATGCCTATGTCAAGATACTCGCCTCCGCCGCCCTCCTTGACCAGACCACGGATATAGTAAGCCTTGCCCGCCTCCCAGGACAGCTTTTCTTTGCCGTAGACCTTGCGGCAGCATCCGTTGAGTTCTGCAACCTTCACGAGTTTGCCCTTGTTCGTCCCAGGCACGGGGGAGGCCCACACCTCGCTGCTGTCGTCCGAGCGGGTTATGAAGGTGTAAACGCTCGTTGACGGCGGCGAGACAAAGCCTTCGATTAGTGCGCCCATGTTGTTGCCGTTCTGGCGAACGGAGAACTTGCCGGACGTCAACTTACGTACAATATTGGGGTTATTGGGGTAGCGCCTGTTCCTCGTGAGATCAATGACTCTGGTGCCACCGATACCGGTCCAAGCGTACTCGCACACAGCTGAGCGACACTTCAGGCCCGACTTGAGTGGCTCACATGTGGAGGACACTTTGTTCAAGGCGAAGCCTGCGTTGCAGGCGGAGCACACTGTTATGCCCACACCAGTGTTGGGGCACTTGGTTGTCACGGTCCCTCCGGGGCACACACACGACGCTGGGACGTTGACGAAGTTTTTCTTGACGTCAAGGGGATAATACTCCCTTCGGTTTTGCCACTTAATGCCGACGTCGAGAGACTCGCTGTTTGCGGTTCCGTGCTTGACGATGGCCTTGATGTAGTACGTCTTACCCGCAGTCCAGGTTAATCTGGTTCTACCTGTTACTTTCCTTCCGCCGGTTGACGCAACCACTTTCACCACGCCTGTTTCCTGCGTGTTGGGGGTGCCTGTCGACCAGACCTCCGAAGCGTCCCTGGAGTTGGTGATAAAGGTGTACCAGCCGGACAGAGGGGCGGCGACGAAGCCTTCCAGCATGGCGCCGTTGTTAGCGCCAGTTTGTCTCACGGAGAACTTCCCTGTCGTGAGCTTCTTAATAAGGCTGGGCTTGCTCGGGAATTTTGCGTTGCTCGTGAGATCCCGCACTGACTTACCAGAAATTCCCGTCCAGTCGTACTTGCAGGCCAACCCGCCACACTTTAGGCCCGAAGTAGCCGGAACGCATGCTTCCTGCTTGTCGTTAGAGAAAACTTTGCCCCGCGGGCAGCTGGCGCACATTTTCATGCCAGACTTGGGGCACTGCCAGCCCTTCGCTGCTTGTCCTCCAGAGCACTGGCACTGGTCGCCACGGTGTTGCACGAACATGGAGATCGGAATCGGGAAGTACTCCTTGTTGCCGACTTTAGTGCCAACTTGAAGGTACTCGCCTCCACCGCCTTCCTTCACCATTGCCCGGATGTAGTACGCGTTGCCCTTGCTCATCTTGATCTTCGTCTTACCTTGCACCTTGCGGCAGCATCCGTTCAACTCGACCACCTTCTTGAGCGAGGACATGGTGCCAGGTTTGGTCGCTACCCACACCTCGGACGAGTCATCCGAACGGGTGGAGAAGGTGTAATCACCGGAAGTGGGAGGCGCGAAGAAGCCCTCCAACAACGTACCTAGATTGTTGCCGCGGTGACTGCTGGTGAACGTGCCCTGCGTCAGGGCTGATACACGGTCAGGATAGTCCGGATACTGGTCTAGACTGGTCAGGTCCTTGACTTTGGTGCCACAAATGTTGTTCCACATGTGTTGACAGACTGCTTTGCCGCATCGAAGACCTGACGGCACTGCTGGGCAACCAGCGGCAGGCTTTTCAAAGCCGACATTGCAACTCTTACAGCTGACCACGCCGACGCCCTTGCAGGCGCTACCTGTGTTGGCGACACCGTTCTCGCACGTACAGGACTTTTGGACGTTGGCGAACATGGAGACAGGGATCGGGTCCCAGGATCTCATTCTGGTTGGCGGAGTGCAGCACCTGAAGCGCAGGTTCATGCCCCAGCCGGCCTTTTTGTTCCCTGTGTCGATGCGTTCCACCTTGATGCCATTGGAGTAATGGGTAATTTGGAATCTATCTCCATATCTGTCGCGCCCCAGCCAGTTGCTTCTGCTGACAATTCTGGGGCACTTGTAAGCGGCACTCCTCAGCCTAAATCGTTTGTTGTAGACGGGGCCTCTGCCAATGGTCAAGTCCTGACAGGCCGAATTGATTTTTTCCCTGGCGTACATGCCGACGTACAGGTACTCGCCTCCGCGGCCCTCCTTGACCAGTGCCTTGATGTAGTACGACAGCCCCTTGGTCCACGACAGTCTCGTCCCGCCGCTCACCTTCCTGCAGCACCCGCGAAGTTCTACCACCTTGCGCAGACCACTCTGGGTTTTCGGCTTCGGTGCAGCCCATACCTCGGACGAGTCGTCGGAGCGTGTAGAGAACGTGTAATCGCCAGTTACCGGAGCGGTTACAAAGCCCTCCAGCATGGCGCCCAGGTTGTCGCCTTTTCTCACCAGCTGGAATCTCTTGGACGGGTTTTTCCTTGCATCGGTGAGTGCCACCATAGCGTTGGGCCTGTCAGGGAAGCGGCTATTCCTGGTAAGATCACGCACATTGGTGCCTCCGATGCCAGTCCAGTCGTATTCGCAAGCGGCCGCGCCGCACTTCAGGCCCGATTTGACTTTCTTGCAGCTGGTCTTGGCTGCGTTAGCAAAGTCCGACCCGGCCGGGCAGCTCTCGCAGAGGGCAGCACCTGGTTTGCATTCAAAATTTGTCTTGCCCGTACCGCCTTTGCACGCGCACGTCCTGCCCTTGAGGCCGACGAACATCTCAATCGGGATCGGGTAGTACTCCTTCTTGCCGATCATCATGCCAACGTCGAGGTATTCACCTCCACCGCCCTCTTTCACCATCGCGCGGATGTAGTAAGGTGAGCCAGCCTTCCACGTCAGTTTAGTGTTGCCCATGACCTTACGGCAGCAGCCTTTCAACTCGGCAACTTTGACTAGACCTGATGTTACGTGCGGATCCTTCGCGGCCCAGACTTCCGAGGAATCGTCCGAGCGAGTACTGAACGTGTAAGCGCCGCTGGTTGGGGGGACGACAAAACCTTCGATAAGTGCGCCCATGTTGTTGCCGTTCTGGCGAACGGAGAAAGTTCCCGACGTCAGCTTGCGCACTACGTTGGGGTTATCAGGAAAGCGCTTGCTGCTGGTGAGGTCTTTGACTTGAGTGCCACCGATACCGGTCCAAGCGTACTCACACACAGCTGAGCCACACTTCAGGCCCGACTTGACACGAGGGCAGCCCTTCTGCGGATTTTCGAAGCCAAGTTTGCACTTAGAGCACTTGGTAATACCGACGCCGGTGCAGGCCTTGCCTGTAGCTGCTGTCCCGCCATAACATTCGCACTTCTTGGGCAACGAGACGAACATGGAAGTTGGGATGGGGTAGTATGTCTTGGAATTGCCGGCTGGCGTGCAGCACCTGAAGCGTAAGTTCATGCCCCAACCGTGATTGACGTTCTTTGTGTCGGTGCGCGCCACGGTGATGCCTCCGTCAACGGGTGTGATCTTAAAAGTGTCTTTGTACGTTGCTCCACCCAGCCAGTTGGCCGCCGAAACTTCGTCGGGGCATTTGATGTTCTCGTTGGAAATGGGGAAGATAATGCCCACCTTGGGGCCATTGCCAATATTCATATCCACGCACACGGGCCTGTTGGATGCAATCATACCTACGTACAGGTACTCGCCTCCGCGGCCCTCCTTGACCAGACCACGGACGTAGTAGGCCTGATCCTGCGTCCACGTCAAGTACGTGCGTCCATAAACTGTGCGGCAGCACCCATTCAGTTCCACCACCTTCACCAGGCCTAACTGCGTTCCCGGAGTACGAGCGGCCCAGACCTCGGACGAGTCGTCGGAACGGGTCATGAACCTGTAGCTGCTGGTTGTCGGCGCCTTGACGAAGCCCTCCAGCATGGCGCCCAGGTTGTCGCCTTTTCTCACCAGCTGGAATTTCCTGGACTTGTTTTTCCTTGCATCGGTGAGTGCCAACATGGCGTTGGGCCTGTCCGGGAAGCGGCTATTCCTGGTAAGATCGCGCACTTTGGTGCCTCCGATGCCAGTCCAGTCATATTCGCAAGCGGCCGCGCCGCACTTCAGGCCCGATTTGCTTTTCTTGCAGCTGGTCTTGGCTGCGTTGGCGAACTCACTGCCAGTGGGGCAGCTTGCGCATTTGCTCGCGCCGTTCTTGGGGCAGGCGTAGCCGACTTCTGCAGTGCCGCCTGAGCATTTGCACACATTTCCTCGGACGCCAACGAAGGCCTCAACAGGAATGGGCATCCATGTGGTCTTTCCTGTTCTGGCTCCGACCTGGAGGTATTCACCTCCACCGCCTTCCTTCACTAGTGCTCGGATGTAGTATGCTTTGCCGGCTACAAACTTGAACTTCTTCGTGCCAGTCACAGTTCGGCAGCAGCCCTTCAGCTCTACAGCCTTGACCAGGTTTGACTGTGTGTTCGGCTTGGTAGCCACCCATACCTCAGACGAGTCGTCACTGCGAGTCAGGAAAATATAGTCGCCACTCGTGGGGGCGCCGACGAAACCCTCGAGCATACTGCCAAGGTTATTCCCGCGCGTCGCCATCTGGAAAGTGCCCGTGGTCAGAGCAAGAACCTTGTCGGGGCTATTAGGGAAATCCTTCTGCTTGGTAAGATCCTTGACGTTGGTGCCGCCGATGTTGTACCAATCATATTGACAGACGGTGTGACCGCAGCGGAGGCCCGATGGAATCGCAGGGCAGCCCGCTTTGGGATTCTCAAAGCCGGTGTTGCAGCTGACGCACTGGGTAAGCCCGACCGTTGTGCAAGCCTTGCCTGACGCTGGCTTACCATTGGCGCAGACGCAATTAGCTGGGACATTTGCGAACATGCTGGTGGGGATCGGGTAGTAAGTCCTCCTGGTACGGAGACCGACATACAGGTACTCGCCTCCGCCGCCTTCCTTGACCAGCGCCTTGATGTAGTAGGGCTCACCCTTGGTCCACGACAGTCTCGATCCCCAACCGTAGACAGTACGGCAGCACCCGCGAAGTTCGACAACCTTTTTCAGACCAGCCATGGTGCGTGGGGTCGGAGCAGCCCACACTTCACTGCTGTCATCGGACCGTACGATGAAGACAGTGCTGTAGGTTTCAGGAGCTATGACGAAACCCTCCAGCATGGCGCCCAGGTTGTTGCCTTTTCTGACCATCTGGAATCTCCTGGACGGGTTTTTCTTTGCATCGGTGAGTGCCAAAATGGCGTTGGGCTTGTCAGGGAAGCGGCTGTTCCTGGTCAGGTCAATGACATTGGTGCCTCCGATGCCAGTCCAGTCGTATTCGCAAGCGGCCGCGCCGCACTTCAAGGCCGATGTGGATTTGGCACAGCGACTCTTCTTTGTATCGACAGGATGCCAGCCCGGATTGCAAATTGCGCATTTATTCGCGCCGCTCTTGGGGCAAAGATAGCCAGTTGCAGCCGTTCCACCTGAACACTTACATTTGTCGCCGCGCGAGTTGCGGAACATGGAGATCGGGATCGGGTAGTAGGTGCGCCTGCCAGTCCTCATGCCAACGTACAGGTATTCGCCTCCGCCGCCCTCCTTCACCAGTGCACGAATGTAGTAGAGATTGTTGGTCTTCCAGTTGACCTTGGTTTTGCCGGTGACTGTGCGGCAGCACCCCCTCAGTTCGACCACCTTCTTCAGTCCAGACTGTGTGTTTGGCTTGGTGGCGACCCAGACTTCGGAGGAGTCATCGGAGCGAGTGATGAAGATATAGTCACCGGACACGGGAGGCAGAACGTAGCCCTCCAGCATCGCGCCGAGGTTGTTGCCCCGCTGTCTGAGTGCAAATCGACCGGACATCCTCTGCACACGGTTGGGCGAGTCAGGAAAGTTTTTGTGTGAAGTAAGATCGACAACCTGGGTGCCGCCGACACCGTACCAATCGTGCTCGCAGGCTGACGCTTTGCAGCGCAGGCCCGATGGAACTGCAGGGCAGCCCGCCTTGGGGTTCTCAAAGCCGATGTTGCACTTGGTACACTGGGTAATTCCAAGGGTGACGCAATTCTTGCCCGTGAGCGTTGCGCCGTTGCGGCACGTACATTTCGATCTAACGTTGACAAACATAGAGATTGGAATGGGATAGTATGTCCTCTCGCCCATTGAGATGCCTACGTTGAGATATTGACCTCCACCGCCCTCCTTGACCAATGCCCTGATGTAGTAAGCCTTGTCTTTCACCCAATATAGAGAATACCTTCCGTAGATAGTGCGACAGCACCCACGAAGTTCGACCACCTTCCGGAGGCCAGTCATTGTCATCGGACTGCGGGCGGCCCAGACCTCCGACGAGTCGTCAGAACCAGTCGCGAATGTCACCCTTCCTGTCGCGGTTGCCTTGATGAAACCTTCCAGCATGGCGCCCATGTTGTTGCCTGCAGAGGTCATCGAGAATGTTTTTCGTCTATTCTTCTTGGCGTCGGCGAGGTTGATCACGCTATTAGGCTTGTCAGGGAAGCGGCTTTGCTTGGTAAGATCACGCACATTGGTGCCTCCGATGCCAGTCCAGAGGTACTCGCAAGCGGCGCCGCCGCACTTCAGGCCCGATTTGACTGTCCTGCAGCTGGTTCTGGCTCGGTCCGCGAACTCCATGCCAGCGGGGCAGCTTGCGCATTTCTTCGCGCCGTTCTTGGGGCAGGCGTAGCCGTTTGTTGGGGTGCCACCTGCGCACTTGCACGTATTGCCGCGCACATTGCGGAACATGGAGATCGGGATCGGGTAGTAGGTGCTCTTGCCAGTCCTCATGCCAACGTACAGGTATTCGCCTCCGCCGCCCTCCTTCACCAGTGCACGAATGTAGTAGAGATTGTTGGTCTTCCAGTTGACGTTGGTTTTGCCGTAGACTGTGCGGCAGCACCCGTTCAGTTCGACCACCTTCTTCAGTCCAGACTGTGTGTTTGGCTTGGTGGCGACCCAGACTTCGGAGGAGTCATCGGAGCGAGTGATGAAGATATAGTTACCGGACTTGGGAGGGAGAACGAAGCCCTCCAGCATCGCGCCGAGGTTGTTGCCCCGCTGGCGCATCTGAAATCGACCGGACAGCCTGATCACACGGTTGGGCGAGTTGGGGTAACGTTTGTTTCTGGTCAGGTCGCGCACTTTGGTGCCGCCGATACCGTACCAATCGTGCTCACAAGCAGGTCCGCCACAGCGAAGGCCCGATGGAACTGCAGTGCAGCCCGCGCTGGTTTTCTCAAAGCCAGGATTGCAGCTGCTGCACTTGACGGTGCCGACTCCTTTCGGACAGGCTTTGCCTGTGGCCGCCTTGCCGTTCGGACATGTGCACGACGGTTTCATGTTCACGAACATGCTGACGGGAATCGGGTAGTACGTTTTCGTAGTGCCTTGGCAGCATTGGAAGCGCAGGTTCATGCCCCAGCCGGCCTTTTTGTTCCCTGTGTCGACGCGTTCGACCTTGACTGCAGTTCCTTTCTGAGTAATCTGGAATCGGTCGTTATATTTGTCGCGCCCCAGCCAGTTCGCTTTGGAAACGGTCCTTGGGCATGGGTACCTTGAGCGGTACGTTCTTGTGTACACAGGACCACGTCCAATGTTGAGCGTTTGGCACATTTTGTACGATCTTAGCCCGACATAAAGGTATTCGCCCCCGCCGCCTTCCTTGACCAGTGCCCTGACGTAGTACGCGTTGTTCTTGACCCAATTAAGCCTGTATCCGCCGTAGACCGTGCGACAGCATCCGCGAAGTTCAACTACCTTACGCAGGTAGGTTTGCGCCATAGTGTTCGGCCGGTACGCGGCCCAGACCTCGGAGGAGTCATCAGATCTAGTTATGAAGGTGTAGTAAGTTGTGTCGGGAGCTTTGACGAAGCCCTCCAGCATGGCGCCCAGGTTGTTACCTCTTTGCGTCATCTGGAATCTGGATGTGAGTCTCACCACCTGGTTGGGGCTGTCCGGGAAGCGGCTGCTCCAAAACAGGTCCTCGACGGTGGTTCCCGTGATGCCAGTCCAGCGGTGTTCGCATGCAGACGCCCCGCATTTCAGGGCTTGCGCATTAGCGACGGTGGCTGACGACAGCATGAGGCATGCTGTTGCAGTCGACACTCTCATCGTGAAAAGAAAGTTGTGTGAAAGCAGTGTTCGCCTTGTGCTGTGGGCTGTTCGGTAGGTTGTTCGGTAGGTTGTTCGGACGTGTGTAGG
>Ga0129350_1056154_pt1 | contig 9153 bp, 8 predicted proteins | sample CPBNA2_9_FD_105434 | JGI IMG/M metagenome (GOLD analysis project Ga0129350, IMG submission 105434) | Freshwater to marine salinity gradient microbial communities from Chesapeake Bay, USA - CPBay_Sum_27_0.8_RNA2 (Metagenome Metatranscriptome) | ecosystem: Environmental > Aquatic > Marine > Coastal ... | reverse complement strand
CCCGAACTCACAATTCATACCGCCTGCATTGATGAAGAACTCAATGCAAATGGTCAAATTTCTCCTGGGATTGGCAACACATCTCAACGGCTGCAAATCAGAACAGCTCCCTCGACCTAGGCTGAAAAAAATCCATCGGCGGCGATGAGCAGGCAGCAGGAATCCACCTCAGGAACACTTTTCACGCTCCTGACCGGAGCCCTCATCGGGGCAGCAGGTGTGGGGTGGTGGCTGCTCACCGAAGCAGAACGTCGTCAGCGGCTCAAGCGTCAGCGTTCCATGCTCTACGCGCCAAGGATGCAAGACGGCAGTGAGGCGTTTGAGGCCAATCAATACGTCAATCGCGATGATCAGCTGGAACATCGTGTTGAGCAGCTCAATTCCGCCATCTCTGATGTTCGTCGTCAGCTTGAAGACCTCGGTTCAAAGTCGTAATCCCCACGGCCGGTAAGTTGGGACCTCTCCCAATCTGCGATCCAGTCGTTGCCATGCTTCGCTCAGACGCCGTCACTCAAGGCATTCAGCGCTCACCCAATCGAGCCATGCTGAGAGCGGTGGGCTTTGGTGACGACGATTTCGGCAAGCCAATCATCGGAATCGCCAACGGCTACAGCACCATCACACCGTGCAACGTGGGATTGGATGGGCTGTCCCGCCGCGCTGAAGACGCTGCTCGAAAGGCTGGGGGCATGCCTCAGATGTTCGGCACGATCACTGTGAGTGATGGCATTTCTATGGGCACCGAAGGAATGAAATATTCCTTGGTGAGTCGTGAGGTCATCGCCGATGCGATCGAAACGGCCTGCAATGGCCAGAGCATGGATGGCGTTCTTGCCGTTGGTGGCTGCGATAAAAATATGCCTGGCGCCATGTTGGCGATGGCACGCATGAATATTCCCTCGATCTTTGTGTATGGGGGAACGATTAAGCCTGGGAAACTTGGAGGCTGTGACCTCACTGTTGTGAGTGCTTTTGAGGCTGTCGGTCAGATTACAAGCGGGAAAATTGATGAAGAGCAGCTGACAGCGATTGAAAAAAATGCTTGCCCTGGTGCTGGCAGCTGTGGAGGCATGTTCACTGCCAATACGATGAGTGCCGCGATTGAAACGATGGGGCTGAGTCTTCCCCATAGTTCAACGATGGCGGCAGAAGATGAGGAAAAGGCAGAGAGTGCGGCCCGCTCTGGAGAGGTTCTGGTTGAAGCGATCAAAGCCAATATTCGCCCCCTTGATCTACTCACGCGTGAAGCCTTTGAGAATGCGATCAGTGTGATCATGGCGGTAGGCGGCTCCACAAATTCTGTGTTGCATTTGCTCGCCATCGCACGCACCGCTGGCGTGAATCTCAGCATTGATGATTTTGAAATGATCAGAGAGCGGGTGCCTGTGATTTGCGACCTCAAACCGAGCGGTCGTTTTGTCACCGTGGATCTTCATCAGGCTGGCGGTATTCCACAGGTGATGAAATTGCTCTTGGATGCGGGACTTCTCCATGGGAAATGCCGCACGATTGAAGGCAAAACATTGGAGGAATTGTTAGCAGATATCTCCTCAACACCTCCTGAAGGGCAAGAAGTGATTAGGCCCTTGAGCAATCCTCTTTATGCAAAAGGTCACCTGGCGATCCTGAAGGGAAATTTGGCAAGTGAAGGCGCTGTCGCCAAAATTAGCGGGATTAAAACACCGGTCTTAACGGGTCCTGCACGCGTTTTCGAAAGCGAAGAGGATTGTTTGGCCTCGATTATTGGGAAACAAATTCACCCAGGTGATGTGATTGTGATTCGCCAGGAAGGTCCAGTGGGAGGACCTGGAATGCGTGAAATGTTGGCACCAACCGCTGCCATCGTTGGGCAGGGATTAGGGGACAAAGTGGCCTTGATCACGGATGGCCGATTCAGCGGTGGAACCTATGGCTTGGTTGTTGGCCACGTGGCACCAGAAGCGGCCGTTGGCGGAGCCATCGGTCTTGTGATGGAGGGGGACAGCATCACCGTGGATGCCAATCAGAATCTTCTTCAACTCAATGTGGATGACGCTGAACTCGACCAACGCCGCCGCATGTGGTCCGGTCACACCCCTAAATACAAGACCGGAATTCTTGGCAAATACGCTCGACTTGTTTCAAGTTCGAGCCTAGGTGCGGTCACCGATCAGCCTGATTAAGGCACTTTCAGATGGGGTGATTCATCATCAATCCCCATGGGATTGAGTGACAAGTTGTGCCCTCAGCCTGCGTGCCATCGCTTCCAATGGTTGGCCATCGGCTGGGGCCGTGCAGCGCATGCCGTTGTCTCCATGCATCCAAACGGGATGTTGTCCCTGCCAAAGCATGGGGCGCTCAGCTTGATCACACCAACTGAGCATGAGATTCACATCATTGCCGCTCCGATAGATCTCGAGTTCTAGATCCATGGCCTCCATGCGAGAGCCGGATGCGTCACGGGTTTCGATGCGAACGAACAGATCGTCAATGCTGGACGCTGATGCTCCTTCGTCCGCGTGAATTGGAACAACAGCATGTTGATAAGGCTTGCGGCAGAGATCAGCCGTGTGGGCAATCACAACAGCTAAATCAATCATTTGTACGCTTCGATGGAATGAATCAAAATCCGGATTGCACCCGCACGGAAGCCTGGATTGGCCGATCCCGCTTCATCAAACCGGGAATGGAGCACTTGTAAGCGAGTGATCGCAGATGAATCAAAGCGCAAAGGCAGCCCGACCGGTTTGGCACGGACCACGGGCTGAAGATCTTTGAATGGAATTTCGGCAACAGTGGTTCCTTCCGCTTCCGTTGGCACGGGCATCACCCAGCGCAGCCCCCCTGGAATAATCTCTGTGAGTCCCATCAATCCATCAGCGCAGGCCACTGCAAATTTCAGGGTTCGCCCCTCCCCTGCAATCGTTAAGCGCAACCCACTGAACGCCGAAAGATCGAGAGGTGGGCGCAATAGCGGGGAGCGACAACTCACAAACCCCCCTCCATCAGCGATCACCTCACCTTCGAGCAATAGGCCTTCAGGCGTGAGGCGGCAGCCGGCTTGGCTTCTCCCCCCCATGATCGTGTCGTTGAGCGTGGCCCACAAATCGAATGAGACACGGGGGATGGTCATCTCAACCCTGCACAAGGAATGCTTATTTAAAGACCTTCGCTGGCAGCTTCGTCGGTAAGAACAATGATTTCTGCCTCGGGTTGGACCAACTTCGCAGGCGTTCGTTGTGCGGACTCAGCTGGATCGAGCAAGCGACGCAGGGCTTCCTGTTTGTTGGCACCACTCACGAGGAACATCACGGTTCGAGAAGCGCTGAGCACCGGAGCGGTCAGGGTGATGCGCTCCAATCCCTTGCCCCGTCCGATCGTGGTCCAACGATCACGGACGTCAGGAGCCTCAGTGCCTGGGAAGAGTGAGGCGGTATGACCGTCATCTCCAAGACCCAAGACCATCATGTCGAAGATCGGTGGTTCGCCACTGCAATGTTTGGCAATCAGCTCTGCGAAAGCCTCGGCGCTGGCTTCTGCTGAGGGAAGCTCCACCGTTGGAACAGGATGAAAACAGGCCGCTGCACCGGGCTCACCGGGTTGGAGCAAGGTGGAGCGGAGCATGCGGGCGTTGCTGGACGCGTCATCAGCAGACACCCAGCGCTCGTCCCCTAAAAACACATCCACACGATTCCAGGGCAAGTGTTGCTGGCCCAACCGCTGATACGCCGGGGAGGGAGTGGTTCCTCCAGATAGAGCAATCTGAGCGCGATCCCGTTGATCGAGCGCTAGCTGGATGGCTGTGGCGATGTATTCAGAGGCCCTCAGGGCTAGATCCTGGGGATCTCGGGCCCGTTCAATGCGATAGGAAGCCATCGGTTCGTTCAATCCAACCACTCGGTATGGAAACTACCTTCCTTATCCACCCGTTCATAGGTGTGGGAGCCAAAGCAGTCACGCATGGCTTGAACCGCATTTTGAGGCAGACGAGCGGTGCGGTAGCTGTTGATGTAGTCGAGGGTGTTGCTGAGGCAGGGCACAGGAATGCCTGCTTCAGCTGCACCTGCAACAACTTTGGCTAAACCAGGAAGTCGGGTGTTGACCTGATTGGCAAACCAAGGATCAATGAGCAGATTGGTCAGCTGCGGATCGGTTGTGAAGGCATCCTGAATACGCTTCAGAAGTCGGGCGCGAATGATGCAGCCACCCTTCCAGATCTGAGCGATCGCAGGCATGTTCAAGTTGTAATCATGCTCTGCGGAAGCGATCCGTAGAAGCTCCATGCCTTGGGCGTAGCTGGCCATGCAAGCGAGCACCATCGCATCCATCAGGGGTGCCATTCCATCGGCAGGGGTGCCGAGATCAAAGGGTTTGACCGCGGGACCTTTGAGGATGGTTTCCGCTTTGACGCGCTGATCTTTCATCGAACTCATCACGCGGCCATTGAGGGCTGCATAGATGGTTGGTACGGAAGCACCCATCTGCAAGGCACTCACCACAGTCCATAAACCCGTGCCTTTTTGCCCAGCTTTGTCCTGAATCTTTTCGATCAGATCGCTCCCATCATCGGGATCCTTGGTGCGCAAGCAGACCTCTGTGATCTCAACGAGGTAAGAGGCGAGTTCCTCCGTGCTGTTCCAATGGGCAAAGACGTCGGCCATCTGGGTGCCATTCATGCCCCCAACTCTCTTCATGAGGTCATAGCCCTCGGCAAGGATTTGCTCGATGCCGTACTCGATGCCGTTGTGGACTGTTTTGACGAAGTGTCCTGATCCGCCTGGGCCGATGTAGGTCACACAAGGACCGTCTTCGACTTGGGCCGCCATTTTGGTGACCAGGCTTTCGATGGCGTCGTAAGAGGCCTTGGTGCCGCCGGGCATCATGCTCGGACCTTCTAAAGCGCCTTTGGCACCGCCAGACACGCCCATGCCGATGAAGCCGAAGCTTTTGCTTTCCAACTCGGCCACACGACGCTCTGTGTCGCGATATTCCGAGTTGCCCCCATCAATCAAGAGATCTCCTTCATCTAAAAAGGGAGAAATCTGTTCGATGACGGCATCAACAGGACCCCCCGCTTTCACCATCATCAAGATGCGGCGAGGTCTTTCTAATTTGTTGACAAAATCTTGAAGGTCGGTGGCACCTTGAATGTTTTTACCAGCGCCACGACCTTTCAGAAAGTCTTCAGTCTTTGAATAAGTGCGGTTGTAAACAACACTCGAAAAACCGTTGCTCTCAGCGTTGAGAACAAGGTTTTCGCCCATCACGCCTAGACCGATAAGACCAAAGTGAGACTTGGACATCCAAAACTTCGTTCACTGAAGTCAGTGTGACCACAGGATCAAAAATCGGCTGCGAATTGGCCCATCTCTGTCAGGAATAAGAGATGGAAGCGCCAATCCTTCGTTCACGTTGTCCTCAAATCACTGTGTCGTCGGCAATCGATGCATTTTTAACGACTACGACGATGCCATTACGTATGTAGAAGCCGTGTTCAGGACGATCAGCTTCTTCCACGTGATCCTTATTCACGATGGTGACGTTTTTACCAATACGGGCATTCTTATCAAGAATGGCGCGCTTCACAGTGGTGCCCTCGCCAACGCCGACAGGAATACCCCCTCGCGCTCTCAGGGTTTCGCGTTCGCTTTGCGATTCAAAGAAGTCAGCTCCCATCAACAACGAATCCTGGAGGACCACATTGTTTTCCACGCGACTACGAACACCAAGGACGGAGTGGTGAATGCTGCAGGCCTTGATAATCGATCCCTCACTAATGATCGAATCTGTGATCTGACTGTCCACGAACTTGCTAGGGGGCAGATACCGCGGGCGGGTGTAGATCGGGAATGCTTCGTCGTAGAAGCTGAATGGAGGGGTTGGCTGCTGCGTTAGGGCCAGATTGGCTTCATAGAAGGCACCGATGGTACCGATGTCTTCCCAGTAATCATCAAAGACATAGCTCTTGAGGACGTCACCCCGTGATAGCGCTTCTGGGATCACCTCTTTGCCGAAATCCTTATGGCCGGGATTGGCGTCGAGCAGATCGAAAAGCGTTTTACGACTGAAGACGTAAATGCCCATGGAGGCGAGGTAGGGGCGCTCCTTAGAAGACTCAGCGCTGAGGCCAAAACGGGACGTGTCAACGGCCATTTCCTTTAAGGAATCGCCTTTGGGCTTCTCGCGGAATTCCTTGATATTCCCATCGTTATCGGTGCGCATTAAACCGAACGCTTCGGCCTGGGCAGCGTCTACGGGCAGTGCTGCAACGGTGAGGTCGGCGCCAGTACTGCGGTGATGCTCCACAAAACGGCTGTAGTCCATGCGGTAGAGCTGATCACCGGAGAGGATCAGATATTCATCCACATCCCATTCGCTAAACAGGGTTTGGTACTGCCGCACTGCATCAGCCGTTCCTTCAAACCAGGAGGGGCTATCGAGGGTTTGTTGGGCCGCTAAGACTTCTACAAATCCTTGCCCAAATCCGGCATTGAGGTTGTACGTCTGGCTGAGATGGCGATTGAGTGAAGCGCTATTGAATTGCGTCAACACATACATCTTGTTGATGCTGGAGTTGATGCAATTACTGATTGGAATATCAATAAGGCGATACTTGCCCGCCAAGGGCACAGCTGGCTTGGCTCTCATCTTTGTGAGTGGTTGGAGGCGGGTTCCAGCCCCTCCCCCGAGAATGATTGCCAGTACTCGCTTCATGCCGCTCCCGCCTTTCGGCTATGCGTTGCAAACTTACTGGACTTTTCGCTCTCAAAACCAACCCTTGGGCCAGATCGTGGAGATTGAAAGGGAATCAATCTTGACCGGCTGCTCCAGAGTCCAAATCAAAGATTTTTTCCACCACCTGAAGAGCCTGTTGACGTTCGCTGCGTTGCTGGGGACAGCGGAGCTGGGTCACAGGGGTGTGGAGGATCTTGTTGATCATTCCCTTGGTTAAGGCTTCCACCACCTTGCGTTCTCGCGCTGAGAAATCAGGCCCCATACGGCTCAGCGCTTTGGTGAGTTCCTCGACCCGAATCTCCTCGAGCGAGGCTCTTAACCGGTTGATGGTGGGCACGGCCTCCAGGCTATCCCACCACTCGAGGAAGAGGCGTCCCTCCTCTAAGAGCAATCCTTCAGCTTCCCGTGCAACCTGCTGCCGAGCCTCTTGGTTGCGCTCCACCACCTCTTGAAGATCGTCAACATCGTGGGATTCCACCCCAGACACATCGCGCACATCGGAGGCGATGTTGCGGGGCACACCGATATCAATCAGTCGCAATGAACTGCGGCGATTGAGACCGTTCAATCGGCTGGCATCAATGATCGGGTCATCGGCTGCCGTGCTCGTAAACACCAACGAACAGGTGCTCAAGCACTGATCAAGGGCGTCGAGTCCCCGGCACTGAATGGGCAGGTTTGGAAAATCAGTTGCAAGGGCTGAGGCCCGCTCGATGGTGCGATTCAGCAACACCACTCCAGAGGCTCCCTTCGCTTGGAGGTGTTGGAGTAACAAACGGCTCATCCGTCCAGCACCAACAACGGCGATCTGCTCGGTTTCAAGCGTGACCAGGGCATCCTGGCCGCGCGATTGCCCAAGCTTGAGTTGAGCTAATTCCACGGCTGCGGAGCTTACGGACACAGCTCCGGTGCTGAGGTTGGTTTCCGAGCGGACACGCTTTCCTGTGCTGACAGCTTGTGTCAGCAAACGGTTCAGGATGGGTCCGATCGATTTGTGCTCTTGGCCCAGGCGCATCATCTTCTTGACCTGGGACAAAATTTGCCCTTCACCAAGAACGAGGCTGTCGAGCCCTGCCGTTACGCGCATCAGATGCGCAATGGCTTCGTCGTGGTGATAAGTGAAAAGGTGCGGAGAAAGATCACGGCTTTCCAAACCGGAGTGGCCACTCAAAAAATCGCGGACGGCAGCAATCCCTAAATCCGGGTTGCGCACCAGGGTGTAAATCTCAAGTCGGTTGCAGGTGCTGAGGATGGAGGCCTCGAGCACCTGCTCATGATTTCGCAGGTTTCCTAGGGATTCCTCCATGGTTTGCTCAGGAATACTGAGCTTTTCGCGCACTTCGACCGGAGCCGTTCGATGACTGAGGCCGACGACGGCGATATGCATGGAGAAATCCCTCTGTTGCTGCGAGTCGTGAATCAGTTCAAAGCGATGCTTTGAGCTCCATCCTTCATGTGGATGGTGTTCGTGAAACTGCAGGTGTTGTTCAGGTTGCTGATGATCAAGCTGCTCGTGCGGGTGCAATCAGCTTCGAACTTCACTCCGTTGAAAAGAAGACCATCTGTGATGCCGCTACCGGCGAACACAACGTGCTCTCCGCAGGCGAGCTCACTGGCCTCATACACCTTATCTGGGTCGGTAATGCCCATTTCTGCCAGACGGGCGAGATTGCCTTCCTTCGTCATGTCTGCCCACTCAGACGTCTGAGCAATGGCAGGGTCATACACCAGTTGTCCCTGGAAGTGGCCGCCAAGTGCGCGCATGGCGGCAGCGGAGATCACACCCTCAGGAGCGGCACCAATGCCCATCAAGCAATGGGTTCCGGTTCCAGCAAAACCACAAGCAATCGCTGCTTGTACGTCACCATCGGAGATGGGCTGAATGCGAGCACCCGTGGCGCGGATTTCGGTGATCAGATCTTTGTGACGCGCACGATCCATCACAACAATGGTGAGCTCATCAGGAGCAAGACCCAAGCACTCACTGAGGATTTTGATGTTTTCAGTCGCAGATTTGCGAATGTCAACCTTGCCCTTTGCTGCTGGTGGAGCAGCCAATTTCTTCATGTAGAAGTCGGGAGCGTTGAACAAGCCACCACGGTCGGAGGCTGCGAGAACGGCCATGGAGCCGCGCTGGCTGTAGGCACAAAGGTTTGTGCCTTCGCAAGGGTCAACAGCGAAATCCACGCCAGGACCAGTGCCGGTTCCGACTTCTTCACCGATGTAAAGCATGGGAGCTTCGTCGCGTTCGCCCTCCCCGATCACAATGCGGCCTTGCATTTGGATTTGATTCATGCGCTTGCGCATGGCATCAACAGCCAAAGCGTCCGCTTCATCCTTCAGACCTTTGCCGGAGAGCGTGGCGGAAGCGATGGCGGCCTGCTCGACGATCTCGAGAATTTCCTGGATGAGAGTGCGATCCACGTAAGTGCTGCGGGG
>Ga0129350_1200000_pt1 | contig 9318 bp, 4 predicted proteins | sample CPBNA2_9_FD_105434 | JGI IMG/M metagenome (GOLD analysis project Ga0129350, IMG submission 105434) | Freshwater to marine salinity gradient microbial communities from Chesapeake Bay, USA - CPBay_Sum_27_0.8_RNA2 (Metagenome Metatranscriptome) | ecosystem: Environmental > Aquatic > Marine > Coastal ... | reverse complement strand
TGAATCATTCTCCTCTGTTCCTGTGTATTTAGCAGGAAACTCATTTGGATTTGAGGGGGTGCGCGTAAAAGCCAAGGCCCTTAAAGTTTGGATTGCCTAACTATTTTATTACGTGAATCGATCATGTCAACTCGACAGTGTGAATATCCTGACAGTTTGAGTGGTGTCACTAACTCATCTCAATGTATACGGTCATTGGAGTACCTGTGCATTGATTGATAGAAAATTTATATTTCTCGCAATGAGTCTGCCTTGTCTTGAAAGTTTCCAAGCAGTAGCTGCAGATAGGTGACCTTGCGCAATTTGATGTTAGCGGTGAGGCTCATGCCTACTTGAAGCGGAAGGTTTTTTCCGCTTTTGAGTTTGAGTTGCTGGCTGGACAGCGTGATTGTGGTGGGATATCGATATTCGTCACGTTGTTTCTGCTGGTCTGGTGGCAGGGCATCGGATCCCACTGATTTCACCGTTCCCTCCAAAACGCCAAAATCAGTGGCGGGGAAAGAATCAATGCTGATGTCAGCTGGCATGCCCACGCGCACAAAGCCAATATCACGGCTGGGCACTTCCACATTGGCCTGTAACTTGTCGAAAGGAACGATTTTCATCACCGTTTCGGTGCCTTGCGCCGCATATCCGGTAGAGCGAGGCTTCAAATCAAATACGACCCCATTCACGGGAGAGCGCAGCGCTTGATATTTGAGGGTGACTTCGGCTTCTGTGCGTTTGGCTTGGAGATCAGAGAGCTCTGATTTCATTCGCTGAATGGCCTGCTGCAGAATCGCAGTTTGTCGTAATCGGTCCACCTTTGTTTGGGATAATTTACCCTGAACCTCTTGTACCTTGTTGCGCTGCTGCAGGAATTGCAGCTCAGATGAAGCACCTTGTTCTGCAAGATCTTGATAACGACTCAAGATTTTATTTTCAAGTTTTAATTTTCCACTCAACATGGTTACTTCTTCGTCATTGAGTTGCTGATAACGTTCGAGTTCATACGTTTTGAGTTTGAGTTGCTCTTCTTTTGAAATAATACTTTGTAAATTAGATTTTAACTGCTGGCTGCTTGATTCCGTGTCGAGGCGCATTACGACCTGCCCAGCTGTAACACGGTCACCATCTTCCACGAGAATTTCGTCAGCAATGCCTCCGACGGGCATTTGAATTTCTTTGACAGCACCAAGGGGGTCAAGTTTTCCGGTTGCTACTACAATTTCCTCTGTTTTTGCCAAACACAACCAGCCCACTCCGAATGCAGTGGTTCCAATCAGCCCCCAGGTGATCGCCCGCATCCAGTACCGAGGTTGCTGCAGCACGGATTCATCATGGTCTGAGCTTTTAACGGCTTTGTCTAGCGCATTTTGTCCTTGTTTAAGACCAAGCATTAGCTTGCCTCCTGTTGGCGATAAAGGGCGAAGTAACGTCCTTTAAGGTCGATCAATTCTTGGTGGGTACCACTTTCTACCAAGGCTCCGTCGTGCATCATCAAGATGCGGTCAGCACGGCGAATCGATGACAGCCGATGGGTGATGAATAGCACTGTGCTGTTATCCATCGATTCCAGTAGGTTGTTGCATACCCTGCGCTCAGTGTCGTAATCGAGTGCACTTGTGGCTTCGTCCATCACCAATAATTTGGGTTTGCCAAGCAGGGTGCGGGCGATTGCAATGCGTTGACGCTGGCCGCCACTGAGATTGCTGCCGCGCTCCCCCACATTCGTGCTGTAGCCACTGGACAGTTGCATGATGAAATCATGGGCATGAGCCATGCGTGCTGCATGCACGATGTCATCGCTGTTCGCATCGGGTTGGGTAAGAGCAATGTTTTCTGAAATCGTGCCTGAAAACAACAGAGGATCTTGAGGTACGATTCCAATTTGCCGTCTTAGTGAATAGAGCTCAACTTTGTCGATGTCATATTCATCGATCATTAATCGCCCGCTGTCTGGTGTGTAAAGCCTTGGCAATAACTTCACTAATGTGCTTTTTCCGCTGCCACTTTGGCCGACAATCCCAACAAAGCTGTTGGCTTCGATGCTGAGGTTGATGTTCTTTAAGACCGGCGGAGACGAGGGCTTAAAGCGAAAGCTCACATCATCAAATTTCACCTGGCCGTCAATGGGTGGCAAAGGGATTTTGGCTTGATCGGATTCATTCGATTCCAAGGGGGTGTTGATGATGTCGGCCAAGCGTTCAAAGCTCACCTTCAGTTCTTGAATGTTCTGCCAGATTGTGGAGAGTCGCAGCAGTGGCTGCGTCACATAGCCACTGATGATCCTGAACGCAATCAGTTGGCCGAGGGTGAGTTCGCCTTGTAGCACCATCGCGGCACCCACCCAAAGCACGAGCAGCTGAGACAGTTTCTGCAACACCTGGCTGGCTTGGGTGACCGCTGTTCCCGTGATTGTTTTTTCGTAGGTGCGGGCGATGTAACGGCTGTAGAGCTCCTGCCATTTCCAGCGGCTCACCATCTCCACGTTTTGAGCTTTCACAGTCTGAATGCCTGTGAGCACCTCCACCAGATGGCTCTGGGTTTTGGCATTTTCTTCAGCGGACTGGCGGAACTGACGACGGAACAACGGCGCTCCCAGCAGGGTGAGGCCCACTTGGATGGGGAGCACCGCTAGGGCTACCAGGGTGAGCACCCAGCTGTAGAGAGCCATTACGGCGATATAGATCACTGAAAACAGCGCGTCGAGAATGGTGGTTAAGGCTTGGCCGGTGAGGAAATTACGGATTTTCTCGAGCTCGGCAATCCGTGTTCCCAGTTCACCCACAGGCCTTCGATCGAAGTAACCCAACGGGAGCCGAAGCAGATGGTCAATGACTTCAGCGCCAAGACGTTGGTCAATGCGGTTCGTAGTCTCGGCAAATAAGAACGTTTTTAAACTGCCCAAGACCCCTTCCAGCAGAGTCACCACCACCAGGGCCACACCCAGCACTTGCAGCGTGTCGAGGCTGCGTTGACTGATCACCTTGTCGATAATCACCTGAATCAACAGCGGGTTGGCTAGGCCAAACAGCTGCACGACAAAGCTGGCTACAAATACCTGAACCAAAACGCCGCGGTATCGACTCAGTGCAGGAAGGAACCAACTGAACCCAAAGGTTTGATCGGGGGTGTTATGGGAGCGATCCACTAACAAAATTTCAACACCCTCTGGGCAGCGTTCTGAAATTTGTTCGGGGGAGACCGTGATTTCCCCTTCGCGAGGTGAGGCCAAGAGCAAGCCGTTGCTACTGCTGCCGATCACGAGCACAAACCCTTCGCCCCATTGCAGTAATGCGGGTGTTTTGAGGCGCGTGCATTCGCTTATGGGCACCTTGGCCGCCACCACGTGTAAGCCGAGTCCTGCGGCGAGTTGGCCGCAGGTTTGCATGTTGGGGGTTTGATTGCGGCGCGCCACGTCGCGCAACACCTTCTCAATCGCGTCACGGCGGAAGGGCAAGTCCAGCACCGCTGCCATCATCTGGAAACAAGCGAGGGTTTCTTGTAAGGGCCCTTCGCCTCGCACCAGCCGGAACCGGCCAGAACCAGGTCTGCCGGTTTGATGCAAACCACTGGCGGCGGGGCGGTCGGGAGCATCCTCCACAGAGAGAAATTCCTCCTGGGTGTGTTCCACGATCTCGGGAGTGAGCGCTGAGGTTGTGCCTTCTCCAGCGATGGCTTCCGTCAAAGCCTCTGGGATTGCGATCACGCGTAGCGCAAAGGGTGATGCCCCTGGAGGTAAGGGATCATTGGTGCTCTTGGCAATCCCCAGCTCCGTTGGTTTGGCGGCATCGAGGGCAAACACTTTGAAGCCTTTCTCCGCCGCTCCTTGGCGTGCCTCATCCGTTCTTTTGAGGAGTTTGGCTTGCTCAGCAAGCGGTCTCAGCCAGCGCAATAAGGATCCGTCGCTTTTGGCCGAGCGCTGTTGAATCGCTTCAATCTGTGCTGAAAGTTCCGCGGGCCACAGGGTTTGGTCGCACCACGTGCGAAAGCTTTCTTCGTCGCGATACAGATCGGCGATGCATTGGTCGGGGATGGCAAGTCCGGTGGCTTCGGTGGAGGTGCTCACGTCTTCGCAGGCCACGCCACGCAGCAACGACACCAAGCCCACCAAAGAACCAGGCCCCATTTTGGCGAGGGTCACCAGCTGACCTTTTTCCCGGCCCAGCAGACGTGCCTGTCCGTTCAGGAGCAACACCACGTTGGCGGGCATGGTGGTGCCATCAGCAATGGTCTGGCCGATGCGAAAGCGCAGCAACTTGGCGGCTTGATTGACTTTTGCCAGGCCCTCTTGGCTAAGGCTGCGAAAAGCTGGATGCTCTTGGAGTGCGGCGATGGGAGTCGTGGTCATAGGTGTTTGCAGCGGCTGTGACGCGCAGACTCCACATCAAATGAAGCATGCATTATTGATTGGTTTTGGTCTCAAAGCTCAAGCCTGGGGAAGCTTGTTCATCCGGCTATCGGTTTCTTCCCGAACCCAAACGTCAAACAGCTCTTTTGACATTTGCTTAGCCATGTCAGGACTGAAGGTGGCAGGGGTGTAGCTCTCGAGCCGGGTCACCAACCACCATTCGCCGATCCGAAAGGGCTCCATTAGCAGCCCGGGTGAGCTGGTGCGCAGGCGCTCGGCCAAGTGTGGATGGGCTTGTGTTAAAGGCACCGGACCCACAATTCCCTTGGTGGAGCGCTCATAGCCTTGGGCATGGGCCGCTGCTAGATCAGCGAAATTGGCTTCGCGATTGGCGATCCGTAAGTACAACTCTCTCGCCAAAGCCCCATCTTTCACCCTGAGCAAGCTGTACACCACCTGGTCCAGCTGGGTTTTGCGGGTGAGGAAATGGGCTTCGGCTTTGGCATGAAAGTTGGATTCGCAATGTTTTTGAATCCGGTAAGGCCTGAGGATTTGTTGGTCGAGATCCTCATGGCCGAGGCCGAGCCTGCCCCGATAGGCATCGATGTCCTCAGGACTTTGCAGGCGATTGCGTTGGGCAAAGCTATCCCGCGCTTGCTTTTGTTCCTCTTCGCTCAGGCTGACCTGTTCCACGGCTTCATCCACCACCTGCCGTTCCACCAGGGTGCGCAGGATGTTGTGGCGCCTCAGCAAGGAGAGGACGTCGGCGTTGAGAGCTTCGATGGAGACGGTCATCGGGGCACTGTATCGATTGGCTTCTGGTTTTTTCACGGGCACACCCCTCGCTCTCAGTAATCTGGGCTGCAGACGATTTGGCGATTTCCATGCTCAAGCTCCTGCTGGGTGACCCCAACGCCCGCAAGCTGAAGCGTTATCAGCCGATCGTGTCTGACATCAATCTGCTCGAAGAGGAGATTGCGCCACTGAGCGACGACGACCTGCGCCGCCGTACGGCCGAGTTTCGCCAGCGCTTGGAAGCGGCCGGGTCTCTCGATAAACAAAGGCCCTTATTAGACGACTTGTTGCCCGAGGCCTTCGCCGTGGTGCGGGAAGCAGGCAAGCGGGTGCTGGGCATGCGCCATTTCGATGTGCAGATGATCGGTGGCATGGTGCTGCATGAGGGTCAGATCGCCGAGATGAAAACCGGTGAGGGCAAAACGCTCGTTGCCACCCTCCCCAGCTATCTCAATGCGCTCACCGGCCGCGGTGTGCATGTGGTCACGGTGAATGACTACTTGGCCCGCCGCGATGCGGAATGGATGGGGCAAGTGCATCGATTCCTGGGGCTTTCGGTGGGCTTGATCCAGCAAGACATGACGCCCGCTGAGCGCCGGATTAATTACGGCTGTGACATCACCTATGCCACCAATTCAGAGCTTGGCTTTGACTATCTGCGCGACAACATGGCCGCAGACATCAATGAGGTGGTGCAGCGCGAATTTCAGTATTGCGTGATCGACGAAGTCGACTCCATCCTGATTGATGAAGCCCGTACGCCTTTGATTATTTCGGGCCAAGTGGAACGGCCTCAAGAGAAATACCAGAAGGCTGCAGAGGTGGCGAACGCCCTGGAAAGGGCCGCCGAAATGGGAAAAGACGGTATCGACCCCGAAGGTGATTACGAGGTGGATGAAAAGCAGCGCAGTTCCACACTCACCGATGAGGGATTTGCCAAAGCTGAGGCCCTCATTGGCGTGGCTGATCTCTACAACCCTCAGGATCCATGGGCTCACTACATCACCAATGCCCTGAAGGCCAAGGAGCTGTTTGTTCGTGATGTGAATTACATCGTCCGCGATGGTGAGGCGGTGATCGTGGATGAGTTCACGGGCCGGGTGATGCCGGGCCGGCGTTGGAGTGATGGACAGCACCAGGCGATTGAGGCCAAGGAAGGCCTAGAGATTCAGCCAGAAACGCAAACGTTGGCGTCGATCACTTACCAGAATTTCTTTCTGCTCTATCCCCGTTTGGCCGGGATGACCGGTACGGCCAAAACAGAGGAAACGGAATTTGAAAAAACCTATTCCTTGCAGACCGCCATCGTGCCGACGAATCGGGTGCGTGCCCGTCAGGATTGGGTGGATCAGGTCTACAAAACCGAAACGGCGAAATGGCGTGCCGTCGCTAAAGAAACCGCTGAGGTGCATAAGCAAGGACGCCCCGTGTTGGTGGGCACCACCAGTGTTGAGAAAAGTGAGTTGCTGAGTGCCTTGCTTGCGGAGGAAAACATCCCCCACAACCTGCTGAATGCCAAGCCGGAAAATGTGGAGCGGGAGGCGGAAATCGTGGCCCAGGCTGGTAGGGCTGGCTCAGTGACCATTGCCACGAACATGGCGGGCCGCGGCACCGACATCATTCTTGGCGGTAACAGCGATTACATGGCGCGTCTCAAGCTGCGTGAAGTGCTGCTTCCCCGGCTGGTACGGCCGGAAGATGGCCACCGGCCTCCGGTGCCGCTGCAGCGCAGTGCTGATGGCGGTGGTGGTTTCTCCGAATCGGCTCCAGCGAGTGGTCCCCACGGCAATGCCCCGAGTGAAGCCAAGGCGATTGGCAACCTCTATCCCTGCCAGCTCACGGAGGAAACGGATCAGGCGCTGGTGGAGCTGGCTAAGCAGTTGGTGAAGGCATGGGGTGATCGCGCGCTGAGTGTGATCGAACTGGAAGATCGCATTGCCACGGCAGCGGAGAAAGCCCCCACGGAGGATCCCGAGATTGCTCAGTTGCGTGCCGCCATCGCCCAGGTGAAAGGCGAATACGACGCCGTGGTGAAACAGGAGGAGATGGGCGTGCGTGAGGCTGGAGGCCTGCACGTGATCGGCACGGAGCGTCACGAATCACGCCGGGTTGATAACCAGCTTCGCGGCCGTGCGGGCCGCCAGGGTGACCCTGGAAGCACCAGGTTCTTCCTTTCGTTGGGTGACAACCTCCTGCGCATCTTTGGAGGTGAGCGTGTAGCTGGCTTGATGAATGCCTTCCGGGTGGAAGAAGACATGCCGATTGAATCGGGCATGCTTACGCGCTCACTTGAGGGGGCGCAAAAGAAGGTTGAGACGTACTACTACGACATCCGTAAGCAGGTGTTTGAGTATGACGAGGTGATGAACAATCAACGCAAAGCGGTGTACACCGAACGGCGTCGCGTGCTTGATGGCCGTGAACTGAAAAAGCAGGTGATTGGTTACGGAGAGCGCACCATGAATGAGATCGTTGAGGCCTATGTGAATCCAGACCTCCCGCCCGAGGAATGGGATGTCTCCCAGCTTGTGAGCAAGGTGAAGGAGTTTGTTTATTTGCTCGAAGATTTGCAGCCCGATCAACTCCAGGGCCTCTCAATGGAGGATCTCAAGGCCTTCCTTCAGGAGCAATTACGCAACGCCTACGATCTCAAAGAAGGGCAAATCGAGGAGTTGCGCCCAGGGCTGATGAGAGAGGCGGAGCGTTTCTTTATCTTGCAGCAGATTGATACGCTCTGGCGTGAACATCTGCAAGCCATGGATGCCTTGCGTGAATCGGTCGGATTGCGGGGTTATGGACAGAAAGATCCGTTGATTGAATATAAAAATGAGGGCTACGACATGTTCCTGGAAATGATGACAAATATGCGCCGTAATGTGATCTATTCGATGTTTATGTTCCAGCCGGCACCTCCGGCAACGGCTCAGTCAACATCTGCTTGAGGGTTAAAGCCCGGTCTCGTCGACAATCAATATGTTTTTGACAATGCCCTGGTCTGCGCCAGATGCGTAAAGTAAAATTTCTAAGTTGTTCGTGTAGTGATCTAATTCGAAGCTCCAGCTACCATCTTTATTTGATTTGGTTTGAATGTTGTGAGAGATGTCGTGTTTGAGCTGAATTGTGATGCCTTTTGCTTCCAGTAGCTCTAATCGAATGCGGTAGTTCCCTTGGTGAAGGCTGCAATAAGGGCCATGGGCAATAAGATGAATTTTGGAATCTTCCGGAGCCGTGTAGCGAATTTCAGATGGTCCCGCTGGAATTGATTGGTGGTGGATGGAAGAGATGGATGTCGTTATCATCGCTGCGATCGGGATCTCGAGTCGGTTGGCTGCGAACTCAGGAAAAGCATTGGTGGTAGATAGTGGTTGAAGTTTCTTTGCTATCAGTGCTTTGTTGAGAAGTAGCAGATAGCCAGGGAAATTGATAATGTTTTCTGTGGAGACTCTTGTGAGGCGTCCTCTCGAGATGACTTGAAATAAGCCATAGCCTTGCTCGGTAGCTGTGTCCAGCATTTCTCTTAATGGCTTGGGTACAAGGCCATCCAAACATTCAAAAATGATGCCAAAAGTCTCGTTGTCATTCGCCATAAAGGTTATCGTTTGCTTCATCCCTTCGAGGACCTGGCCTTCATGATGTTCAACATCAATCTTCGCGAAGGATGGTTTATTAATCTTTTTTTGTTGTAGGAATGAGTCAACCGTTGTGGAATTCACCTGTACTTCCTTTCTTGTCTGGAGCTCGCTTCCTTGTTGCTCGCTTTGGCTGGACTGAGGCGTGACGCTGGCGCCTCCGGTGTGGTGAGGGTTCACCCAAAGACTTAAAGGGGAGGATGTATTTGATGCGGCGCTTTGAATCGCTTGGCAATGGCTTAAGCCGTTGTTGAAAAAATTCGTAGCACAGAGTTCATGCATTTCAGGGTTGGGCTCAAAAGCGAAGATCTGGGTGGGGATCCTCCGTGTGAGATGACCAAGTCGTGCCGCAAAAATTCCGCAATTGGCACCAATATCTAGAAATGTTCGTTCCCAATCCCATAGATATTGGGTGATTTGATAATTCTCTTCTTCGTAGGCTGAATCTCTAATCAGGTTGGCGGGAAAGCCGCAATCAGGAACATTGACGATGAAGAATAGGTTGTCAAGATTCCAGCTCGCGGTGCGATTAGCACCGAAATAAGAGGCCTGTCGATGGTT
>Ga0129350_1306263_pt1 | contig 9332 bp, 10 predicted proteins | sample CPBNA2_9_FD_105434 | JGI IMG/M metagenome (GOLD analysis project Ga0129350, IMG submission 105434) | Freshwater to marine salinity gradient microbial communities from Chesapeake Bay, USA - CPBay_Sum_27_0.8_RNA2 (Metagenome Metatranscriptome) | ecosystem: Environmental > Aquatic > Marine > Coastal... | reverse complement strand
GACACGGTGGCGTGTCGCGTGCCCGGCCACGGTCAGGCGCGAGCGTTATGTCAGTTGTACAATGCAGCGCTGGTCTCGACTTCCGCGAACCTAGCAGGACAACCGGCTGTGACCACGGCCGCAGCTGCGTTTGATCTGTTTGGCGATCGGGTGGACTTTTTTCTGCCCGGCGAGGTCAAAAACCCGGGCCAAGCCAGCACGATTTACGGCTTAGACGGTCAAATACTGCGTTAGTGGATACAACCCAATCAACACGGTTGTGAACCACAAAGTGGGTTCCCTCGCGATTCTGACCCGTCGCAATAGCCAGTAATCGCGAGCAGGCACATGATTGAATGGACTCGCTGATCAACCGACGCATTAGCTGACTAACCGATGAGAACAACAGGATGCACACCTTTGGACCCACGCAAACCTGAGTACGTGGTGGTAGGAAACCCCATAGCGCACTCGCGATCGCCCGAAATTCACCAAGCTTTTGCGCGACAGTTTGGTCGCACCATCAGCTATGAGCGAGTGTTGTTGGAAAAAGGCCAGCTGCCAGAATTTGCAGATGACTTTTTTGCGCAGGGCGGTTTAGGCATGAATGTAACGGTGCCATTTAAAGTCGAAGCCTACGATTACGCGGCTTCAACCGACCCCATGGCGACGGCTGCCCATGCCGTGAACACGCTAGCAGCGTCCACCAGCGGTGGACCAAAGGGCTATAACACCGATGGAATTGGTTTGTGTGCAGATCTAGAGCAGCGGTACGGCGTCAAGTTGGCCGGTGCCAAAATCGTTATTTTAGGTGCGGGAGGTGCGACCGCTGGCGTCATTCAGCCTCTTCTGGCGGCCAATCCCCAAGCGTTGATCATTGCTAACCGGACGCTCTCCACCGCCCAGCACTTGGTTGCTTTGCATACTTCGACAAGCGGAATGCGCACCGACCTCCATGCGTGTGGCTTGGATCAATTGAGCGGCGATTTTGACCTTGTGATTAACGCCACGTCGATTGGGTTGTCTGGGGTGAACATCGAGTTTGATCCGGGTTTGGTGAGTGGTGCCTTCTGCTACGACATGAGTTACGGTCGCGCGGCCACTTTTGCCGGTTGGGCGAGTGCCAATGGCGCGTCAGAAAGCGTTGATGGATTGGGGATGCTGGTCGAGCAAGCGGCGCAAAGCTTTTTTCTTTGGACGGGACTGCGTCCTGAAACTAATCCAGTGTGTGCACAACTAAGGTCAGCCGTATGAATGACATTCGAATTGTTAAAAGTCAATTTATTGCCGCAGCCGTTTGTCCGGAATGTAATTTGGTCGACCGGTTGGTGGTGGACGTCGGACAACGCAACAATCTGACCACTGAGAGTGGTGCGGCGTCTTCGCACCCGCCCGAGACTGAGTTCAGCCGGAGAAGATGTGTTGAGTGCGGTTTTGCTGACGAGTACGCCCCAGTCAGCCATATCGGCTTCCAGGGGCTGCCGAAGGGCCGTCCGGAGCGGCCCAGAACTGTATCGACTGAGGTCACCACAATTCGTGTGATGAACCCCAAAGATTCTGGTTTATAAGTTGCTGAACGCTGCATCGTTGCTATAATTGGCGCGATTTTTTGGGGCTGCCTCCGGCAGTGGTCAAAAATTCAGGAGAGTGGGGCTAAAATTTAGTTGGATGGTGAACTGTAGTCGGCCGTTCAGAGTGCCTCTGCGACTCCTCACCTCTTCAGCATGGTTCGTTAGAATGTGCACGTTTATTGACAGCTTCAGCGCGGTGCACATCAAACCTCATCGTGTTAGCTAATGGAACAGCCTCATTCGGGAAGCGACTATCGCCTATTGGAGATAGAGCCTGCGGGCCTGTGTAGAGATTGAACCTGCCAATTGTGGTGTACGTCCGAGTGTAAAGACAGGGCGCTTAAGAAGCTGAGGCAGACCGCAGAGAGTGATTAGAAAAACGTGTAAAGAACGACGTGGAAAGACTGAGATGAAACAAAAAATAGGTTTAGCAGGTGGTTTGATTGGCTTGCTGGTAGCCGGCATAGCCAAGGCCGACGAATTGAACATGCGTACCGGGGTCACCAGTATCAGCCAGGAAGTGTACGACTTGCACATGACCATTTTGTGGGTGTGTGTGGCAATTGGGGCTGTGGTCTTTGGCGTCATGTTCTGGTCGATCATTCATCACAGACGTTCGGCTGGATATGAAGCAGCTCAGTTTCACGAAAGTACCAAGCTCGAGCTCGCGTGGACAATTGTCCCGACGCTCATACTGATCGCAATGGCGGTCCCGGCAACCCAAACGTTGATCGCCATGTACGACACCGGCGGAGAAGATATGTCGGTGGAGGTGCGCGGGTATCAGTGGAAGTGGCAGTACAAATATCTCGACGAGGACTACAACAACACTTTTTCTTTCTTCTCAAATATGGCGACACCCCAAGACGAGATCGCTGGACGAAGCGCCAAAGGCGAACACTATTTGCTAGAGGTCGATAAGCCATTACGGATTCCAGCGAACCGTAAAGTGAGGTTTTTGATTACGTCTGAGGATGTGATTCACGCTTGGTGGGTGCCAGATTTTGCGATCAAGCGCGACGCGGTGCCTGGAATGCTGAACGAGCTCTGGACAATTGTCGAGGAGCCGGGCATTTATCGCGGACAATGCACCGAGCTATGCGGTAAAGATCACGGATTCATGCCCGTTGTTGTCGAGGTGATGGAAGAAGAAGCGTTTGACGTATGGTATGCCGATGAGGTGGTGAACGAATCGAAGCGTCAGGAAGCACTCAGCAAGACCTTTACAACCGCTGAACTGATGTCTGAAGGCGAAAAGGTATATGGAACTTTTTGCGCCTCTTGCCACCAGGCAAATGGACAAGGGGTACCTCCCGTGTTCCCATCTTTGGTGGGCACCGAGGTGGTCACCGGGTCGCGCGATGACCACATTAAGCTGGTCATCGATGGGGTCCCGGGATCGGCGATGCAGGCTTTTGGAAAGCAGCTGGACGCAGCTCAGTTGGCAGCTGTGGTGCACTACGAACGGCACGCCTGGGGCAATGACGCGGGTGACATTACGCAGCCAAAAGATGTGCTCGAGTTGGCGGGTCAATAGGAGAAAATTATGAGCGAAGTAATACATACAGATCACCACGATGACCACGACCACGGCCCAGATAAAGGCCTGGCTCGCTGGTTGTTTACGACCAACCACAAAGACATCGGTACCTTATACCTGTGGTTCAGTTTCTTGATGTTCTTGATTGGCGGCGTCATGGCACTGGTGATCCGAACAGAGCTTTTCCAGCCGGGTTTGCAGTTTGTGCAGCCTGAATTTTTCAATCAGATGACCACTAATCATGGTCTGATCATGGTGTTCGGCGCAATCATGCCCGCCTTTGTCGGGTTGGCGAACTGGCTGGTACCGATGCAGGTGGGTGCGCCTGATATGGCACTGCCTCGCATGAACAATCTGTCTTTCTGGATCCTACCCTTTGCCTTCTCCATGATGATTTCAACATTATTCATGGAAGGTGGTGGCCCGAACTTTGGGTGGACGTTCTACGCACCTCTTTCGACCACCTATGCGCCGGACTCGGTAACATTTTTTATCTTTGCGGTTCACATGATGGGCGCCTCCTCAATCATGGGAAGCATCAACATCATTGCGACTATCTTAAACATGCGAGCGCCGGGAATGACGCTCATGAAGATGCCGCTGTTTATCTGGACCTGGCTAATCACAGCGTACTTACTGATTGCCGTAATGCCCGTATTGGCAGGCGCGGTCACGATGATGTTGTTTGACATCCACTTCGGTACCAGCTTTTTTAATGCAGCTGGCGGCGGTGATCCGGTGATGTTCCAGCACATTTTCTGGTTTTTTGGTCACCCCGAGGTCTACATTATGATCTTGCCGGCATTTGGTGTGGTGTCTCACATTATTCCGGCGTTCTCTCGTAAACCGCTATTTGGCTATGATTCGATGGTCTACGCGGTTGCGTCGATCGCGTTTCTTTCCTTTATCGTGTGGGCACACCATATGTTTACGGTGGGTATGCCCTTAGCGGGTCAGCTTTTCTTTATGTACGCGACCATGCTTATTGCGATCCCGACCGGGGTTAAGGTGTTCAACTGGACTGCGACCATGTGGCGTGGATCAATGAGTTTTGAAACGCCAATGTTATTCGCGGTGGCGTTTGTGGTGCTATTTACGATCGGTGGTTTTTCAGGCCTGATGCTCGCCATCACGCCAGCAGATTACCAGTACCACGATACCTACTTTGTGGTGGCCCACTTCCACTACGTACTGGTGCCTGGCGCGCTCTTCTCAATTATTGCGGCGGTCTACTTCTGGTTCCCGAAATGGACAGGGAAGATGTATAACGAAACACTCGGTAAATTGCATTTTTGGCTGTCTTTTATCGGGGTGAACGTCACTTTTTTCCCACAGCATTTTTCCGGCCTGGCCGGTATGCCGCGACGGATACCTGACTATGCGCTCCAGTTTGCTGACTTCAACATGGTCTCATCGGTCGGTGCGTTCATCTTCGGGTTCTCTCAGCTCTTCTTCTTGTACGTGATCATCCACGGCATTCGTAGCGGCACACCTGCGGCGGCTCGAGCCTGGGAAGGCGCGAAGGGTCTGGAATGGACCATACCTTCGCCAGCGCCCTATCACAGCTTCACTCATCCGCCGGTAGTGCGAGATGAAGAGGTGCGCGGCTAAGCGCCTCGCACGGAGTAGAGTCAGGTGAACTCGCATATGGAGAAAGGGGTCCGTCGCACGATTCGACAAACAGTGCTCATTGTTTTGGGCATGTGTCTGTTCGTGGTTGCGCTTGTACCGCTTTACGATCTCTTTTGTGAAATCACCGGGCTCAATGGCAAGACTGGTGGTCCGTATTCGTTTGATCCGGCGACCAGCCAGCCTGACACGTCTCGCTTGATAAAGGTGAATTTCATTACCAACACCAATGCAGGTATGAGTTGGGCGTTTTGGTCCGAGAAGGGTGGCATCCGAGTGCACCCCGGTGAATTGAAAGAAGTTAACTTTTTTATTAAGAATACGACAGACAAAGTCATGATGGGACAGGCGATACCTTCTCTAGTCCCTGTCTCGGCGACGCAGTATTTTCATAAAACTGAGTGCTTTTGCTTTAACCAGCAAATCTTGCAGCCGGGAGAAGAGATGGCCATGCCAATGAGATTCATTGTTGATAGAGACTTGCCAAAAAATGTGCAGTCGATCAATTTGAGTTATGCACTTTTTGACATCACTGACGCCATGGGAGATGCAGTCGTCACCGGCGGCTAACAGGCGTGTTATTGCGCGCGCCGATTGATTACAGGGCGCGAGTAGAAAAATATTGGGAGAAAATAATGGCAAATGCAGAAACAGATCAATCGGTCTATTACGTACCGCATAGCGGGTGGTACCCGGTTGTGCTGGCGGCTGGGGTAATGCTCATGCTGACGGGTATGGCTGGTTGGCTGAATGATACCAAAGCAGGAGAACCGGGTAGCTGGACGCAAACGATTATAGGATTTGGCCTGGTCGCTGTCGTACTTTATTACTGGTTCGCAAAGGTCGTAGCCGAAAATCAGCAAGGTCTGGCCAATGAACAGCTCAAAAAGAGTTACGTTTGGGGAATGAGTTGGTTTATTTTTTCTGAAGTCATGTTTTTTGCGGCCTTCTTCGGCGCACTGTTCTACTCGCGGGAAATATCTGTAAGTTGGCTGGGTGGAGAAGGCGCTAAAGGGATTGTCGGAGACTATCTATGGCCAGAGTTCACATCGACGTGGCCGGTGATGTCTAACCCGGACAATGCGTTATTCCCGCCTCCAGAGCAGAGCATGGCGGCGCCTTCTTCCGCGTCAGGCTGGCTGACTTACCTGCCATTTTGGAACACGGCCATCCTACTGACTTCGAGCTGGACGGTACACGTTGCTCATAGCGCGATTAAAGAGCAAAACAGGAAAAAGCTTAACTATTGGCTTGGTGCTACGGTGGTATTGGGTATTATTTTCCTGATTCTCCAGGCAGAAGAATACATTGTTGCTTACAACTCGATGGGGTTGACGCTTGGTAGTGGTATATATGGTTCTACCTTCTTCATTCTCACGGGTTTTCATGGCTTTCACGTCACACTAGGTACCGTGATCCTACTGGTACAGTTTTTTAGAGGACTGAAAGGTCACTTCGGCGCCAAGGATTGTTTTGGATTTGAGGCAGCGAGTTGGTATTGGCATTTTGTAGATGTAGTTTGGGTCGGGTTGTTCATCTTTGTGTACGTACTCTAACCTGACGCGCCTGCATTGCTACGCCGGCTAGAGAGTTAGTCGGACGTCTACAGAGATCGTGGTGTGTTAGTGTCGAGTCGCGAACGCGCCACGCTTCTATTTTGGTCCAACATGAGCTGGGGTCATACACACCTTGGCTAAGAGATGCGACCGCGACAGTAATCCAGTCTCGATTGGGAGTTGTCCTGCCTTTGCGAGCCGCCTTGCCAAAGATGTCGAGCGTGCATTGATAAGTTCGGCCTTTCCAGTTTGAGGTTGAACAGGTTTTAAGCCCCGGGACCCTCTACCAGCCGCTTAGGACTACGGACGTGTTGATGGCACGGGACCGCTGTCGTTTTCGTGGATTGCATTGTGCCAGGGGGCGTTAGAACCCATCTGTAACTGACCGGTATAAAAACCAAAGGCGATGGTGAGCACCAGAGCCGTTGCTAACGTGACGCGCACGCCGAGCGCATACCAGGTACGTTTGGAGTCGGTTTGATCGGTATCTTTGAAGAGGAACGCAAGTCCGCTGAACAAGCTGATTAGAACACCGATGAGCAAAATAATGATGATGACTTTTAACACTTCTCTGGCCAACGTAAATGATCGCGCACATTAAACCATTGTGCGCCTGGGGGTAAGCCTTGATGGGTTTTAAACCGGGTTGGAGAATGACCGCCTTTACTGCTTTTTTTCTGCCTGCGGTGGTGGCGCTTGGTCTTTGGCAAGTCGAGCGGGGTGCCGAAAAACGTGCGATGGAGATGGATTATTTGGCGCGATTGACCGCGCTGTCAGTACCTATAGGCGAGTTGACAGACTCAGCCCGGTTTCAACGCGTGAAGCTTTATGGGTCCTTTGATCACCACATCTTCTATTTGGACAATCAGGTCTACCAAGGTCAAACCGGCTATTGGATTGTCCAAGTGTTCAACGAAGCGGGCGGTAAGCGCTATCTGGTTAATCGCGGCTTTACCGCTGCGCCGGCCTCTCGCGCTGATCTGCCAAACATTCAAACACCCACAGGAAATTTGCATCTGATCGGCACTGTCTGGCCGTTTACCGGTCTAATTCCGGTGTTGGATGCTGATGAATGGTCGCAGCAATGGCCGAAACGTATCCAGCGTCTAGACGTTGCGAGAATGGCAGCAGCCGTGGGTGCTGAGCCGGTCGAGGTGCGTTTGGAACCGGGGCAGCCCGGTGTAACGATTGCGGCGCCTTTTGCGACCGTACTGAGTGATGCTAAACACCGAGGGTATGCCGCTACATGGTTTGGCTTGGCGTTTGTACTCGTCGCAGGTTATGTATTTTTCGGCATTAAAAGCGCACGACTAACTAGGACGGATATCCACAATAGATAGTGTCGGGTGCTAATGCTGAGCGTTGTTTTGAACAAGAGATAAGACGGCCTCAGGTACAATAACACCGAGTCGACTTTGCGAATAAACTGATACCGCAACACTTCGCGCGGTTCGAATAATGAGAGAAGAATATGACAGGAGCGGGCGATACTGAAACAAAAACCGACGGAGCGTCCGAAGGGGGCGGGTTGAGTCGCAGCCGCACTCAAATGATCGGCATAATGATGGTGGGCTTCGTCACGCTAGCAGCCTCCTATGGGGCGTTTTATTTGGCGAAAAACGATGGCGTGTGGGGCACCACGAACAACGGACAGTTTGTTACAGCCGGTGTTACAACGAGCTCTTTAGGTTGGTCGGTCAAGGGCGATCAGCGTCGCTGGTGGTTATGGATGGTGACCCCGGAGTGCCCGTCGTCTTGTCAAGCGCAAGTTAAACGTCTGCAGGCTCTGCATAAGCTGCTCAATCGGGATATGGACCGATTGCGTCGTGGTTACACCGGTGGAGACAGTCACACTTTGCCACAATGGAGATCTGAGTTTCCGGGACTGGCCACCATAGATGTGGCGTCGCGAGAGGGTATTGAAAATGGGTTATACATAGTCGACCCAAATGGCAATCTGGTCTTCCACTACCCTCTAGATGTCAATCCTAAGCTAGTCCTGCAGGACTTAAAAAAACTGTTGAAGGTGTCTCAAATTGGTTAAAGGACGTGTTATCGCGCTCAATCGTGTTGCGCTTGGGTTAATAGTGTGTGTGATCGCACTTGGCGCATTCACCCGTTTGGTGGATGCGGGCTTGGGTTGCCCGGACTGGCCCGGGTGTTATGGTCATGTTTTGTGGCCAACTGAAGCGTCCGAAATTGCTGCAGCTGAACAAGCCTATCCCGAGACGCCCGTCGATCAGGATAAGACTTGGCCAGAAATGGTGCACCGGTATTTTGCCGGCGCGCTACTGGTGCTGGTCGCAACGCTAACGTTCACGATTTGGCGCGTCGATCCTGTCAGTAATCTAAGGGTGATTTCCGCCAGTCTTCTTGTGCTCATCACGTGTCAGGCTGCCTTCGGCGCCTGGACGGTCACCTTAAAATTGTGGCCTCAAGTGGTGACTGCTCATCTGCTCGGTGGCTTCGCAACGTTCAGTCTCTTGTGGCTAATGTATATGAAGCAAGGGGGCGCCCCAGGATTGCGGCTCCAGCTACAGGACAAACAGACGTTGCGCCTGCATGCTCGAGTGGCGCTGGTTGTCGTTGTACTGCAAATTGCTATCGGCGGATGGGTGTCTTCCAATTATGCTGCCTTAGCCTGCGCGGATTTCCCGACCTGTTTTGGCTCGTATGCGCCGCAGATGGACCTGGCTCAAGGATTCAATATCTTTCAGGCAATTGGACCCAATTATCTTGGCGGTTTGCTAGACAGCGATTCCCGAGTAGCAATTCATTGGTTCCACAGGATCGGCGCCTTAGTCGTCATGGTGGTGGTTGGCGCTTTGGTGTTTCGTTTATGGGCCCGCCAAGTCCGTCTGGCCTCTGTGGTCGGAGCGATCTTGATTGTGCAGATCATTCTCGGTTCGCTCAATGTAGTCTGGAGTCTGCCCTTGTCTGTGGCGACTGCGCACAACGGTGTCGGCGCGCTCTTGCTGTTGACGATGGTTACAGTAAACTTTGCGCCCCCGGAAGATGCGGCATAGCCGTGCACGAGAGTGTCAGTCATGAATGAAG
>Ga0129350_1024209_pt1 | contig 9388 bp, 2 predicted proteins | sample CPBNA2_9_FD_105434 | JGI IMG/M metagenome (GOLD analysis project Ga0129350, IMG submission 105434) | Freshwater to marine salinity gradient microbial communities from Chesapeake Bay, USA - CPBay_Sum_27_0.8_RNA2 (Metagenome Metatranscriptome) | ecosystem: Environmental > Aquatic > Marine > Coastal ... | reverse complement strand
TTTTATAGGCGCCAAGCTTCTTTAAATGAACCGAAATGGATTACAATTGGATTATATGGCATTAGTCTTTATTGTAGTTGTTCTTTAAACATTTTGATACCAGTGAACCCTGGTAGTAGTTCGGGCCTTCGGGCCAATGGCCTTTGTGCCATTCAAACGCTTGCACTCATAGCATACAGAAGCGTTTTAAATATATGTCTGTAGGATGTAAATCTGTGATCAACAGTGATTTGTCAAATGAGGAGGTACCTGTATTGACATCTTATTTCCGCTTACGAGCGAAGAGCCCCTTGTGCATTCGGCTGAGAATATGAATGTGCGTAGTTCATCATCACGCTATTACCCTGTGATGTTTTTAGGTAACGCATCCTTGTGATGTAGGGACCAAACCCTAGACAAGACTCAGTAGTCGGCGTATTGACTATACTTCTAGTGGGAAGTAATGAACCCCATGTTTTCTTGAGAATTCTTGATAAACAACTAGTTAAGTAGAACCTTTACCAACCGATGTGTTGAACGTGCGCCCATGCCCGCGGCGAATAACACGTGAAGATGTGCATGATTAAATCCACCTTCTTAATTGAATGGTGGACCAAAGTTGCTGTGTCGAAGCATAATTGGAATACCAATTTTGCGGGCCTCTCGCGAATTGGTTCCTTTCGTGCTTGTCGTTTTTATTCTTATATGAAATGTCAAGCCAAGGAACTTCTGTCGCGTGTAATAATAGTAGCGTAAATAATTGTAATGAGGTTTACGTTTGCTCTACGGAGAAATACGACTCAATACTAACTCATGTGAACGATTCTGATATCGATCCCACCATGCCTCCGTTGGAAGTCGCTTGTTACGATAGTGATAGTGACGATGACAGCGTTGATGGCTACGTTCCTCAATCCTCTGTTCCATCAAAATCAAAACAAGCAGCACGAAAAAAATCTGCCAAAAGCAAGCGTGTTCGTAAGTTTAAGATTTTTGTTAACCCTAAGCAAGCAGCGCGAAAGAAATACGCTAAAAACAAACGCGCTCGGAAAAAACAAAAAATGAAGGATTTGAAGAAATATGGAAGTATGCACGGTGTGCCCACTCCAAAGTGCGTCCGCCAACCAAAGCGTACTTCTGGGAACGTTGAATTTGTTCACCAGTCTCTTTTGGAACATATTTATCCTGCTAGTATTATTAACTTAGCCAAGGAGACAGTGTCATCTATAGGTACAGGAGCTCATACATCTAAGATTTTTGAAGTTTTGGAAGTCATTGCAGCTCTTGCCATTACGTTACCTGCTTTGAAAACTCCCGCTCAAATAGCAGCTCAAATAGTCTTATCGCTGAGAGCTCTTACTACTGGAAGTTTATGTGCACAGATCTTAGCCCAAGAAGATGTTATCAAATGGTGTAAAGATTTGTTTGGTTTTAATATTTTCGAACCTCAAGCTGGCACGTTTGGAGATCCCAAAATGTTAAAAGGTGTAGAATGGTTAAGCAAGATTCCTGAACTTCGTGAAAATTGGGATTCTGTCCGTAATGCACCTGTATTTGAGAAAATTTCTGCATTGATTTCAGTCGCAGCTGCCGTTGGTTTGTGCTCCGTTACTAATCTTAAATTTTCAGTACATGGTATTGATTTATTTAGATTGTGTACTGCACCAAAACACGCTACCGCTATTGATTTGGTAGGGGCAGTTTTAGACACCGTTGCATTCTTTATAGAAGGAGGCTACGAGTGTTTTAGACAAGGATCTTTTAAGCCTTTCTTCTTCACAGATGATGATAGTAGGAATTTAGATGAAATTTATTTTCCACTTATTGAGTTGCACGAACATGCTATGGTTTTTAATTTGCATGAAAGAAAAGTGAAGATTAAAGGGGAGATGAGGACGGTTAGTGATCTCGAATATAGTTCGCTTCTTGATGAAGCTTTAGATCTGGCCGAGAAGTTATACAAATCCGCTAAGGGCACCTGGCAACAAGGTTATTTGGAAAAGCGTATTGACGTTTTAAGAAAGAACCGTGCCGCTTATCAAGCAAAGAGAATAGATGGCTCTATGCGATATGCTCCCTTTACGGTTTATGTATGGGGAGAGTCTGGACTTGGAAAGTCTACAATTGCCCAATTGGCGATGGCCGATTGTTTAGCATCTTCGGGCATAATTCCTGATTTTAAGAATGTTGCTACTCTGAAAGAAACTGATAAATATGATTCTACACTTAAAAGTGACACCGCAGGTATTTTTCTAGATGATCTTGGAAATAATAAGAAGGAATGGTTAGAAAAGTCCCCTACAGAACGCATTGTTGATATTAATAACAACATGATCACCTATGCTAATAAAGCGGATTTACATGAAAAAGGGAAAATTGAAATTAGGCCTCGTGTATTTATAATTACGGCCAATGTCCCTCTTGCCACTTTAGCCAATATTGGATCCGTTAAACCTTTTTCCATTGTCCGCCGCGCCGATTTTCATTTGGAAGTTGCAGTCAAACCCGATTATGCTCTTCCTGATGGTAGATTAGATACTGATAAGGCGAAAGCGGATTTCCCAGGCGATGATTTATGTAACGATCTGTGGGACATTCATGTTTATACACCGATGGAAAAAACAAAAGGAGGAGATAGTGCACATTTGCGCCATATCGATGGAGTCAATGAATGTAAAACTCGCTCTATCCATGATGTCCTTCGCATGCTTACTACAGCTTGCAAAGCACACTTTGAAAAACAACGTGATTTAGTTAGGAAAGGTCAAAATCTTGTGCAATCACGCAAATATTGTCCCACCTGCTACTTGGCTGCTATGTATTGTGAATGTGTCAAAGTTGAGGAAACTGTTGAGGACGACAACGATGATGTCGATCCCTCCATGCCTCCGTTGGAAGTCGCTAAGTACGATGATGATAGTGACGATGAGGACGATGATGATGACGTTGATCCCACCATGCCTCTATTGGAAGTCGCTAAGTACGATAGTGATAGTGACGATGACAGCGATGATGAAGATGATAGTCAGAAATGTGGCTGGCGTGTAGCGTTGGCTAAGAAGAAAGCGTCTCACGCTCACTGTCCGGAATGCTACCTCCCTTCTGCTGCTGGCTGTGATTGTTCGCAGACCGGGGAAAATGAAGATAATAATAGTAACAATTCCGATGACACTGCTGACGATGTGGATTATCTAAAAGCACTTGAATTGATTAGAGACAATATTCCTGCCACTCCCCAAAATCTTAAATTAGTTCAATTTCTCTTCTCAAATTGGGAGGAGGAGGATGAAAAACAAGCATCATTCGAAGAAACTTTTGATTTTCTTAGAACACAATTTGATTCTATGGGGGCTGGATTATCCAATTTTTTAGGAAAAGTTCCCACGTGGTGTTTTACAAACAGATTAATTTCCACTATTTACATGCTCATTAATGTTAGGCATTTCCTTCTATATGAAAAGCGCGTTCGCAAGGTAGTTGGATTATCATTCACCATGATGTTTGCAGCGTGTTATTTTTTAGATTGTATCCATTCATTTGTGTGTGGTGGAGTTTTATTAAGCTCGCACGCCCTCATGTATGGAGGATTGTTGGCTAAATGGAGGAATGATCGTATGAATGATCTTTTAGCTCGTAGAGATGCGACTATGGAAATTTTTAGGTCAATTCGCGAAAGTAAGACTAAAATGTTTATTGGTATGTGTGCCATCGCTGGTGTTATTTACAAGTTTACTAGTGTTCTTAGGACAGCCGTTGCATTACAACAATCAGCGCTGGTTCCAGAAAACGTCGCCGAAATCGAAGCTAGAGATAAGGAGGAAAATCCTTGGGCTACGGCAGTGGCCGCCACGTTGCATGTCAATGACAGATCTGCTACTATGACTTTTGAGCAAGTTCTCTCTAAAATTGAGGCTAATTTGTGCCATGGGGTCTTTGTGGAAAACGGTTTTCAACAAAAATGTAACATTTTGGCTCTAGGAGGCAATACATTTTTGATGCCGTTGCATGTATTTGAAAATCGGAAAGATATGAAAGCTTTAATAACTCGCAGAGATCCACGTCAGCTTAATTCCCAATTTAAAGCTATCGTGAGTGCCAATTACATGGTTCCTATTAAAGGAAAAGATTTGTGTCTTGTTAATATTGCTTCCGGTGGGGTCTTTGCTGACATTCGTCATCTATTTCCACAGGCTATTACGGCTTCTGGTTCTGGGCATTTTCTTTATAAGGAAGCCGATGGTTCCATGAAGTCTGATCCTATTCGTATTGCTTATACTAAGGATTCTAAGTCTGGTGGACCTGGATATGATTATGATTTACCATATAACACTTTTACAGGATTGTGTATGGGTGTAGTAGTAGCTAAATTTGCTAAAACTTGTATTGCTGGTCTGCATCTACGTGGTATTTCAAATACCCCTAAGGGTAAAGCGTTAACTATAACTAAGGATGAAATTGATGAAGCCTGGGACATTGCTACTAATACATGGGTAGGAGCTTTTCCTTCCACTGTAAATGGCGAGTTCCCTGTGACCCGATATGACAAACAAGTTTTAACTACGCAAGATATCCATCCAAATTCTCCCATTAACTACCTTCCCCTGGGAAGCAATGTGGAGTATTTAGGGCAAAATGGACGTCGAGTGACTCACACCAAGAGTAAGGTGCGCAAAACACCTATTTCGAATGCAGTTACCGAAGTTACTGGAGTGAAAAATGAATTTGGACCTCCTAAATTTCATAGAACCAGAATGTGGCAAGCATCTTTAGCTCATTCTGCCAATCCCAGTCCTGGGGTTGAGGGATCCCTTGTAGAACTAGCTTATCGCGATTACGTTGATGGTATCGTGAAAACACTAAAGCTTGACAAGTTCAAAACATGGGTTCTTTCTGAATTGTGTCCGATGACTGACATGCAAACTTTGTGTGGCAAAGACGGTCAGCGCTTTATTGATGCCATGCCTAAACAGACTTCCAAAGGTGAGCCTTTGTCCGGTCCCAAGAGAGAATGGATTATTTTCTTGGACCCTGCAGACTACCCTGAATTTCAGTGCCCTGCTGAAGCCCATCCCGCAATCATGAACGAGATGAGAGCAATGGAGGTGACTCTACTCAATGGCGATAGATGTTATTTCCTTTTCAAAGCTTGTGTAAAAGACGAAGCAACCCTATTAATTAAGGATAAAGTTAGAGTCTTTCAAGCTGCTGACTGGGCAGGTCAAATGTTAATCAGAAAATATTTTCTGCCAATAGCACGCATGTTATCATTGTTTCCTTTAGATTCCGAGTGTGCCGTGGGCGTAAATGCCCAAGGTCCAGAGTGGGATGAATTGGCAAAACACATGAAGAAGTTCGGAGTTGATCGTATTTTGGCTGGTGATTATAGTAAGTATGATTTACGTATGCCAGCACAGCTTATTAACGCCGCATTTGCTGTTATGATTGAAATTGCAGAAAAGTGTGGCAATTATTCAGCTGATGATTTAACTATTATGCGTGGTATCGCAACTGAAATTGCGTATTCGTGCGTAGCATACAATGGAGATGTCATAATCCATAAGGGATCTAACCCTTCAGGACACAATTTGACAGTCTACATTAATTGCATCGTCAATTCGTTGTTGCTAAGATGTGCGTACTTTCATTTGTGGCCCCAACAATCAGGCAAGCCTTTGCCTTTCCGTGAGGTGGTGGCTGTTATGACTTACGGTGATGACGTAAAAGGATCTGTTAAAGAAGGGTACGACTGGTATAATCACATTTCTTATGCTAACTTTTTGAAGGAACGTGATATGGTTTTCACCATGCCAGACAAAGAATCTGAACCGACTCCGTATATGAATGATCTTACTGCTGATTTTTTGAAGCGTGAGAATATATTTAATCCGGATACTGGAATGATTCATGGAGCTCTAGCTGAGGAATCTATTTTTAAGAGTCTCCACGCCGTCATGGAATCCAAGGTTGTGTCTTTAGAAGATCAGTCTGCTGGAAACATTGACAGCGCTCTCCGTGAGTGGTGGCAACACGGAAGAGATGTCTACGAATTGCGCAGGAAACAGATGAAAGAAGTCGCTTTTAAATGCAACTTAACAGATTCGTGTAAAATGCTGGCTGAATCTTATGAGGATAGACTCAAGCACTTTCAAATTCGTTATTTAGGTCGTGAACCTGATGGCGATGGTGAAGTTGTGGATGAAGAGGCTTTTGTTTCGATAGTAGGCATCGAATGGGATATAGACAATCCCCACACCGACGTCCCGGGAAGACATTAAACTCGTCCCACTCCGGACCTATCCGTAGTATAAGTTTAAAATAGGGTTGTATATATGGATTACTGCACATTTTATATTTTACATGTTTGTATATTATATGTTAGCTTTGTACAATTAGACATCCTACCCTTAGGATACCGGTATTTACTGGAGGTTTCGTCTGCCACATAAACATTGTCGCACACAGGAACAGCAGGTACTGTCCTGATGTGTTGTATATATTAAATATTACCTACTTCAATCAATAATAATAATTCAAATAGTCTTGGAACTGACTCAAATAGTTCTCCTCCTGGTGCTTTTAGTGTCTCTAAAGCACCTGCACAGGTATCTACGCAAAATGTACATTTTGTCGATGGAGACACACCATGGTCTTACGACATTTCATCATCACCAGATGTCACAACTCAGCTTTCCGGCTTCGCAGACGCAGAGCTCGGTAAGTTCCTTGGCCGTCCCATTAAGATCAAAGAATTTCAGTGGACTCCGGAAGGTACTAGGTTGTTTGAGACTTTTAATCCGTGGACTTTGTTTTTTACTAATGTCGATGTTTTAGAAAAGATTAACCGATACCGTAATTTAAGATGTAACCTTCGTATGAAAATTCTAATAAATGGCAATTCCTTTTACTATGGAAGAGCTCTAGTGTCTTATAATCCTTATCTGACAGATGATAATATAACACTAAATAGGGCTTTCTTCGAACAAGACATAGTGGGTGCTTCTCAGAAGCCTCACTTTATGTTAGACCCCACCACATCACAAGGTGGAGAAATGCTTTTGCCATTTTTGTGGCCTGAGAATTTCCTAGACATAACTTCCCTTAATTGGCACGCCGATATGGGTAAAGTAACCGTTCACGATTTCGATGTATTGCACCATGCCAACGGTGGTGAAGATCCCATTACTGTAAACGTGTTTGTCTGGGCTGAAGATGTTGTTCTGTCTGTTCCAACTACTGCCCTAGTAGATGGCCTGCAGCAAGGTGTGACACAGTCTGGTGTTTCTGATTATCCTTTGGACGAATTCGGATTTCCAAGCTATGTTCAACAAGCTGCGAGTAAGCAGAAGAAGAAGGGACCTACAAAGAAGGTTAATAATACCATGTCTGGCGATGAATTTGTAAAGGACGGATTAATTAGCAAGCCTGCGACGGCTATAGCCAATGCGGCAAATGCATTATCCATGATTCCTATGATAGCACCTTATGCTAAAGCTACCTCTATGGTTGCTACTCGCATTGGTCAAGTTGCTAAGATATTTGGTTATTCGCGTCCTCAGGTTCTCGAAGATACTAGGCCGTATGTTCCTCGTTATATGGGCAATTTGTCTAACACTGACACTCCTGAGCCTCTCGTCAAGCTATCTGTTGATTCAAAGAATGAGCTTACTATTGATACGAGAGTTATGGGATTGGGTGGTGAGGATGAACTGGCAATTGCGGCTATTGCCCAACGACCAACTTTTTGGCGGCAATTTGATTGGCCTGAGTCTGCGGTTGCGGACACTCTATTGGCCTCTATTCTGGTAACTCCACAATTGGTGCGTACCTTACCTGCACCACCAGTACAAGAAATTCACCCCACGGCTCTTGCTTTTGCTGCACAACCTTTCAGCGCATGGCAAGGATCCATTAAATTTCGTTTTAATGTTGTCTGTTCCGAATATCATCGTGGACGCTTGAGGATTGTATATAATCCTAAGTCCAATAACTCTGGTGCTGTGGCCTATAATCAAGTTTATTCTACTGTCATAGATATTTCTGAAGACAGAGATTTTGAATATGAAGTTAAATGGGCCGATATTAGGGCCTGGAATACTGTGTTAAATTCAGGTTTACTTACATTTCTTGACCAAGCACAATTCAGTACTACGGAATGTGTTTCTGCGGGTGATGTATATGACAATGGTAGTTTGAGTATTTATGTAGTGAATGAATTAGCTACTCCAAGTCAAACTTCAGCTGCCGTGAAGGTACAAATATGGGTCAGCGGGGGAGAAGACATTGCTTTCTCCGTTCCCACTGTAGAGGGATTGAAAGAACTCTCCTATTTTCAACAACAAAGTGACATTGCTCCATATGTTGTTCAGTCAGAGCAAGCACCTGAATGCATGGCTACTACTGTTGATGAATCCAATGCTCCCCTATGCTCTAATCAAATCGAGACTTTTGGGACTAATTCGGACATGATCAAAGAAGATAACCAATATCTTGTTTACCAAGGTGAACGCATTGTCAGTTTTCGTGATTTATTGCGCAGATACAACTACCACTCCTCTTACTGGCCTGGAGAGGTAGGTGAAAATACCAGAATAGTTTCTTGCAATTTGACTGATTTCCCATATTACAGAGGATGGGATCCCAATGGTGGGGACAATGGGACAGCCTCTTCGGGGCCGCATCCCTATAATTTCTGCAATACTACTTTGCTAAATTATCTTACACCTGCTTTTGCATTTCGTCGTGGAGGTCTTCGACATAAGGCGATGCTTATCAATATGAACTCTGGCGGAAACAATAGTTCATTTGGTGTTGCCAGACATAACTTGTCTGGAACATCCAACAACATGGTTGCTTATCCTATCGATGAAACTTTAGTAGGTAGTAGGAGAAAGAAGATGTTGGACACATTGCGAGGTTCTCTGGGAGGAACGGCACTTACACCATCACAAACCAATCCGTGCTTGGAATATGAAACCCCGTTTTATACGGTGGGTCAGCGTTTTCTTCCAGCAAGGAATATTGATTATTATGGTAGTTCGCACATGGGTCATGAATTGACGACCGAATATCGAAATAATTATAATAAAGTATATATGCGAATTGATAAGTATATTTCGACAGCTGAAGATTTTCAATTGGGACTTTTTGTGGGTGCACCAGTTTGTTACGTGTACGATGATCCGGTAGTGGTAGCTTAGATCATTTGGGTTCGGTCATGGCTATTGGGGAAAATAAAACAAAAAAAAAATAAATAAAAATTTGTATGTTGTACATTTGTATATATTTCATATGTTTACATATTGAAAAGACGACGGTCTTTAAACGGCGTAAGAGACTTTCACATGGGGTGAAAGTCAGGATACTGCTCGGCGGCTGAGCAGGGGTAATGAATTACTTGATTCATTTCCTG
>Ga0129350_1369918_pt1 | contig 9438 bp, 17 predicted proteins | sample CPBNA2_9_FD_105434 | JGI IMG/M metagenome (GOLD analysis project Ga0129350, IMG submission 105434) | Freshwater to marine salinity gradient microbial communities from Chesapeake Bay, USA - CPBay_Sum_27_0.8_RNA2 (Metagenome Metatranscriptome) | ecosystem: Environmental > Aquatic > Marine > Coastal... | reverse complement strand
TAAACTTCTTCAATCCTTTCCTTACTCCAGAAAGACCAGCTTTTCTTCGCAGGCAGTACTTACATATTAGCACCAATACCCTGCATACGGCTGCGGCCCTGAATCTTGCCTGATTTCACCAAGCCATCATAACGGCGCATGAGTAAGTGGCTTTCAATCTGCTGAAGGGTATCCAGCACTACTGCTACAAGAATCAGCAGTGAAGTACCCCCGAAGAACATGGCGAAAGCAATGTTGACACCGAATCCAGCTGCAAAAGCAGGCAGGATAGATATCAGCCCCAGGAAAATGGAACCTGGCAGGGTAATACGAGTCGTCACTGCATCAATAAAGTCTGCCGTAGGCTTACCTGGCTTAATACCAGGTATAAAGGCGTTTTGACGCTTCAGGTATTCTGCATATTGCTGCGGATTTACCAACAGCGCCGTATATACGTAGGTGAACAGCACCACCAAAATAAAGTAGATGATATTGTAAGGTGCTGAAGTAAAATCATTCAATGCCCGTAAGATAGGGCTTGTTGCCAACTCACTCCCCTCTCCTGCGAAGAACTGAGCCACGGTGGCAGGCAAAAACATCAATGCCTGTGCGAAAATGATTGGCATTACACCCGACGCATTCACCTTGAGTGGGATGTAGTCCCGTGCTCCCTGTGCAGGCATTTGGTTAGAACCACGTCCAACCATACGCTTCGCAAACTGAATTGGAATACGGCGGACCCCTTGTACGATCAGAACAGTAGCCATAACGATTCCGAATAGGGCAGCCATCTCCAATACGAAGATGATCAGACCATTATTCTCCAACTGAGACTGGAATTCAAATACCAGTGCCTGTGGTAAGGTCGCGATAATACCAATGGTGATCAAAAGCGAGATACCATTTCCAATACCGCGGTCTGTGATTCGCTCACCCAACCACATGGAAAATACTGTACCTGTGGAGAGGATGATAATGTTGGAAATCCAGAATACGCCGAGAGGTATAGCCGGATCGACAGCGCCAAGGCTGTTGATATAAGTCAAATAACCACCACCCTGAACCAAGGTAATTGCTACAGTCAGCAGGCGGGTGATCTGGTTGAGTTTCTTACGGCCAGACTCTCCCTCTTTTTGCTGAAGGCGCTGGAAGTAAGGTACCGCAAAGCCCAGCAGCTGAATGATAATCGATGCCGTAATGTAAGGCATGATACCGAGTGCGAAAATAGCGGCATTATTAAAGGCGCCACCAGTAAATACGTTAATCAGCCCAAGCAGGTCGTTTGGCGAGTTGTTATTCTGAGTGGCATTGTCCAGCACCTCAGGGATAACACCTGGCAGCACGATATAAGAGCCAAAGCGGAAAACAAAGAGCATACCTAAGGTGAAGAGGATGCGGTTACGCAACTCTTTGATTTTCCAGATATTCTGTAAAGTAGTGATTAGCTTTTTCATCTGCGTAATTTTATAGCCTGTCTACCACATTGAAGAGCGGCTATCAGCTCTTCTCAAAACCTCGTGGGACCGTAGCCCCAAAAAATAAAGCGCCGCTCAGCGCGGCACAATATAATTACTCAGCTACAGTAGCAGAGCCACCAGCTGCTTCGATAGCGGCTTTGGCCGACTTGGAGAAACCATGAGCCACGACTTCGAACTTGCCTTTCAGCTCGCCGTTACCCAGGATTTTGACCAGGTCGTTTTTGCCAACAGCACCCAGCTTGATTAAGGTTTCCAAGTCGAACTTCTCAACCCCGTACTTTTCTGACATTGCCTGAAGGTTTTCCAGGTTGATTGCAGTGTAAGATTTACGGTTGTGATTGTTGAAGCCGATCTTTGGCAGACGCATTTGAATAGGCATCTGACCGCCTTCAAAGTTGCGCTTATTCTTGAAGCCGGAACGAGACTTAGCACCCTTGTGACCGCGGGTAGCGGTACGACCATGCCCAGAACCAATGCCTCTGGCAATTCTTTTGCGCTTTTTGACTGCACCCTCGGCAGGCTTTAAGCTATGTAGTTCCATTGCGATTACGTTTATTCCTTTTAAAGAATGGTCTGCAAAGATATCCGCTATTAACGGCTTTACAAACTTTTTCCTTAAGCTTAAAAAAAGTTTAGCCTGCTGGCTCGACTGTAACTAAGTGACTAACCTTGCTCACCATGCCCTTGATCTGGGCTGTTTCTTCAACAACGACACTTTGACGGATTTTTCTTAACCCCAGCGCCTGCATCGTTGCTTTTTGCTTCTTGGAGCGGTCAATAACACTTTTTACCTGAGTGACCTTGATCTTACTCATTGCTTCAGCTTTTTATTCTGCATCAAACAGTATCTGACTTTTTCAGTGCTGTCGGCAGATGCGGATGATTTTATCCGTTGAAAAGTTTTTCCATTGAAATATTACGCTGCTTGGCAATTGTCAGTGGGCTGCGTAGCTTTTGCAGTGCGTCAATTGTCGCCTTTACCACGTTGTGCGGGTTAGGAGAGCCCATAGACTTCGCCAGTACGTTATGTACGCCTGCGATTTCCAATACAGCACGCATTGCGCCACCGGCAATTACACCGGTACCATCAGCAGCAGGCTTGATCAGGACACGGCCAGCACCGTACTTACCTTTCTGCTCATGAGGAATCGTGCCGTTGTGCAGTGGTACCTGCACGAGGTTTTTCTTCGCGTCATCGACTGCTTTGGAAATTGCCTCAGAAACATCACGGGCCTTTCCCAAACCATGACCAACTGTGCCGTTACCATCGCCTACGACAACGATAGCGGCAAAACTGAAGGTACGACCACCTTTGGTTACTTTTGCAACGCGGTTGAGGTTGACCAGCTTTTCTTTCAGTTCGGTTTCAGCGGGCTTAACCCTGTTGGAACTTCTATTTGCCATTACTTATGTTGTTGTAGATGATTATAATTGCAGACCACCTTCGCGTGCACCCTCTGCGAGAGACTTTACACGACCATGGTACAGGTAACCGCCGCGGTCAAAAACAGCTCTGTCAATATTAGCAGCTTTGGCACGCTCTGCCAAAAGCTTACCGACCTCTTTAGACTGCTCAGACTTGTTAGCGTCTTTTGCTACGCTTTCCTCACGTGAGCTTGCGGAAGCCAGGGTATGTCCCTGAATATCATCAATGAGCTGTGCGTAGATGTATTTATTACTACGGTAAATGTTGAGACGTGGACGCTCAGGCGTGCCGGTAATTTTGTTCCGGATGCGCCAGTGAATGCGCTTGCGTCGATTACGCTTTGAAAATTGCATGATTCACTTGATTTTTGACCTTAGTGTAAGGAACGAACTCCAAACCCAAGATCCGTATATGATAAACAGTGAACGAATGTTCGATTACTTACTAGCAGACTTACCAGCTTTGCGGCGGACTTCTTCACCAGCGAAGCGGATACCCTTACCTTTGTATGGCTCAGGCTTACGGTAAGATCGGATTTTGTTGGCGACTTCCCCAAGCAGCTGCTTGTCATGGGACTCCAGGCGTACAACAGGTGCCTTACCTTTTTCCATCGCTGTAGTCACTTTCACTTCATCAGGAAGTGCAAACATGATGGGGTGAGAGTAACCAATAGTAAGCTCCAGCAGTTGTCCTGTGTTAGTAGCACGATAACCCACACCGACCAATTCCAGCTCCTTAACGAAGCCATCGGTAACGCCGGTTATCATATTAGCTACCAGGGAGCGGCTCAGCCCATGCATTGCACGGTGGCGCTTTTGCTCCGTTGGGCGCTTTACACTGATTTCGCCATTCTCAACAGCGATCTCCATTTCCGGATCGATTTGCTGAGTCAGCTCACCTTTAGGTCCTTTTACCGTTACCAGGTTACCTTTGCTCACGTTAATCTCAACGCCACTTGGCAAACTGATCGGTGCTTTTCCTATCCTTGACATTTTTACTGTATTTTGGAACTTTCAAACAACGATGAAAGTGGCTTAGTAAACGTAGCAGAGCACCTCTCCACCTACATTCTCGGCACGGGCCTGCTTGTCGGTCATTACTCCCTTGGAAGTAGACACGATTGCAACGCCTAATCCGTTAATGATCCTTGGAAGATCAGCGGCTTTAGAATACTTACGGAGACCGCAGGTACTGATTCGCCCCAGCTTACGGATTACCGGCTGCTTGGTACGAGGATCGTACTTCAGTGCAATCCGGATAGAGCCTTGTCCGTTGAAGCCTTCTTCCTGGAACTTATACTTGTGGATGAATCCTTGATTGTAAAGGATCTCCGTCATGCTCTTTTTTAGCTTGGACGCAGGGATATCAACGATACGGTGACCCGCCTGCTGAGCATTGCGGATACGCGTAAGATAATCTGCTATTGGATCTGATACTGCCATTTTATCCTGATTATAGAAGCCGTCAAAACCTCAAATGCTTTCCAGGCTTGCAGACGACTATGATTGACTTCGATAAAGTTACCAGCTCGCTTTTGTTACGCCAGGGATTTTGCCCTCCAGCGCCATCTCACGGAATTTCACACGGCACAGCCCGAACTGACGCATGTAGCCCTTTGGACGGCCGGTCAGTTTACAGCGGTTGTGCAGGCGGATCGGGTTGGAGTTGCGGGGGAGCTTATCGAGCTCTTCCCAGCGGCCTTCCTCCTTGAGCTGCTTACGCAAGGCAGCATACTTTGCCACCATTTTTTCTCTTTTCCGTTCGCGAGCGATGATTGATTTCTTAGCCATTATGAATAAATTGCTATGATTGAATTACTTAGTTGCGTTGGTTCTTGAATGGCATGCCCATCAATTTCAGCAGTGCCAGCGCTTCAGCGTCTGTTTTGGCTGTGGTAACGATGGTGATGTCCATACCTGTGATCTTGTTCACCTTGTCCATCAATATTTCAGGAAAGATGATTTGCTCTGTAATACCCATGGAATAGTTCCCACGTCCGTCAAAGCTCTTGTCATTAACACCACGGAAGTCACGTACACGAGGCAGTGCGACAGTGATGAGGCGGTCCATGAATTCGTACATCTTGATGTTACGAAGGGTAACACGGGCACCAATTGGCATTCCGTCCCGCAGCTTAAAGTTAGAAACGGACTTACGGGCTTTGGTTGGTACAGCGCGCTGACCAGCGATGATGGTCATCTCTTCCACCGCGTTGTCCACCAGCTTTTTATCCTGAGTAGCATCCCCAACACCTTGGTTCAAGCTAACTTTGACGATGCGAGGCACCTCCATAATAGAGCTGTACTGAAATTGCTCCATGAGTGCAGGTACTACTTCTTCCCGATACTTTTTCTTCAGTCTTGGAGTGTAGCTCATTACTTAATAATTTCTCCGGATTTTTTAGAATAACGTACCAACTTGCCGTTTTCTTCCTTTCGGCCCACACGGGTAGGCTCACCTGATTTAGGGTCAACCAGCATCAGGTTGGAAATATGGATAGGCGCAGGTACCTCGTTGATCCCACCAGGGTTGTCCTGAGTTGGGCGAGTGTGCTTCTTGACCATATTCGTATCTTCTACGATAGCACGGTTCTCTTTAGGGAGTACTTCGAGTACTTCCCGAACCGTATCGCGGTCCTTATGAGCACCAGCAATCACTACGACGCGGTCGCCTTTCTTGATCTTCAGCTTAGGTGCGAACCTTTTGCCTTGATGTGATTTTTTCTGCATGGTATATCGACTTATGATCGCTTTCAATAATTGGATTAAAGTACCTCAGGTGCCAGTGATACGATACGCATGTAATCGCGCTCGCGCAGCTCACGGGCAACAGGGCCAAAGATACGAGTGCCCCGGGGCTCATCTGCTGCGTTGAGAAGCACAACAGCATTATCATCAAAACGGATATAGGAGCCGTCACGGCGGCGGATTTCTTTTTTGGTGCGTACAACAACCGCCTTAGAAACCGTACCTTTTTTGATATTCCCACTTGGTGTTGCTTCCTTCACGGAAACTACGATTTGGTCACCAATTGAGGCGTAACGACGCTTAGAACCGCCTAGTACACGGATACAGAGCACCTCTTTGGCACCGCTGTTGTCCGCAACTCTCATCCTGGACTCTTGCTGGATCATCGTTGTATAATTTAAAGAATTTCAACTGGCAGGCATAATCTATATGACTAGCGGCCTGTCCAGGGCAATTAAAATTTACTTCGCACGCTCGATAATCTCTACGAGCCGCCAACGCTTACGCTTGCTGAGTGGACGAGTCTCCATGATACGGACCTTATCCCCAATATTGCAATCGTTGTTTTCGTCGTGGGCCACAAATTTGCGGCTCTTCTTCACGAACTTACCGTAGATAGGGTGCTGCAGCCGGCGCTGAACAGAAACACTGATGGTTTTGTCCATCTTATTGCTGGCTACCACGCCAATACGGGTTTTTCTCAGATTTCTTTCTTCCATTTTATGCGGTACTTTGAAACCTTTGCTAAATCAGTTATTTCTTGCGCCGTCTTCTGGCACGAATTTTTGAACGCTCGGCAATCGCTTCAGGAGTTGCTGAAGCCAGCTCGCGGCGACGAACCTCCGTCTTGAGCCGAGAGACGTCCCGGCGCACCTCACGCAGTACGAGCGGATTGTCCAGACCGCGGATAGCGTGGTCAAACTTTAGCTTCTGGTACTGAGCAACAGTAGTGTCCAGTTCGCTCTGCAGGTCTGCGTCCGAATAATCCTGGAGCTCCAGGAATTTCTTTGTTGCCATGATATAATCGAATTAAATAGTCCTTTTAAAATGGATTATCCCGCGAAGTCGTGGCGTACCACAAACTTGGTCCGAACAGGCAGCTTCTGTGCTGCCAGGCGAAGTGCTTCCTGAGCAACGTCCATAGGGACGCCATCCAGTTCAAACAGCACACGGCCAGGCTTTACCTCTGCTACCCAATGGTCAAGGGCACCTTTACCCTTACCCATACGTACTTCCTGCGGCTTTGCAGTGATTGGCTTATCCGGGAAAATACGGATCCAGACTTTACCTTCACGCTTCATGTAACGAGTCATCGCGATACGTGCAGCCTCAATCTGACGGTTGGTAATGCGCGAGGCATCCATCGTCTTCAGACCGAAGGAGCCAAAATCGATGCGGCTACCTTTGTAAGAAAGCCCGTTATTGCGGCCTTTCTGCTGCTTGCGATATTTCGTTCTTTTTGGCTGTAACATCTTACACTAAATTTAAGCGTCTAACCTCTTAAAAATGGTCATACCTGACCGCGCTCCCGAAAAGCTCGGCAAAGGTACAGCGTTTTTCTGAATTATTCTAACGGCGGCGCTGATTTCTTCCACCACCACGGCGACCTCCGCCACCACGACGGTCATTGCCACCGGTCTTACCACCACGCTCCTGAACGCCAGTGTGTGGGGAAAGGTCAGGTTTGCCAAGGATTTCACCCTTGCAAATCCACACTTTAACACCGATTTTACCATAGACAGTCAGTGCCTCCTTCAAAGCGTAGTCGATGTTGGCACGGTAAGTGTGCAACGGAGTACGACCTTCTTTGAATTCCTCACGGCGAGCCATATCAGAACCGTTCAAACGGCCAGCAATACGGACCTTGATGCCCTCTGCACCGGCACGCATGCTCGACTGAATTGCCATTTTGGTGGCACGGCGGTAGTTGATACGCGCTTCGAGCTGCTTAGCGATTGATTCTGCAACGATGGCAGCGTCCAGCTCAGGCTTACGTATCTCAATGATGTTGATCTGAACGTCCTTACCGGTCAGCTTCTTAAGCTCTTCGCGGATACGGTCCACCTCAGAACCACCTTTACCAATAATGATACCCGGGCGAGAGGTATGAATGGTAACCGTGATACGCTTCAGCGTACGTTCGATAATGATTCGGGCAATTCCGCCTTTGGCAACACGAGCTTGGAGGTACGTACGGATTTTTTCGTCCTCTACAACTTTATCAGCGTAGTCACGACCGCCAAACCAGTTGGATTCCCAACCGCGGATGATGCCCAGGCGATTACCAATTGGATTTGTCTTCTGACCCATATCTATGGTATTACAATTTTATTAAAGCTTATTCTTCTACTACTGCGTCTTCCACTTCCTCGACCTCAACGGCATCGGCACCATTATTCAGTGCAGTGGCGTTCTCTACCACCAAAGTAACGTGGCAGGTACGCTTGCGGATACGGTGTGCACGGCCATGAGGTGCTGGCTGGAATCGCTTCAGCATCGTGCCATCGTCGGCATAAATGGTTTTAATATAAAGATCGTAGTCGTCCGCATTTTCCATGCCGCCCTGTTTGTCCTCCCAGTTGGCAATCGCGGAAAGTACGAGCTTATCAAGCCATACAGCGGCCTCCTTCTTGGTAAAGCGAAGGATATCCAGTGCATCCTCCACGTTTTTACCGCGAATCAGGTCCACGACCAGCCGCATCTTGCGGGCTGACATCGGAACACTTTTGAGTTTAGCTACTGCTTCCATTATTCTTAATTTTGCGCTGCCTGTAAACGGGCAACTTTAAAGTTTACTTCTTACGGTTTCCTGTGTGGCCTTTGAAAGTCCGGGTAGGTGAAAACTCACCCAGCTTGTGACCTACCATGTTCTCAGTAACAAACACGGGCACGAAGGTCTTACCGTTATGTACTGCGATCGTCTCCCCTACCATTTCAGGGTAGATCATAGAAGAGCGGGACCAAGTTTTGATGACCTTTTTCTTCTTTGATTCTTTGGACTTCTCTACCTTATCCATCAACTTATGGAAAATGTAAGGTCCTTTTTTGATCGATCTTGCCATTGTCTGATTTATTTATGAGCAGACGCTTCAGGCGAAGATCAGGCGGCGCAATCACTGCACCGCCTGATCCATGCCCGTTTAGCGGCGCTTGCCAGATTTACGTTTAGTAATAATGAGCTTGTTGGAGTGCTTCTTAGGCTTCCGCGTCTTCTTGCCTTTTGCAGGCTGACCGTTGCGGGAGCGTGGGTGACCACCTGAAGCACGGCCTTCACCACCACCCATTGGGTGATCGACAGGGTTCATCGCTACACCACGGGTACGTGGGCGGCGGCCTTTCCAGCGGCTCCGACCTGCCTTACCATCAATCGTGAGGTTGTGGTCAGGGTTGGAAGTCGTGCCGATTGTTGCCTTACAGGAAGACAATACACGGCGAACTTCTCCGGAAGGAAGCTTAACAACAGCGTACTTACCCTCGCGGCCCATCAGTGTACAATAAGTACCTGCTGAACGTGCCATAGCGGCACCATGGCTGGGGCGGAGTTCGATCGCGTGAATGGTGGAACCCAGAGGAATGTCCTTGAGGTAAAGCGTATTGCCCGTTACTGGCGCAGCAGATTCGCCGGAAACAACTTCGGAACCGACCTGTAGCCCGTTAGGCGCAATAATGTAACGCTTCTCACCATCGGTGTACTCCAGCAATGCGATGTAGGCACTCCGGTTTGGATCGTACTCAATCGTCTTTACTGTAGCCTTCATACCGTCCTTGTCGCGCTTAAAGTCGATGATACGGTAACGGCGCTTGTGCC
>Ga0129350_1324636_pt1 | contig 9994 bp, 3 predicted proteins | sample CPBNA2_9_FD_105434 | JGI IMG/M metagenome (GOLD analysis project Ga0129350, IMG submission 105434) | Freshwater to marine salinity gradient microbial communities from Chesapeake Bay, USA - CPBay_Sum_27_0.8_RNA2 (Metagenome Metatranscriptome) | ecosystem: Environmental > Aquatic > Marine > Coastal ... | reverse complement strand
GTCAGCTCCTACAGGGTAGATATCATTGGAATTGAATACAGCTATGCTCTTTGGGCGCATTTGGCCCATAAAACGCTGCCTGTTATCAATAAAAAGTCGGTTAGAAATTAAATCGTATTTCATATACAAGCTGTTTGCATATAAAAGTACAGTTTTTGTCTTCTAACCGACTTGTTGATCTTATTTTTTTAAACCGTTACTGATATACTCTTACGTAATCAACAACCATTTGATCAGATGTAAAGTTTGGATCGACTAAACCTCCTAAGGTTCCTCCCATCGCCACATTTAATATCAAGAAGAAATCACTGTTGAAAGGCAATTCACTTACGTTGGTTACCCTGTGATAAATTTCGTTATCTGCTGCAAAAATGATTTCATCTTGTCTCCACTCTACCGTGTAAACGTGATACTCTTCAGAATTTTCAATACTTCTAGAAGCCGTTATAAAAGAAGGTCCTGTTCCTGCACTGTTCGGAAAATGCACCGTAGCACCAACACCTGTCTTATCTTGACCGGTTTGCTCCATGATGTCAATTTCTCCACAACTAGGCCATCCTACTTGATCGAAGTTTGCTCCTAGCATCCAAAGTGCAGGCCATGTACCTTGACTTACCGGCAATTTGGCCTTAATGTCAACGCGTCCATAGGTGAACTCATAGAGGTTCTCAGATTTGATTCTTGCCGAGGTGTATGAATTCTGACCTGTGGCTCCAAAATCAAAGAAGAGTACAATTCTATCGTAGTTTCCTTCTGGTGCGTTACTGAAGTCGTATGTCAAGGTCTCCCATCCATTTTCAACAGTAGTAAACTGGTCTGCTTCATAAAATACAGAAGGGCTACCGTCGTTGAGAGGAGGCGAAGTTGAATCTTCGATTTTCAATTTAACAACCGCATCTAGTTTAGAAGAATAGGTCTGCATACTCACGATAGGAGTTGCCTGAAAATCAATTGCTCCACTTGCTTCAAAGAAAATTCCTGCCCAAACTTCTGCTTGTGCTGGTTTGTCTAATCGCCCCGTATTTGAACTTCCGTTGGCCGCTCCAACATCAGGGTTAGAAGCTATGGTAGCACTTGCACCCCCAAAACCTCCAAAAGTAACCGTTCCTTCGAAATCTTCTAACGTAGTAGAATTGGTTTGACCACTATCTGATAATGTGATATTGTCAAAGTAGTAGCTCCCATCTCCTACTTCATTAATCAAAGAAGTAATGATGAGCTCTCCATTTTCAACTTTTACGTTATCAGGAGAATTGGTGTAAGACTGTAACTCTTGATTTCCCCAACCGTTGTTAGAACCTAAGTCGTAACCCCAGTTTTGTGGATTTGGTGCGCCATCAACATCGAACTCATCAGCCCAAACTAAAGAGTTAAACTGAGTAGTGAGTTCTTGGTAATCATCAATGATCTCCCCTTCAGGAACAAAACTGTAATACCATGCTAAAGGTGCATCACCGTTGTAAGGACTTGATATTCCTCTCACGGTAAGCTTGTCTTCATTGAGCTCTAAGATTTCGTATTCTCCTGAAATAATTGCCCAGTAACTCATAAAACCTTGGCCTAAATCGAGCATGCGCTCACCCGCTTCTCCATCGAGAATAGTGAAACTGTCTTGAAAACTGGTAAAGGTTGTGATGTCTCGACACTCATCTTCATACTGAAGAGGAGAAGCGTCTGGAAAGAATCGATTCACCTCTGTCCAGTTCATAAAGGTTAAGCCATCAGCTCCTGGATCAAGCGTGAATGAATAATTGCCTATTTCGTCGTAAGAAAAGATAAGCACATCATCATATAAACAAGAATTCAGCTGATTTGGACTTGCACTAAAGTATTCCGGAAAACGATTGGTCAAAGGGCCTACTCCAAAGTGACCTGGATTTGTTCTATCCCAAACCCATCTCTTGGTACCTGTACCAGCGATCTGAGCTAAGGTTGTTGCGTCAATCTGAAGTTTTACATCTAAATCAATTTCTACACTTCTACTCGAGCTTAAACCACCTGGGCCGTATGCCACAACACCTATGTTTTTAGAATACACCCCTGATTGGGTGTATCTATAGGAGGCTGTTTCTCCGGGGTTCAAAACCACCGGATTCTCTTCAGTGAAATAAACATGATAATAAAGCACCCCTTCGCCAAAAGGTGTAATCGTAACTCGACCAGATTGGTCTTGAGAAACGTTAACCTCTACATTGATATTGGCTGGTGCAATTAGCTGACTTAGCACTGGCTCGTCGGGTTGACAAGCCAGTAAAGTCATTGCTAACAAAAGTGTAAGTAATTTAAATCTTGTGAAAAACTTCATGTGTTTTTACTATTTATACAAATAAATATTGTCTACATATATTGTTGCTTGGTTAGCTGGTGCAGCAGACAAGATGTACTGAGCTAGGTTCGACTTATTTACCAAGCCTGTAAAGTCAGCAAGTGGAATATCATAAGAAATCCAAGAACCTTGAGTTGGATTATCATAAGTTATTTCATGTTCAGTATCATCACCGCCTTGAAAACCACCGTCAGCTCCAAAATCAACAATTTTAAATCTAAATTGAGTCGCATCCGCAGTCCATACGTCTATATGAACATGAGTCATTTCAGATGCATCAACTTGACTAGCTACCGTTTCAATTCCGGCAAAACTAAGACCAACATATTTTAATACGTTGTTGCCATTAACGTCTGTTGTTTCTAATGTTCCGCTTGACCAGTCAGTTCTATAGGTATCAACAGTAGTGTTAGTGTATGCGTCGCTAAAAATAGAAATTACATCTGCTTCAGCCTGGGTAGGATCTGGTGCTGCCGTAGTAGGCGCGTCATTTCCGCCTCCTCCTCCGTTACCAGAGTCATAGAAATAAATATTGTCAATGTAGACCGTCGTTGTTCCAGTAGGTTGACCTACTAAAATCATTTGGGCAATATTGCTTGTTTTAGTTAACCCAACAAAATCGGTTAAAGGAATATCAAGCGATACCCATTCGTTATTAGCAGGGTTTTCAATGTTTACTTGGTGCTCAACATCGTCTCCGCCACCGAAGCCTCCATCTTCACCAAAATCAACCAACTTCACTCCAAATAATGTTGCGTTTGGCGTCCAAATATCCATTCTCAAATTGGTCATGTTTGAAGCGTCAACCTGGTTAGATACGGTCTCAATACCAACAAAGTCTAAGTCTGTATACTTTTTAGTAGCATTCATATCTACCATAACATCTTCAAAAGTTGCAGAAGACCAATCTGTTCTCCATGTATCTACAGTAACGTCACTGTATGCATCACTGAAGAACGAAATCACATCATTTGCATTTTCAGTTGGAGTTGGAGCTGCAGTGGTTGGCGCATCGCCCCCAGTAGATCCACCTTCTTTGTAAAAATAGATGTTGTCAAAATAAACTGTTGCTCCTCCTGCAGGTTGAGCAGCCACAATAAATTGAGCTACACTAGCTTTTGTAGTAAGACCAGGAAAGTCAGTAGCTAGATCTAAATCTAGACTCACCCACTGTCCTTGGGTAGGGCTTTCTACAGCATATTCATGCTCGGTATCATCTCCTCCGTCGAATCCGCCATCAGCACCAAAATCTACAATCTTAAATCTGACTTGAGTTGCATCAGCCGTCCAAAAGTCCAGATGAACTTTTGTCATTTCTGATGCATCAATTGGAGATGCTGGCTCTGCTCCGGCAAAATTTAGAGCTGAATATTTGTGGACGGCATTACCGGCAATATCAATTAACTCGTAATTAGCGTTAGACCAATCCGTACGCCATGTTGCCATTGAAACATCTGAATAGCTGTCACTGAAAATCGATATAACATTTGCTTCATCTACCATAGGAGCATCGGCTGCTGTGGTTGGTGCATCATTTCCGCCGCCACCGCCATTGTCAGCGGTAACTTCAATATTATCAACGTAGAAAGTTTCTCCTCCACCGTTTGTTCCAAAGTCTGGGAAGACTACAACTGCATCATAGGTGGTTGTAGTAGCAAATCCACCATTAGCACCTGTCATATCATAATAAAGTGTTTCCCACATTCCAGCTTGAGTAGTCGATGCGCTTACTTCTGCAAAAGTTGAAGCTCCATTTCCACTGTTTGTGCTTGAATCTTCAAGTTTCAATAAGATTGGTGTTCCTGCTCTTGGTGACCAAACATCCATTTTAATAAATGTTCCAGCCGACCAATCAATTGCTCCGTTTAAATTTAATGAAGCACCGGCCCAAACTTCTGCTCCGGCATTTTTAGTAATAGCCGAAACATTTGCAGATGTATTCCCGTTCGTGTCAGGGTTGGCAATAACCTCAGCAGGGTCTACGCCTCCGAATACACCCCAAGTGTAGTCCTCAGTATCACTGTTTTCAAAACCTAATGGTAATTGTGGTCTTTCTTTACTTGCGCCTTCAACCAATTCGATGTCATCGAAATAGTAAGTCGTATCATCTCCTGGGTTTCCAAAATCAAAGAATATAATGACTTTGTTATAAGAAATTTCAGGATTAATAAGTGCTCCAAAATTGAATGATAAGGTTTCCCAAGCACTTGCGTTTTCTGTCGTTGCATCAACTTCAATTCCAACTGGTGGGTCACTGCTGTCTTCTAATTTCATTTTTACTGTACCTCCAGCTTTTGGAGACCAAGCCTTCATTTGAAGCGTGTTACCTTGCGTAAAGTCAATAGCGCTTCCTAGAGTGATTATTGATCCTGCGAATACCGCTGAACCTGAAGTCTTTAAAATTGACCCTACTTTAGCACTTTCGTTACCGTTAGTGTCAGGGTTGTCTATAACAGAGGCAAAGTTTCCTTCAAAATCAAAGAACTCATAAGCAACAGTGGCATCTTCGAAATCAATAGGTAGTTCGATAGATCCAGTTGGTCCAGTGATTGAGACCGTTTCTGTGGCTTCAGAAGTAGCAGCTCCAGCTCCTTTAGCTGTAACTGTAATAGTATAATCGCCAGCCTCAGCATACTCGTAGGTAGCTGATTCACTTGCCAAAATACTTTGTACGTCTGCACCTTCAACGCCAAAGTCTACATCAAACATAGACGCATTGTCTGCTGTCGGTGTAACTGTAACTTCGAACAAGTTGGTTTCAGAAACAACAGCATTCACTGCCAAATTAGCAGGTGCTGCGAAAGTGACGTTTACTGGTTTTGTGATTTCTGCAGTCAACCCTGTTGATCCAACAGCCACTACTCTTAAGGTATAGTCACCTTCTTCGTAAGTGTTTGTAGCACTTGAACCTGGATTCACTGTTGTTGGAGTTGTAGATCCATCTCCCCAATAAAGGTCGAATCTACTTGCACCATCTGCAGTTGGAGTGACTGTTACGTCACCTGAGTTGTCTGTTGAAACTACGACTGTAGCAGCAACATTACTTGGAGGCATCACCTCTGGTTCTGGCTCCTCGTCTTTTTCACAACTCACTAAAACTACGGCCATTAGGGCCATAAAAGCTAATAATTTCTTAGTTGTATTCATCTTCTTTTTAAAATTAATTAGTAGTTATATTAATATCCTGGGTTTTGAGACCAACGGTTTCCCGCCAGTTCAATTTCTATATTTGGAATGGGAAACAACTCGTGTTTTCCAGTTACAAATCCTGTGATTTCGCTTGCTGCTCTTTGGGTTCTCACCAAATCAAAGAAGTGGTGACCTTCACCCATAAGCTCTAGCCTGCGCTCTTGATAAATGACCTCTGTTAAGGCCTGACCTGTTTCAGCTACCGAAGTAAGTCCTGCTCTACCGCGAACTCTGTTCAAATAAACTTGTGCTCTTGTGTCGCTGATTTGTCCTCTATTCAATGCCTCTGCAGCCATGAGTAAAACATCTGCGAATCGAATAGATCGGTAATTGTTTGGATTGGTCAAATTCGCATCTGGAGTATTTAAATCTCCTTGACGCGCTAAATATTTTCTATTATAGTATCCGGTGTGCTCAAAACCTACATCGTATGATACGTCAGTATTGGCATTGGCCCAAGCCTCGATATCGAGAATGGCTACATCTCTTCTCAAATCTTGTGGCTCGAATGCTTGATAAGCTTCTGCAGTTGGCACATTAAAACTAAACCCAGATTCGAAAACCGGACCTGAATAGTTTCGAATTCCATTAAATCCTACGGCAATGTTTCCTTCTGAACATTGTAAACATCCGAAACCTGCTCCTTCTTCGTCAGTGTACTGCACTTCAAAAACAGACTCCATGGTGTTCTCGTTATCATTTTCGAAAAGAGTGCTGTAATCTCCAACTAAATCGTAGGCTCCAGAATTGATGACCTCTTCAAGTGCAGTTGCGGCAGCTTCAAACTCTCCCTGATACAAATGTATTTTTCCTAATAGTGCTAAGGCTGCTCCTTTGGTTACTCTTCCTGCTTCGGCAGCAACAGTTGGTAAAACCTGTGCTCCTTGAGCAAGATCGACTTCAAGCTGGGCATAAATCTCTGCCTTTGGCGTGCGATCTACGATGTATTGGTCTCCAAATTGAATGCGCTGATCTAATGCAAATGGAACGTCTCCAAACCATTTGATCAATTCAAAATAATAGTAAGCTCTTAAAAAGCGGGCTTCTGCCAAAATCACTTCTTTTTCAGCAAAATCAATATTGTCCTTAAACTCTAAGATAAAATTGGCGCGGTTGATTCCTGCGTACATCCAAGACCATATGTCTCTCAATTGCTGATTCACTGGAGTGTGAATCATATCGTCGATTTCTTGAATTCCAGGAACGTCTGTTGCAGACTCCCCTCCGGCTAATGTATTGTTAGACGCGATTTCTCCGAGCATGACGTTGATGTACGTGGCCTGCAATAAATCGTAGGCCGCAATCAATGCTGACTGATAATCTTCTGGTGAATTAAAGAAGCTTTCAGAGTCTTGGTCAAAAGAATCTACATTGACAAAATCGTCTGAACAGGCTAAGAGAACTGGAAATAATACGAGTGCTATATACTTTTTCATTGCCATTACATTTTTAGGTTTAATCCAAGTAATACAGTTCGAGGAACTGGATAAAATCCAAAATCAATTCCTCCTCCGATTGGCGCACCAGAGCTCGCCGATGGATCGAATCCTCTATACTTTGTAAATGTGAATAAATTGTTTCCTGAGAGGTATAATCGAAGTTTTGTCAAACCGAGTTTGTCAAGCGTTTCTGGTTTGAATGAGTATCCGATTTGTGCATTTTGTAAACGCAAGAACGAGGCGTCTTCGACAAAATAATCTGAGAATAAAGCGTTAGAAGAGGCGCCAACTGTAAGTCTAGGATCTGTAGTGCTACTGCCTTCTCCGGTCCAGCGATTTATGGCATAAACAGACTTGTTGACTAAGGGTTGGTTTCGCTCGTAGTTTCTTACCATTTCGTTTCCTACAGAAGCAAAGGCGTAAGCGCTTAGATCAAATTGCTTGTAAGTCATGTTGAGATTGAACCCAGCTGTAAATTCTGGGATTGGGTCTCCGATGTATGTTCTATCGTTACTGTCAATAATTCCGTCTTCATTTAAATCGACATAACGCAAGTCTCCAACTGATGCGTTGAGCTGGTCAGCATGAGCCTCTAATTCTTGTGTGTTTTGGAAAATTCCATCCGTCTTTAAACCAAAGAAATATCCGATCGGAAATCCTGCCTCCATTCGAGAAGGAGGTTCAAGTCCTACGCCAAAAGATCCGCCCTGCAAAAAGCCAACTCCGTTGTTAACTGAGATTACATCATTGGTTAAAACGGTAGCATTCGCGTTGGCAGATAGACTGAAGTCGTCGTTGTCGAAAAACTGGTATCCCAAAACAAATTCGAAACCGCTGTTCTCAATGATTCCTGCATTTACAACAGGTGGTTGAGCTCCAGGACCTGTGGCTCCTAAAATTCCCGATACTGGGGGTTGTAATAATAAGCCGCTGGTTTGCTTGATGAAATAATCAAAGGTTAAATCAAGGCTGTTATTAAAGAATTTAAAGTCTGCTCCCACATTCAAGGTTTCTTGCTCTTCCCATTGAATCTCAGGGTTAGGAAGAACTCCAATGGCTTGACCAAACTGAAGTGTATTTCCTAAAACATAAGCTCCTTCACCATTTAAAATGGCTCTAAAAGCGTTTCCTGCGATTCTGTCGTTTCCTAAAATTCCATAACTCGCTCTTAGTTTCGCAAAAGAAACAAGGTCGGTTGCCTTGAATGAACTATCACTTTTAAGAATGTATCCTAAAGAAAGTGATGGAAAATACCCAAAGCGGTTGTTGGGCCCAAATTTTGTTGAACCGTCTCTTCTGATAACTCCAGAGAATAATAAACGCTCTTTGTAGTTGTATTGTACCCTTGCGAAGTAGGATAATAATCGCTCGTCAAACCTTCCGCTCAATCCACTTTCAACCAGAGAATTTCTCAATTCATCAGCGTTGGCCAAGTCTGCATTTTCGAAAGTGATGTCAGTGGCATTAAAGAATCCTTGGTTTCCACCTGAGAATTGACCTCTGGTTGCAAAAATACTCGTACCTAAAGTGAATTGTAGCTCGTGATCACTGAAAAGCTTTTTGTAATTCACGAAAGCATCTATGGTATAGTCTCTAAAAATATCCTTACTCTGAGTGAGGGATATTCTTGAGGTATTGTTAAACACTTTACCCGAACCGTAGAATACTAATGGTGAAAAGTTGTTTCCGTAAACCTCAGCGTAATTGAATTGTGCATTGGCAACTGCAGTGATGTGATCGCCTAAGTTGTACTGTAATCCTGTTTTACCACTGATTCGCTTAACCTCTGTTAAATTGAAGGTGTTGTCAATTTGAGCTAAAGGATTCACTACTTCGTTCCCCAGACCCTCACTTAGTGTATATTGTCCGCTTTGATCAAAAACAGAAAGCAGTGGAGAATTGTTCACCGCATTAAATAAAACTGAGCCCAATCCACTTTCTGGAAGTCCTCTGCGGTCTGACTCTGTATATATGGTATTGGCCGTAAACTTTAAATTCTCTAAAATGTCGTATTGGTAGTTGATTCTGGCTGTGATTCTTTGGAAGCTCGACTTGTCTAATCCGACAATACCTTGCTGGTCTAAGTATGAAAGTCCAAATGAATAGGCAGATTTTTCAGTACCTCCAGAAGCCGTTAAGGCGTGATTGTGTGTAGGGGCAAATTCAAAAACCTCATCTTGCCAATCAGTTCCTGTTCCAATTGCAGAAAAATCGGTGAATGCTGGCGCCTGTCCGTCAGCGATGTAAGCCTCGTTTAATAAGTATGCATATTCGAATCCGTTAAGCACGCCAATTTTTCGCGTGGTGTTTTGAATTCCTGCGTAAGAATCTAATGATATGTTGAGTTTAGTGTTTTTGCGACCTGTTTTTGTCGTAATTAAGATTACCCCGTTTGCCGCACGAACTCCATATATACCAGCGGTAGCATCTTTTAAGATGTTCATGCTTTGAATATCTGAAGGGTTTAAAACACTTAAATCTTCTATGACGTTTCCATCGACCAAAATTAATGGTCTGTTGTCTCCATTTGTAGTAATCCCTCTGATTCGAATGTTGAGTCCGCTACCTGGAGAACCCGATTGAGAAGTAATATCAACCCCAGCAACTTGACCTTGTATGGCTTGTTCTAGGCGCGTTGGATTTAATTCTTCGATTTGCGCCTCTCCTACAACAGCAACGGCACCGGTTAATTCTTTTTTACGCTGAACCCCGTATCCAACTACAACAACCTCATCTAAGGCGGCTACATCTTCTTGCAAGGAAATCTCAACTTCTAAATCACCGTAAACTTTTAATTCCTGATCGCGATAACCTAAATAGGCAAAAATCAAGACATCGGTGTCTTTCAAATCTTCGATAGAAAACAATCCGTCAAAATCTGCAGACACTCCACGTTGCGTTCCTTTAACAACGACACTAACTCCAGGTAATGGTTCATTTGTGTTTGCATCTCTTACAACTCCAGAAACCGTGAAGTTCTGTGCTTGCAAAAAACTTAAACAAAACAAACTTAAAACCAGAAAAACATTCTTCATTCGTG
>Ga0129350_1032372_pt1 | contig 10170 bp, 12 predicted proteins | sample CPBNA2_9_FD_105434 | JGI IMG/M metagenome (GOLD analysis project Ga0129350, IMG submission 105434) | Freshwater to marine salinity gradient microbial communities from Chesapeake Bay, USA - CPBay_Sum_27_0.8_RNA2 (Metagenome Metatranscriptome) | ecosystem: Environmental > Aquatic > Marine >... | reverse complement strand
TTTTCAACGTTTACAACGCCCGCTTCCTGCATCTCAAAGTAGAAGTCATTACCTTCACGAGTACGCTCACCAACACCAGCAAATACCGATAGACCTGAGTGCTGTAATGCAATGTTGTTGATAAGTTCCATCATGTTAACGGTCTTACCTACACCTGCACCACCGAATAGACCAATTTTACCACCTTTAGCGAATGGACAAACTAGGTCGATTACTTTAACACCCGTTTCTAAAAGTGCTGTTTCATTTGACTGCTCTTCATAGCTTGGTGCTTCACGGTGAATAGAGTAAGACTCCTCCGCACCGATTTCACCACGCTCATCAATCGCGTCACCCAAGACGTTCATGATACGCCCTAGCGTCTTAGTACCAACTGGCACTGAAATTGGAGCGCCTGTATTTACAACTTCTACTCCACGACGTAAACCATCAGAGCTTCCCATTACGATACAACGAACTACGCCACCGCCTAGCTGTTGCTGAACCTCAAGAACAAGACGTTCTTTTGCTTCAGTTACGTTAAGAGCATCGTACACACTTGGCACTGAACTCTGTGGGAACTCTACGTCGACTACCGCACCAATGATCTGTACGATCTTACCTGTAGCCATCGTTAATCCTCTAAACTATTTCGTTTAACCTATGCTTAAACCGCAGCTGCACCACCAACAATCTCAGAGAGCTCTTGTGTAATTGCTGCTTGACGCGCTTTGTTATACACAAGTTGTAAATCTTCGATTAAGTTAGTTGCATTATCTGTTGCAGCCTTCATTGCAATCATTCGGGCAGCTTGCTCACAAGCTAAGTTTTCTACCACACCCTGATAAACCTGAGATTCCACATAACGCACAAGAAGTGTGTCAAGCAGAGGCTTAGGCTCTGGTTCATAGATGTAGTCCCATGAATGCTGACGCTGCATCTCTTCGCTGTCTGATTTAGGCAAAGGAAGCAATTGATCGATCGTTGGCTCTTGAACCATGGTGTTTACAAATTTATTAAACACTACATACAAACGGTCCAATTCACCTTCATCATACTTTCTCAACATAACGCTCACAGAGCCAATCAAGTCTTCCAGACTTGGGCTATCGCCCAAACCAGACACTTGAGCGGCTACTTTTGCGCCACTGTTGTTAAAAAATGCTGTCGCTTTGGCGCCGACAACGGCAAGCTCAACTTCAGCACCTTTCTCTTTCCAAGCCTTCATATCTAGGATGGCTTTCTTGAACACATTGATGTTCAGACCACCACATAAGCCTCGGTCGGTAGAAACTATGATGTAACCAACTCGTTTCGCTTCACGCTCCTCCAAGTACGGATGACGGTACTCTAGATTCGCGTTCGCTACGTGACCGATCACTTTACGCATGGTTTCAGCGTATGGACGAGAAGCTTGCATTGCGTCCTGCGAGCGACGCATTTTTGAAGCTGCTACCATTTCCATCGCTTTCGTAATTTTCTGCGTGCTTTTAACACTACCGATTTTATTACGTATCTCTTTTGCGCCGGCCATCGTTACTCTCCATTAGTTGGTGGCAATTCTTGCCACCGACCTATTACCAAGTTTGGGTTGCCACAAAGTCATCAGCTAGCTTCTTGAGCTGAGCTTCAACTTCATTGTTATATGCACCCGTCTTGTCGATCTCAGCTGCAAAATCAGCATATTGACTACGAGCATACGATAGTAGAGCCGCTTCAAAATCTAGCAGTTTGTTGAGCGCAACGTCTGCCAAGTAACCACGCTCAGCCGCAAAGATAACCAAAGCTTGATCAAAAACAGACATTGGGGCGTACTGTTTCTGTTTCATTAGCTCTGTCACTTTTTGACCATGGTCTAGCTGCTTCTTGGTTGCTTCATCAAGATCTGATGAGAACTGAGCAAACGCAGCAAGTTCACGGTATTGAGCAAGCGCGGTACGAATACCACCAGACAGCTTCTTAATGATTTTCGTCTGAGCAGAACCACCTACACGAGAAACTGAGATACCTGGGTCAACAGCAGGGCGAACACCCGCATTGAACAGTTCAGTTTGAAGGAAGATCTGGCCATCAGTAATCGAGATTACGTTGGTCGGAACGAACGCTGAAACGTCACCAGCTTGGGTCTCAATGATAGGTAATGCAGTCAAAGAACCCGTTTTACCTTTCACTTCACCATTAGTGAATTTCTCTACGTAGTCTTCGCTCACTCGAGCTGCACGCTCAAGAAGACGAGAGTGGAGGTAGAATACATCACCTGGGAATGCTTCACGGCCTGGTGGACGCTTAAGAAGTAGAGAGATCTGACGGTAAGCTACAGCCTGCTTAGATAAGTCATCATAAACAATCAGCGCATCTTCGCCGCGATCACGGAAGTATTCACCCATCGCACAACCTGCGTATGGCGCTAAATATTGTAGCGCTGCAGATTCAGAAGCTGAAGCCACAACGACAATAGTATTTGCCAATGCGCCATGTTCTTCCAACTTGCGAACTACGTTGGCAATAGTCGATGCTTTTTGACCAATCGCAACATAGATAGAGAAAATACCTGAATCTTTTTGGTTAATAATTGCATCGATCGCCATTGCTGTTTTACCAGTCTGACGGTCACCAATCACAAGTTCACGCTGACCACGACCGATTGGGATCATTGAGTCAACGGATTTATAACCAGTTTGTACAGGCTGATCAACCGATTTACGATCGATTACGCCTGGTGCAATTACTTCAACAGGTGAGGTCATTTTTGCAGCAATAGGACCTTTGCCATCAATAGGCTCACCAAGCGTGTTAACCACACGACCCAGCATTTCAGGACCAACTGGTACTTCAAGGATACGACCTGTACCTGTAACTTTCATGCCTTCCTTAAGGTCAGCATATGGGCCCATTACCACGGCACCAACCGAGTCACGCTCAAGGTTAAGTGCTAGTGCATAACGGCTACCCGGTAATTCAATCATTTCACCTTGCATCACGTCTGCTAGACCGTGGATGCGGATGATACCATCGCTTACCGATACGATAGTACCTTCATTACGAGCTTCACTAACCACATCAAATGACTCGATGCGTTGTTTGATCAGATCGCTAATTTCAGTGGAATTAAGTTGCATGCTCCAATCCCCATTAAGACTGCAGTGCATCGCTCAGGCGGTTCAAACGACCACGTGCTGAGTTATCGATGACTAAGTCTCCGGCTCGAATTATAACCCCACCAAGTAGGGTCTCATCTACGCTGCAATTCAGCTTTACTTTGCGTTCTAGACGCTGCTCAAGTTTTCCGCCGATATTTGCCAGTTGCTCTTGCGAAAGTTCGCCTGCGGAAATCACATCCACATCGACTTCTTTCTCATGCTCTTTTTTAAGGGCAAAGAACTGCTCACAAACATCAGGAAGGGCCACCAAGCGGCCATTCTCAGCCATTACCTTAATCAGGTTCTGACCATAAGAATCAACTTGATCGCCACAAACAGCCACAAAGACTTCGACTAATTTCTCAGCAGAAACAGAGCCTGTTAAGAGCTCTTTCATTTGTGTGTTTTTGGCAACTTCAGCAGCAAAAGACAACATTTGACCCCATTGGTCGAGTTGGCTTTTTTCTACTGCAAAGTCAAAAGCTGCTTTAGCATAGGGGCGTGCGATTGTAGTCAAATCAGACATGTGCGCCCCCAGACTTAAAGTTTTGCAGTAATGTTGTCGAGAATATCTTTCTGAGCGTCTTTATCAATTGAACGCTCTAAGATTTTCTCAGCACCAGCTACAGCCAGAGTTGCAACTTGTTTACGCAGTTCATCGCGTGCACGGTTGCGCTCAGCTTCAATCTCAGCTTCAGCTTGTGTAAGAATATTCTGACGTTCTGTCTGAGCTTCTTCACGTGCCTCATCTATGATTTGTGCCTTACGTTTATTCGCTTGATCGATGATCTCAGTTGCTGTGCGCTTCGCTTCTTTCAACTGATCAGAAGCGTTGGCTTGTGCTAGATCTAAGTCTTTTGCTGCTCGCTCAGCGGCTTGAAGACCATCAGCAATTTTCTTCTGACGCTCTTCAATTGCTTGCATAATTGGTGGCCACACGTATTTCATGCAGAACCACACAAAAAGTGCGAACGATATTGCTTGACCTAGCAGAGTTGCGTTCATATCCACAACAGCTACCCCTTCTATTTGGACTGTATGTTAATCAAAGACAAACTTCAGTTTGTCCACAATTTAAAAGAGATTAACCTAGTTGACCAACGAATGGGTTCGCGAATGTGAACAGAAGCGCGATTACGATACCGATCATTGGAACCGCGTCAAGTAGACCGGCAATGATAAACATCTTAACTTGTAGCATAGGAGCCATTTCTGGTTGACGTGCAGCACCTTCAAGGAATTTACCACCTAGAAGTGCGAAACCAATCGCTGTACCAAGAGAAGCAAGACCGACGATAAGACCTACGGCGATTGCAGAAAAGCTCAGTAAAGTTTCCATTACTATCTCCAATTTATAGTTGTTGGCTAGTTAGTGCCCAAATAAAAAAGCTTAAAAAATTAATGATCACTCTCTTCGTGTGCCATAGATAGATAGACAATTGTCAACATCATAAACACGAAGGCTTGAATCGTAATAACCAAGATATGGAAGATTGCCCAAGGTAGGGAACCCATCCATTGCAAGTACCATGGTAGCATTGCTGCACAAAGAATGAATACAACCTCACCTGCAAACATATTACCAAATAAACGCATACCAAGTGATAGTGGCTTCGCAAGCAACGAAACAACCTCAATCAGTAGGTTAAATGGAATCATGATTGGGTGATTAAATGGGTGTAACGCCAATTCTTTTGCAAACCCACCCAGACCTTTCACTTTAATGCTGTAGTAAATCATTAGAGCAAAAACGCCTAGAGCCATAGCCATGGTGATATTTACATCGGCCGAAGGTACAACCTTAAGATAAGGAATACCTAGCCATTCTTGTGCTGAGTATGGTAAGAAATCGACCGGAACTAAGTCCATCAAGTTCATTAAAAATACCCAACAAAAGATAGTCAGTGCAAGAGGTGCAATCAGTGGGTTGCGTCCATGAAACGTGTCTTTGACGTTTTCCGCGACAAATTCAACGATTATTTCCACAAAACACTGAAGCTTACCTGGTACACCTGCTGTTGTTTTCTTTGCTACCTTGTAAAAGATCCCGAGGAAAATTAAACCAGTAAACCAAGAAAAAAACAGGCTATCGATATGTACTGTCCAGAACGTAGCGCCACCCTGATGCAAACCCAACTCATAAGTAGAAAGGTTTGTTAAGTGGTGTGCAATGTATCCGGACGACGTTAGCGCTTCACCTGGCGCAGCCATAACTCATCCTATTTTTTGTTGTTAATGAATAGCACTGGCGCAAAGATATTAATACCCAGAGCCAGCAAATAGGTTAGCTTAAGGGGAACAAGTTCCACCTGCATATACACGTAGGCAACGGTAAATAAAGCTACCGTGATGAGGATTTTAAGCGCTTCACCTGTATAGAAAGAGACCGTAATCTTCTTAGCAGAACGTGCTCCACTATACATAAAAGCACACAACGCAAACACGGCATTGGCTACCACAAAAATACCACCACCGACGAGCGCTGAAAGCCCCCAATCAACATTCACAGCAAGTGCCATGATTGCCGCCAAAAATGTAACTGCGCCAAACTGGAACATCAACAATTGCTTTGCAAGCATTCGTCCTGGTCTAGCTAACGCAGCTACCATGTATTCGTACCTCTAGTAAAATCCACAGCTTTTCTACCTCAGGGCTGGGAAATTGGCGAAAATTATACGGTGAGCCCAACTGAATGCAATTAAAACACCGTAAAAAGTTACAATTTTGTTTACAAACCGACAACTTCCGCACAAAAATTCGTTTTTTACATAAATTGTTCGAGATTGATTATCTCATCTAGGCCTCTAGCTTGGCAACTAGTTGCTCGAATTTGTGAGGTTCATCAAGACTAATCGTAATTTTTGACTTGCCATTGTCCGAACGAACAATCGCAACCTTAGCTCCAAGCATTGAGCTCAATTTCTCCGAGATTTCTTGCGCTTCAGCGTCATTAGTCTCATTTTTTGTCTCAGATTGAGGCTGAAGGCATTTTTTGACAAGCTGCTCGGTTTGACGAACCGTCATACGCTTCTTAGCAACCAGCTCTGCGATATCGACCTGCTGCTCTCCTTCAAGGGCAAGCAAGGCTCTCGCATGTCCCATATCAATCATTTTTTCCGAAAGCAGGTATTTAACGTCCATTTCAAGCTGGTTCAGCCGCAACAGGTTGGTCACCGTTGCTCTTGACTTACCAATGACCTCAGCGACTTGTTGATGTGTCAACTCAAATTCTTCCTGCAAACGCTCAAGGGCGAGCGCCTCTTCGATCACATTGAGATCTTCTCGTTGGATATTTTCGATCAATGCCATCGCGATCGCAGCACGATCTTCAACATTTTTTATGACACAAGGTACCTGTTTTAGGCCTGCTTTTCGCGCTGCTCTCCAACGCCGTTCCCCGGCGATGATTTCAAATTTATCGTTCTCAACCTGACGAACCACGATTGGCTGGATAATGCCCTGTGATTCAATTGAGGCCGCCAGCTCCTCTAGCGCCTCAGGTTCCATATCTTTCCTTGGCTGATACATGCCAGGTTTGAGGCTATTAATGTTGACGTCGGTCAATTGACCGTCGGATGACAATTCTTGGCTGTGTAGCGCACTTTGCTGCTTTTCACGCGCCAATGAACTGGTTGAAAGTAGAGCATCTAGCCCTTTACCCAAACCACGTTTAGACATAACACGGAATTCCTTAGGTTACCTGTTTTATGCGGGAAGCTCTTCACGACGTAACATTTCACCAGCCAATGCTAAATAAGCCTTGGCACCTGCCGAGTATTTATCGTAATACATAGCGGGCTTTCCATGACTTGGAGCTTCAGCAAGACGTACATTACGTGGAATCACAGTGCGATAGACTTTGTTACCAAAGTGCTTTTTCAGTTGGTCCGACACTTCATTAGAGAGGCGATTTCTTGGATCATACATGGTTCTTAAAAGCCCCTCGATCTTAAGGTTCTCATTTACCACAGCAGCAAGTTTACTGATGGTGTCCATTAATGCCGTTAACCCCTCTAACGCAAAATACTCACATTGCATAGGCACAAGTACTGAATCAGCCGCAGCCATCGCATTGATGGTCAGTAGGTTAAGCGAGGGTGGGCAGTCAATGAAAACAAAATCGTAATAATTACGAACATCAGACAGAGCTTGCTTGAGCCGAACTTCTCGAGCAAAGACTTCCATAAGTTTGATTTCTGCCGCAGTCACATCACCATTAGCAGCAATCAAATCATAATTACCCGATGTCTTGCGGCAAACTACCTCATCAAATGGCACATCTTCAACCAAGAGATCGTAGGCGGTTGCATCAATCTGGTACTTGTCGACACCGCTCGCCATGGTAGCATTGCCTTGCGGATCTAAATCTATCACCAAAACCTTACGCTTAGTGGCCGCCATCGAGGCTGCTAAGTTAATGCATGTTGTTGTTTTTCCAACCCCACCTTTCTGGTTGGCGATTGCTACGATTTTTCCCACAATGAACCTCGCTATTATCCCCTTCGCGATAAGACTACTAGATGCCGTTCACCTTCCAATTCAGGAACATGTAAAGATTTGATACTAGTCACAGAACACCAACTCGGTAATTGTTCCACCTCATCGTCAGGTCTTTGTCCTTTTAACGCAATAAATCGACCAATGCCGTCTTTTGGTAAATGCTGACACCACTCTACCATATCTGTCATTGAAGCAAACGCTCTGCTGAGTACGCCATCAAATTTATCATTTGTTTGGTACTCTTCAACTCGACTTTGAACAGGCGTCACATTTTTTATATCAAGCTCGTGGATAACTTGCTTAATAAAGCGAACTCGTTTGCCTAAGCTGTCTAGCAGTACAAACTCCTTATTCGGTTGCATAATGGCAAGAGGAATACCAGGTAAACCAGGGCCGGTACCGACATCAATAAATCGATCGCCTTCAAGATATTCACTTACAACAATACTGTCCATTATATGCTTGATAACCATTTCACTCGGTTTCCTTACCGACGTTAAGTTGTAGGCCTTGTTCCATTTATCAAGCAGACTTACATAACCAAGTAACTTTTCTTTCTGAATCGTTGAAACCTCAAGGTTCGTTTGATCGATGAGATCGTCAAGCAATTGAGATAGCGTGCTCATACGACTTCCTCACCTTTTTTCAGCATTCCTTGTTTTTTCAAATGCACCAACAAAATAGAGATAGCAGCTGGTGTAACGCCGGAAATACGAGAAGCAATCCCCAACGACTCAGGCTTTGATTCGTTTAGCTTAGAGACAACTTCATTGGAAAGTCCTTTAACAAGCTGATAATCAAAATCTAGCGGTAACTTGGTGTGTTCATGACGTAGTGATTTCTCAATCTCATCTTGTTGGCGCTTAATATACCCTTCATATTTGACCTGAATTTCAACTTGCTCTGCGGCTTGTTGGTCTTCTAATGCTGGTGAAAATGCTGCTAGTTTTGTTAACTGAAGATAATTTAATTCCGGTCTGCGCAGTAAATCCTCTCCGCTAGCCTCTCGAACCATAGGAGACTTAAGGTACTGATTTAAATCAGCAACACCCTCTGACTTAGGGTTCATCCAAATATTTTTTAAACGCTGGCGCTCTAACTCAATATTTTCGATTTTTTGATTAAAGCGTTGCCAACGTTCGTCATCGACCAGGCCTAATTCTCTTGCCTGTTCAGTTAGACGGATATCAGCGTTGTCCTCACGCAGCAGCAATCGATACTCGGCTCTTGAGGTGAACATTCTATATGGCTCTTTGGTACCCATTGTCGACAAATCATCAATTAAAACCCCCATATAGGCTTGATCCCGTCTTGGATTCCATCCTTCTTTGCCTTGACTGTATAAACTTGCGTTGAGTCCAGCCATTAGACCCTGTGCAGCGGCCTCTTCATACCCTGTTGTTCCATTAATTTGTCCGGCAAAAAATAAGCCTTGAATAAATTTAGTCTCGTAAGTTTGCTTGAGATCTCGAGGATCAAAGAAATCATACTCGATCGCGTAGCCTGGACGGACAATATGTGCATTTTCAAATCCCTTCATGGAACGAACGATGTCGACTTGAACATCAAAAGGAAGACTCGTTGAAATACCATTTGGGTACAACTCGTGTGTATCGAGACCTTCCGGTTCAATAAATATTTGATGGCTACTTTTATCGGCGAAACGCATGACTTTGTCCTCGATCGAAGGACAATAACGTGGACCAATTCCCTCAATGACCCCTGCGTACATCGGACTTCTGTCGAGGTTGTTGCGAATAACGTCGTGTGTCGCTTCATTGGTATGAGTAATAAAGCATGGTATTTGCCTAGGATGCTGAGCACGATGGCCTAAAAATGAAAAGACCGGTGCAGGATCGTCACCATGCTGAACTTCGAGTCCAGAAAAGTCGACACTCCGAGCATCAATACGCGGCGGAGTTCCTGTTTTTAATCGATCAACTCGAAAAGGCAACTCTCGCAAACGATCAGCCAGAGCAATGGATGGGGGATCACCTGCTCGACCACCGGATGAACTCTCCATACCAATGTGAATCTTACCACCAAGGAAGGTTCCAACAGTGAGCACCACCGATTGAGCAAAAAATTTCAACCCCATTTGAGTAATAACACCAATGACACGATCTTGCTCAACAATAAGATCATCTACTGACTGTTGGAATAAGGTTAAATTGGCTGCATTCTCTAATGCATGGCGAATATAGGCCTTATACAAAGCTCGATCTGCTTGGGCTCGCGTTGCGCGTACTGCAGGTCCTTTCGATGCATTCAGTGTTCGAAATTGTATACCTGAATGATCGATGGCTTTCGCCATTATCCCCCCCATAGCATCGACTTCTTTGACCAGGTGACCTTTGCCTATACCACCTATCGCAGGGTTACAGGACATTTGGCCCAATGTATCAATATTGTGTGTCAGCAATAAGGTTTTCTGCCCTGTACGGGCAGAGGCAAGTGCGGCTTCCGTTCCAGCATGGCCACCGCCAACTACGATGACATCAAATTTTTCGTGATAAAGCATCAACCGACCTCAAAATACCATGGGAGATTT
>Ga0129350_1367555_pt1 | contig 10218 bp, 5 predicted proteins | sample CPBNA2_9_FD_105434 | JGI IMG/M metagenome (GOLD analysis project Ga0129350, IMG submission 105434) | Freshwater to marine salinity gradient microbial communities from Chesapeake Bay, USA - CPBay_Sum_27_0.8_RNA2 (Metagenome Metatranscriptome) | ecosystem: Environmental > Aquatic > Marine > Coastal... | reverse complement strand
TGGAGTTACTGGAAAAATAGTATCCGGATTATCAACATACCCAACAATTCAAAGAAGAGGTATTGGTATTAGAAAAACTGGAGCACTTCCTAAGATTGTATTATAAATATATAAAAAACTATTAATATGGCCGCATTCGTAACAGATCAATTTAGAATATTGAATGCCAATTCCTTTGTAGAGTCTATAAATGATAATTCTTATTATGCTTTTTTAGGATTATCAAATCCAACTACTCCAAATCCTGGATTTGGAAGAACATCCGATTGGAATACTAGTATTAATAATAATCCAATCGATAATTTTCAATATCTGTCTCATTATAGAGATACTTCTTTGTTTGGAAAAAAAAATAACTTCAGAAAATGTTAGAAGAGTTGTAAAAAGAGTTGATTGGATTTCGAACACTTCTTATGACATGTACAGACATGACTATAGTGAGTATACTGAAGCACCATCTTCTAAAGTTTTTAATTTATATAATTCCAATTATTATGTAATTACTGATGAATTTAAAGTTTACATATGTTTAGAGAATGGTACTTCAGGAAAAAATCCTACTAATGTTCCAAGATCTTTATTTAAACCAGTTGATACTAGTATTGAACCTCCTACAGTAGGATCTGATGGATATAGATGGAAATATCTTTTTACAATTTCTCCTTCGGATATCATTAAGTTTGACTCTACAGAATATTTTATTGTTCCCAATAATTGGGAAAATAGTTTAAATAATGAAATTGTAAGGATTAGAGATGGTGGAAATTCAGATATTCAAAATAATCAAATAAAGAAGGTATATATTGAGAGTGGTGGAAGTGGATATGTTGATACTACAGCATCTATTTTGGGTGATGGAAGTGGAGGAGAAGTTTCAATAACAACAACTAATGGAGAAATAACAAGTGTTGTAGTTACTTCTGGAGGTAAGGGATATACTTATGGAATTGTCAATTTAAATTCCAGTTCAGGAACAGGTGCAAAATTAATACCTATTATTCCACCTTCTAAAGGACATGGATATGACATTTACAAGGAATTAGGTACTGATAAAGTATTAATATACGCAAGATTTGATGATTCGACTAAAGACTTTCCTACAGATACTAAATTTTCTCAAGTTGGTATTATAAAAAATCCCGAAACATTTTCAGGAGTAGGAATTACTTTTACTGGAGGAAATTTTTCCTCTCTTTATTCTATTGGGATTACAACTTCAATAAGTATAAATGTTGGAGATAAGATAACTCAAAATCAAGGTAATGGATTAATTGCAGAAGGTTATGTTGCATCATTCGATACTGAAACTAAAATACTAAAATATTATCAAGATAGATCACTATCTTTTGGCAATAATGTAGATCAAAGCCAAACTTCTATTGCAAAAAATATTGTACCATTTAATTCTTCAAGTCAAATTAGTATTGATGGAAATTCAGCAACCGTTGACACCACTTTAAATAATACAAGCACTATAAATATTGGAAACAAATTAATTAATTTGGGAGTTGAGTTTACAAATGGTCTTGCAAATCCAGAGATAAATAAAAAGACGGGAGATATAATTTATATTGATAATCGACCTGAAGTCCAAAGAGACTCAAGACAAAAAGAAGACGTTAAAATTATTCTGGAATTCTAAAAAAGATGTCACAAAAAACAAACTTAAATATCAGTCCATATTATGATGATTTTGACAAAAATAAAGATTTTTATAAAGTCCTCTTTAATCCAGGAAAACCAGTTCAAACTAGAGAATTAACAACTCTTCAGTCTATTTTACAGAATCAAGTAGAGTCTTTAGCAAATTATAGTTTTAAAGAAGGATCGATGGTTCTTCCTGGTGCTCTTACTTATGATAACCAATTTTCTGCAGTAAAATTAAATGCAACAAATCTTGGAGTTGACATTTCAATTTACATTAATAATTTAATTGGAAAAACTATAACTGGATTAACATCAGGAGTTACTGCATCTGTCCAATTTGTTGCACTTACTTCAGATAGCGATATTGTAGAAAATTTAACAATATATGTAAAATATTTAAATTCCGGAACTGATTCGGTAACTTCAATATTTTTAGATGGAGAAAGTTTATTTGCAAATGATAATGTAATATATGGAAATACCACAATTCCTGCAGGAACTCCATTTGCTTCTTTAATATCATTAAACGCAACTTCCGTAGGATCTGCAATATCTATTGATAATGGAGTATATTTTTTAAGAGGTGTACTTGCTAATGTTAGAAAACAAACTATAATATTAGATTATTATACAAATACTCCATCATATAGAGTAGGATTTCAAGTAAATGAGTCTATAGTAGATGCAAAAGAAGATGAATCTTTATATGATAATGCAAAAGGATTTACAAATTTTGCAGCACCTGGTGCAGATAGATTTAAAATAGAATTACCATTAGTAAAAAAATTATTAGATGATACATCAGATTCTAATTTTGTTGAAATTTTTAGAGTCGTAAATGGAAAAGTAAAAATAATAGAAAATAAAAAAGATACTAGCAATACTTTAAGAGATTATCTTGCAGAAAGGACTTTTGATGAATCTGGACACTATTTAATAGATGATTTTAATATAAATTTAGTTGATTCTTTAAATAATAGAATTGATAGTGACGGTTTATACTTGGAAAATGAATTGACAGAACAAGGAAATGTTCCTTCTGATGATTTGATGTGTGTTCAAGTATCTCCAGGAAAAGCATATGTTGCTGGATATGATGTAGAATTATCATCTTCTTATGCAATTGATATTGATAAACCAAGAACTACCCAAACAGTGAACTCTCAAAAAATTCCATTCCAAATGGGAAATCTTTTAAGAGTTAATAATGTTGAGGGTGCTTTAAAAGAAAACGAAAAAATTAATCTAGTTTCAGAATTTAAAGCAGAATCTGGAATATCTACAATAGGACAAGCAAGAGTATATTCATTTAATTTAACAGATTCTGCATATTCCAATGAATCCACATCTTGGGATTTATATTTGTATGATGTTCAAACATATACAAATATAACTTTTAATAGATCTGTGACTGCTTCTGAAATTCCAACTTCTTCATACATACAAGGAAGAAGTAGTGGAGCAAGTGGATATGTTGTTTCTTCGGGTTCAACAACAAATTTTAATCTTAGTCAAACATCAGGAACTTTTTCTCAAGGTGAGCAATTATCTGTTAATGGAGTAGATTTTCCACTAACAGTTTCAGATTCTGTGGTTTATGGAATTAAAGATATTAAATCCGTTTCCCAGTCAGGGATTTCTGGATTTGCAAGTTTTTCTGCAAATTCAATTCTAGATACTAAAAATTTTTCCAATGGAATTAGCGAAGTTAATATAAGTTCTGGTACAGTCACAAGTCCAGGAAAATTATTTTCAGGAGTTAATATTGGAGATATTGTTCAAGTAATAGAGGGTGGAAATTTAAAATATAATAAAATTGATACAATTTCTTCAGATTTATCTTCATTTACAATATCCGGAATAACCACTGTTGCAGGAGTATTTGATGGTGGGTTAATAGGTAATGGGAATTATAATGCACAATTAAAAATTCCAGAATTAAAAAATAATGAAAATGCATTTCTTTATGCAAAACTTTTGGAGGATGATATTTCTTCAGTAAATCTCTCTAGTTCTGAATTAACAATATCACAACAAATAACAGGAGAAAGTACAGATGTTAGTGGAACACTAACTTTCAACTTATCAAGTATATCTGGAATTGATAATGCATCTTTCGAAGTTTTTGATCAAGAAAGGTATTCTGTACATTATGCCAATGGAGGAATTGGTACTATAACTTCGGATAGATTTTCAGTAGACTTTAATACTGATACAGTAACAATTATAGGGTTGTCAACTTCTCAGTCTAATGTTGTCGTAAATACAACTCTCAAGAAAAATAATATTCAAAGTAAAATTAAAGAATATCAAAAAAGTGCTGTTAAGATTGTAAATCTTTCAAGATTAGTAAGATCTGGAGCAGCCACTAGTGATTCTATAAATGATGGTCTTACATACAATCCGTATTATGGACTTAGAGTTCAAGACGATGAAATTTCTTTAGATGTTCCCGATGTATCTGAAGTGATAGCAGTTTATGAGTCAACAAATACATCAGATCCTGTATTGGATAAAATTGAATTTTCTTCAATCTCAAATGTAGATTCTAATGCAATAATTGGAGAAAAAATTATTGGATCTGATAGTGGGGCAGTTGCTAGAGTAGTTTTAAATTCTTCTTCTACACCTTCTGTTCCGGTAAATAATATTGGAATAGTTTACTTGAATGATGAAACTTTTTCTTTAGAGGAAGATGTTACTTTTTCCGATTCAAATATTGTTTCCAATATAAAAAAAATTACTGCCGGAAGTTATAAAAATATAACTGATATATTTTCATTGGATAAAGGACAAAAAAGTCAATATTATGATTACTCAAGAATAATTAGAAATAATAGATCTGTACCAGAAAGAAAACTTCTGATTGTTTATGATTATTATAAAGTCCCTTCTTCAGATAATGGTGACGTATTTACTGTATTAAGTTATGATTCTGATAGATTTTCTGATGATGTTCCTACGATAGGTACACAAAATGATAGAGCATCAGATGTTCTTGATTTTAGACCTAGAGTACAAAATTTTGATGTAAGTACTGCAACATCTTCCCCTTTTGCTTTTGAATCTAGGGTATTTAACTCCAATTCAATTAAATATAATTTAAAACCCAATGAATCATCTACAATTGGATATAGTTTTTATCTACCAAGAATTGATAAAGTATATCTTGATAAATTTGGAAATTTGATTGTAGATAAAGGAATTCCTTCAAAAGATCCGATTGCACCTCTTAATGGTGATGAAACTTTGATGGACTTAGCTGAGATAACACTTCCATCTTATTTGTACAATATTGAAGATGCTAATATTTCTATTTCAGATAATAGAAGATATACGATGAGAGATATTGGGGATTTAGAGGAAAGAATAGAAAGTGTTGAAAGATTAACTTCTCTTAGTCTTCTTGAAATAAACACAGAATCTTTAAGAATTGAAGATTCTGATGGAAATAATAGATTTAAATCTGGATTTTTTGTAGATGATTTCAATGATATTACTTTATCTGATGAAAATTTGACTAATGCAACAATTTCGGATGGTGTTCTAAGACCTAGAATTATATCAAATTCTTTACAATTAACACCTATTCCTGCAACAGAAATAGCAGAAGACAAACTAGATTTATCAGAAAACTTTGAATTATTAGATCCAAATGTTCAAAAAACTGGAAATGTAATTACACTTAAATACAATTCAGTTGGATGGATCGAACAAAAATTAGCAACTAGAGTGGAAAATGTAAATCCATTTAATGTAATTGAATATACTGGTAGTATTACATTATTACCTAGTTCTGATAATTGGACTAGAACAATTTCACTTCCTACATTAACATTCAATAGATTCTCTAGTTATCGTGGAAGATGGAGATATAGTTATTTTGAGTATCGACATTACAGAACAAACTATAGATATGGTTATTACAGATATAGGTATTATAGACCTTACTATTATTACTATAGAAGACCTTATTATTCGTATTATTCTTACTATCGTTACGGATCATATTACTATTATCCCTACGGTCGTTATAGGTATTATTCTAGATATAGACGTAGGTATCTATATTACTACCCCTTCTACAGACCAATTACTAGAAACATTATTGTTAGTTCAGTAGCTGAAAAGTATATTAGATCCAGAAATGTTTCTTTCTTTGGAGAATCTTTCAAACCATTCACGAGACACTATGCATTCTTTGATAGTCATAGTAATATTGACATAATTCCAAAATTAGTAGAAATTTCTAATAGTAATACTTTAGAATCATTTGGATCTCGAAGATCTTCATTTTCTGTAGGTGAAACTATTAATGTTTATTTTGCAAATAAAAAGATAGGTAGATTTAGACTTGCTTCCTCAAATCATAGATCTGGAATTTTTAATTCTCCCGATAAAATTTATACTAATAATCCATATTTTAGAGAAGAATCTATTCCTTCATCATATAGTCAATCATCAAAAACTATTAATATAGATTTGGTTTCATTATCTACAGAATCTCAAGGAAACTTTTTTGGATATCTTAAAACAGGTGCTAAAATAGTTGGTCAAAGTAGCAAAGCAATTGCTTATGTTAAAGATTTAAGACTAGTTTCTGATGTTGATGGAACATTATTTGGTTCATTCTTTATAAAAGATCCATATTCTATTATAGTACCAAATCTTAGAATTTCAACTGGTAAAAAGACTTTCAAACTTACAAGTTCCAAAAATAATACAATAGAAATTTCTGAAAGCAGTAGCAATTCTTTTGGTAATACAACATATACTGCTGAAGGAACAATTCAATCTAGAAGAACTTCTGTTACCGCAGTAAGAAGAGATCCTTTGGCTCAATCCTTTACTGTCGGTAAGGATATTCAAGCACCTAATTTTAATGGTCAAAATGATGATGATAATGGAGCATATCTAACTGCTGTTGATATATTTGTTGCAAATAAACCAACAGGAAATGAACCTCTAATTGTTGAAATAAGAACAGTTGAATTGGGAACTCCAACATTAACACTTTTAGGTGAACCTGTAACATTATATCCTGAAGATATTAATATATCTTCAAATGGTGAAATTGCAACAACAGTTACTTTCAATTATCCAATATTCTTAGCACCAGGAAAAGAATATGCTTTAGTTCTCCTTGCACCAACATCAGATAAGTATGAAGTATGGACTGCAAAGATTGGAGAAGATACTGTAAATCCTAATACTTCTGGATCTACTAGGTACACCAAGCAATTTGCAGTTGGTAGTTTGTTTAAATCTCAGAATGGTTCTATTTGGACTCCGGAACAAGAATCAGATCTGAAATTTAAACTTTATAAAGCACAGTTTACTTCCAATACTGGAATAGCATTCTTTGGAAATCCACCTTTGGGTGAATCTAATGATTATATTAAAATTTTAGAAACTAATGCCATAAACACATTTCCTAAGGCAGCAGTAATTGGAATTACTACTGTTCCCACAGGTAATTCATTAATTGATATTCTTTCACCAGGAAGAAAAATTTTTGGATCAATTGAAGGAAGTTCGGCAAACATTATTTCTACTGGATGTTCTGTTTCAGCAGTAACAATTGATAATGGAGGAGAAAATTATCAAGGTCAAACAGATGTTTCTACAAAACCAATTGTAGGTAATGGAAGTGGATTAAAACTTAATTTTAGTGTAAGTGGTGTTGGCACAATAAACTCAGTGACTATTACAGATCCAGGATTTGGATATGCTGCTGGTGATATAGTTTCAATAGATAATAGTGATGGTTCGTTTACTGGTGTTGGTGGTGTCATAACTATTTCTGAAATTGCTGGTATAGATACTTTATATGTTACAAATGTTCAAGGTGAATTGGGATCTGGAAAAGCATTTGAAGTTGGTATTGGATTAAGTTATGCTGATACAGAATCTACAATAGTTTCTTTAGGTTCTACAGTCATTACTAGATTAATAGAAGGAACAGGAGTAGAATCTGGCAATTATTTGCAGGTAAATCATTTCAACCATGGAATGTTTGCTAATAATAATAAATTAAAAATTTATGATGTTGAATCTGATGTCAGTCCTACAATTTTAACTGAAACTTTATTATCTACAAATACAACATCAATTCAAGTTGAAGATTCTTCAATATTTGAAACTTTTGAAGGTTTTGCGGTTGATGGAAGCAATTTGGGTTATGTTAAAATTGGTGATGAAATAATTTCTTATAATTCAGTCACTTCAAATCAGTTATCTATACAAAGTAGAGGAGTTGAAGGAGTTATCCAAGATCATGATATTAATTCTTCAATAAGTAAATATGAATTTGTTGGAATGTCATTAAGAAGAATTAATGGAGTAACATACGACATTTCTGATGTTATAATTTCTGCAGACCAATATTTTATTGAAATTGATAGATCTTCTAATGGATTGAATCGATCTTCTGATAGCACACTTCCACAAGTATCTTTTTCGAGTCAAATTCAAGGTGGTGGATCTCAAATAAGAGCAACTGAAAATCTTACCTATAATAGATTAACTCCTAAATTTGATATAAATTCTCCAGGAAAAGAAACATCTGTAAGTGGAGTTATTAGGACAACAACAGCTACTAGTATAGATGGATCAGAAACATCATTCGAATTACTAAATGAAGTCGAACCTATTTCTTTAGACGGAAATAATGAATTAAGTTCTTTTAGAATGATATGTTCTAGAGTAAATGAGTTAAATCAAAATGCATTTGATAATGTATCAGGAAGAAGATCATTTACTTCTGCTTTAACATTAAGTACTACTGATGAAAATCTTTCTCCAATCATTTTCTTAAATGATTCTACAGTAGAGTTTTCTTCTGACTTCTTAAATGCACCCGTAGATAATTTTGAATTAAGTTCTTTAGTTGGTTCTTCGCAAAATGACCCACATGCTGCAATTTATGTATCTAATGTAACAACTCTTTCTAAACCAGCATCTTCTTTAAAAGTCATTTTAACTGCATATAGACCTTTTTCCTCTGATATTAGAGTTCTTTATAATTTAGTGAGAGATGATTCTTCAGAAGTTCCGCAAGAATTTGAATTATTTCCTGGATTTGAAAATCTAAAGTCCTCTTCAGATGGAGATTTAGAAGTTATAGATCCTGTATTAAATAATGGAAGAGAAGATATTGAAGTTCCTGCAAGTTCAGATGGACAGTTTTTGCAATATGAATTCACTGCAAATGATCTTCCAGATTTTAGTGGATTTGCAATTAAAATTATCATGGCAGGAACAGATCAATCAAATGCCCCAATTATTAGAGATCTGAGAGCAATTGCAGTGAAATGAAAAAATTAGTAAAAGTTAAAGACCATCCTCATCTTTATAGAGATGAGGAAACTGGTTCTATTATAAATTGCGATACTATCAGTTATAATCAAAGAATTAACAGAATTAATTCTAAAGAAGCACAAAAAAAAGAAATTGATGAAATGAAAAATGATATTCAGGAAATAAAAAATCTCCTGAAAGATTTTCTCAAAAAATAGTATGATTTATTATTTAATATAAATATTTAAAGGAACATATGCTCATCTGAATAATGGCAGTATTTGTATCAAATATAGTAATTGAGCAAGGATTTGATTTTAATACTACTTTTGAGTTGGAAAATACATCAACAACTAACCCTTTAAATTTGTCAAACTATACAATTGAAGCTCAACTTAGAAAAACATATAGTAGTTCTACCGCAGTTGAATTTGCCTGTACGATTATACAACCTCCATCAGATGGAAAAGTACAAATTTTATTAACTGATGTTGAAACTGCAAATTTAAAGGAGGGGAGATATGTATATGACATTAAAGCTACAAATTTTACTGGAGAAATTTTAAAATTAATAGAAGGATCTGCACTGGTAAGACCAGGAGTAACTAGATAATGGCTACCATAAAGGCTAGAGTAGGTGGTCAAAATGTAGTTCGTGTTTTATCGAATGCATCTAGTCCTCCAACATTATTAATTAATTTAGATGATGTAAATTCATCTTTAAGGAATGAAGATGGATTAATTCTTGTTTGGGATCTTCCGACTCAGACTTTTATAATGACAAGTGTCATTGATTCTGCATCGTCTACAATTGGTGGAATTGCTTACTATACAAATACTACTGATAATATTTTAGGAGATTCTAATACAGGATCTGTTCAGATTGATGGTGGTGTTGGAATTGATAAAAATTTGACTGTTGGAGCAGGTTTATCAGTATTTTCTTCAGCAACTTTTAATAGTGGATTAGTTCAAGGAACTATTGAAAATACTTTAGGTAACCCAGACACTGGTGCTTTTCAGGTTGATGGTGGTGTTGGAATTAATAAAAATCTTACCGTTGGTGGTGGTTTTTATGTTCAAGGATCATCCGAATTTATAGGTGTTGCTACTTTTAGAGGTGGCACAATTAATATTGGTGATCAAGATACTGATGATATTAATGTTGGTGGTGAGTTTATATCAAATTTAACACCAAATGATGATAATTCTTATGATTTAGGTAGTGAAACAAAAAGATGGAGAAATGGATTTTTCTCAAATACTTTATCT
>Ga0129350_1201331_pt1 | contig 10559 bp, 1 predicted proteins | sample CPBNA2_9_FD_105434 | JGI IMG/M metagenome (GOLD analysis project Ga0129350, IMG submission 105434) | Freshwater to marine salinity gradient microbial communities from Chesapeake Bay, USA - CPBay_Sum_27_0.8_RNA2 (Metagenome Metatranscriptome) | ecosystem: Environmental > Aquatic > Marine > Coastal... | reverse complement strand
CTTTGGGAGGGTTACAGGCGTTCAGGCATGATTGGCTTAGCAACAATACAATCGTGTCATCATTTTGAGTGCAATTTGATTTTGAATACCTGTGCATAGAACCAAGTGTGGTTCTAGCCGTGTTGTGCTATTATGGTGTAAGCACAATGCACCAACTTTGAATAAATCGAATTACTATCGTTTCTAGTATCGTGTCCGATCACCCCGTTTAGGGGGCTGCAGTTGTGGTCATTCTGCAGTAGTGTGCATAGTTTACGGGCCCGCTGAAGGGTGTGGAGTAGTTTACCACGCCACCGGGGGCTGCCTCCCCTGCGCACTCAGCTAATTAGTTCGCAGCGCCTACCCAGGATCATAACTGGACTAGGAAATTAATTAGTTAAAGGCACTTTGCCCGAAGTGGCCTTGAGGTCTAGGCACCGTATAGGATATCGAATGTAATGAAGTTTGTTTGGAGTTTTAAGTAATTGTTACTTTGACAACCCGGAAAGACGCGTTGACAACCCAGAAAGACGGGTGACTTTGGAAAGACAACATGACAGGTCGGAATAGACGGCCGTACACCAAAACCATGAGTCAAATTATTTTGAATTATGACCTAGGGCTTAAACAACAAACTACTTTTTCTCCGATTAAGATTACTTCCATTGGAGTTCTTCAAGCCGAGATAGTTGCAGATCTTGTGGGTGACATAGGATCTAGCGTAGTCTCGAACTTGACAGAGGCAGCTGTAGGCAGTATCATTGGTTCCGGTTCTGGAAATACTGGACCCAACGACAGACCACAGATATCCACTGTTACTCCAATTTTAAACATGTCTTCGTTTCAGATGAAGACAGGAGAGAACAACACAATGATAGAAAATTCTCAATATTTAGCGTATGGCAAATCTGATGTTGCTTCCTCCAAACACACTAGCATAGGGGCTCTTCTGGGTAAGAAGATACTTTTGTCTTCTTTCGACCAGAAGGTTTCTGATGGACCTGGTACTATTTTGTATGAATCAGAGATAGGATTGGATCCAAACAGGGACCAACAACTACCTGGTATAGTTAGGTCCACGCCACCTTTTTCAGCGATTGGTCAATTCTTTGAAGCCTTTAAATTTGACGCAATCGAGTACACAGTGGTACCTGTTGCCACTGCATTTCATAAATCAACACTAATATTGAGTGCAGCACTGGGCACCACAGCTCCTCAATCATTACAACAAGTTAACAATCAAATGGCTACCACTATTGAACTGGATGGGTCAGGGACACCCCAAACTCTTTCCATTCCATATGCAAGCCCTTACCCTTACTTGTTGACACCTAAAGGGTTATATAATTCTCATTACCGTGGTACTGTTTCCCAAGCTGGATCTGATTTCTTTAGATACATCATGGGGAAGATTCAGGCAACTGTAGCCACGAATTTGACAGCCAATGCAGATGTTGTCTCCCAAACGGTTACATATTTGCTGTACATTCAGTTTAAAGGATTAGAATTTCTACTTCCTAATGGCATGCAGAATACACCCCTCTATAGAAATCCAACTGAAGATCTAGATGCCTTGCACCTAACCTTTGAGCCTGAAAAGGTTTCAGTTAGGGGTAGGCCACAGTCTGGGATTTCTAACAATAACTTGATCATTGGGTCTAGTAAATCTAAAGAGACCACTGTTCATACTCATATAGGAGGTATCCCAGCTAACACGTTTAGTGATTATGCCAGAAGGGAGAATTATACACACTGGTTGACTATCAATCAATTAACTCCAGTTGGACGATTAGCCTCGTTCAATTTCAACGAGTTGCTGTCTAATCAGGCTCGTAGAGCTTTCGAACAGTTTGTTTTTGTGGATTTTTCAGAAGCCCACCTTATTATCAAGGCTATTGTTCAAGGCAACCCTACAGTAAATGGAGCAATTATGAGTAATTTTGTACCACTTACATCTGCTATTGAAGCCACGTATGTTCAAACATCTCCAATGGCAATGTGTATGGTTGACAATGCCGTTTTAACCCAATTAAATGGTATCAACTCTTTTGAGATTGACGTAGACCTTTCAACAATTGTAGGTGGAGCTGCTTACTGCAATCAGCTGGATAAGCCAGAGTTTACGCCAGGCTGCTTCCAGATGAACGTTGTTGCTCCGTATAGAACGGGTTCGGTTGCTTCCCCTGATGCGATAACCGTCCTGATAAGCACTAGGTTAGAAAATGTTAAGTTTTCTACTCCCATTATTGCACCTGATGTCAATACTATTGATGGAACTGCACCAGCATTTGAAAGGATGAAGGTTTCCAATAAAGGTTCATTACAAGCAGCTGTTTCTACAGATGAAAAGTTGGCAGACGTAGTTGTTTCAGAACAGGGTGGTGCTCCTACTCCTGGAATCACCCAAACCACTTCAATTACTTCTGATAACATTGATAAGGCTTTGATGAACTCCTGGTTCCCTGTATGTCAATTTGTGGGGGAAGAATCAGCCACTCCAGGAATCATGAAAGGTGTGTTAGCTCCGTTCTACTTGGGATATTCTGATGTAATGTCTGGTTTACAACTAAACACAGCTACAGGCTATCCTAAATTTAAGAATATGTCTATACCTCCAGGATTGGCTCAGCAAAACCCGACAGGATATACTGACGGACAATGTGCATTTATGAGGCCCCATCCAGCTTCTATGCTTTCCCAGTTTTTCCGCATCGCGAAATGTGATGTTAGTTTTAGCATTAAGATGACAACTCGATCAGGTCAAGGTAATTATATACTTGAAGTATATTATAACCCTGATTTGTTACAGGAAGGAGGGCCAAATTTTGAGACCCCACATCAAGTACCAGGCCAAGCATTTAGTTCTGGTATAACTTCCTGTGCTATTGCCAGAGTTGTTATCGGCAATGATAAGTGGACTAACGTCACGATTCCCGCCACATCAATGATAGGTTCGGTTAAAACTCCAACCAGTCCAAGTGACTATAGCAATATAGTATATAACCCATGGGTAATGCGTATCAGCCCACAGGTCAGGTTTGGCAATGAAGCCGGGCATTGTGTTCCTGCTCCACAGCCAACTTATGAATTTGGTGATTGGAATGGTAAAGTCTTGCTAGATCTAGACCTGATTACAATGGAAATATACATGAGACTGGGGGAAAATTCTACATTCAGTATACCAGTAGGATTACCACAGATTTGGGAGACTCCTTTCATGCAGCAAGGGAAATACACTTCTGGGGCTGCTATAGTTTCAGTGCCAAGTAAGTTTAGAATCTTGCCTGAAACTGGAAATGCGCCAAACTTTTCAGCCGCCATTACCCAAGAAGAAATCGTGGATTATAGGTCTAAGTATACCGTCGATCCTGTTTCTTTAGATGGATCTGATCAAGGCTACTGGGATTCTTTAAAACTGAGATCTTTCTTAGTAGATTATGAAGCTGTTCCACGCAGCGTTCTAGGAATGTGGTTAGGACTCAACATCAATCCAACTGATATATTGGTTGGTGATGGGTCTATCATGATTATTGAAGAGAGAGATCCAGTATTGAAAGTTCCAGAAAATGTTCCTGTTGAAGTAACAGGGTTTTCTGGGGCTGGTGCCACAAGCTATGGGTTTACCGTTAATGTGTTCGATCATGAGTCTTTGGTGTATTCTGCACCAGGAACTAACAATCTCTACGCTCCTCGTTTGACTCTTAACGGGTTAGCATACAAGTATCCATTATATGTCGCAACGTTACCAGCACCCTACAGAACCTATAAGATGATCCCTACTGGAGCTATGTCAAACAACAGCCATACACTTCCGCTAGAAGGTAAGGCATGGGCTCCAGTACCTGATTCCAACCTTGAAATCTCTCAAGTATTCTCAGAAGGGTTAGTTGAAATTGGTCTTCTTAGAGGTACGGTACACTTTGTTGAACCAGCATCCAAGTTCCTTGGGGGGGAAGAAGAAGTTGATATCGTTCCAGTAGAGGGGAAACTGCAATCCTTTGCCCACGAAATAGTCCAAGTGGAAGGTCATCTACAAGCTAAAAACAGCTCCAAGTCTAGTAAAGATTCTGAGCTGAAACATGTGCGTAACAATGATAGACAGCCAGCTCTCGCTGTGGGTGACTCGGAAGGAAAGACGGGTTGCGGTTCGTATAGTACAGATGACGGCGATGATGAAGACGGCGATGATGACGATGACGCAGATGGCAATGGGGGTTCAATTGCTGGTTCTACTTATGAAACCGGAGAAGAACTCAAAGAACTTGATGATTATCTTGAACCTGAAGATGAATCTGATAAACCCAAGAAGCGTGAAGCTATTGCAACTTCAGCTTATAGGATGTTTAGCAAGTTCATGGAAAAGAATTGCCCTGCAGAGGCAATAAAAAAAATCAAGAAGCAATTCAAGGAGTTCTTTAGTAACCCTCTAGGTACTATTTCTTCCGTTATAACAAAGATTTGCACGTTTGTAAAAGAACAAATTGCTACACTCAGGGGCAAAGTTGTTTCATTCTCGATTAAGAACATGGCTTCTTCATACTATGATTACCTCTGTAACGCTATCAAAGAAGTTCCAGTATTCATTATCTATATAGTTGCTTTGTTCCTTATAACTGAAGTGGTTAAATCAGAATGGGTTACATCAATGTTAGCATTCATAATTCAACCTCTTGTCAAGTTGTGCCAGACAGTAGGCTCCACAGTTGCTACTTGCACTGGAATGATGAACAAGTGGTTTAGTGATAGTGTGGATGTAGTAAAACGAGCCTATATGGGTAAGAGTGCAAATATTTCCACAAATGTATCTAAGGATTTGGGAGATTTCATGAAAGCAGTTGAGAATGATGAGAAAGGTTCTGACCCTGTGGTCATTCCCGATTCCTTTGGATCAAAGATCAGTCATTGGTTTTCAGTTTTAGTGCATTACTTCACTAGGAATGTTACCTTTTCCGCCATGCAAGATGCGTTGGGCAAAGGCGTTGCCGTTGCTGCTTCAGCTGTTGCGTTGATAATGTGGATTGAAAAGCGCTTGACAGCAGGACAGAGGCTTGTGGGAATCTTTTCAAGATTAGCTCCCACTTACTACGAGTATGTCTCTGGATTGTGTGCTAGGAATGTGGATCCAGCTTTAGACCCTATTAAGCCACAGATCACTTTCTGCACTTACTTCCTTAATTTGGATAAAAGCGGTAATGAAGCAAAAGAGAGAAGTGATAAGTTCCGGCAGGATTACAGAGCTATCAAACATTTCTGGGATATGCGATACATGAAACTAAATCCTACAACTAGTCAGTATATCAAGGCTCTACTGAATGAGATAAAGTCTGTATTAGGTAGTTTACCAACCGGTTCCAAGAAGAGTGGTTACCGAGTTAAAACGCTGTGTGTTGTACTCAAAGGCGCTCCTGGTATTGGGAAAGGATACATGCTCAATACTCTTGCTGGGTTTTTAGCAGACCCAGATGACATTGCTTACATGAACCTATCAGGAGTTGATTTCCGTATTGAGTCGACTATGTATAGTGGTCAAAGTTTAGTAGTGTCTAGTGAAATTCTGACAGTGGACACCCCTGAAGCACATTCATCTTTTATAACTTTTGTTAACACATTGGTGGATAATGCTCCTAACATTGCCTTTTCAGCAACCGCAAATGATAAGGGGAATGTTAATTTTATTCCCCATTACTTGCTTACCACAACCAACACGAGTTTTGATCAAGCACTTAAAGGTGCTGTGGATATCAATTCTACCTTAAGGAGATTGCTGATCTTAAAGGTCATGGTCGATCCTGAGTATCAATTGAATGATGGCTCTGTGGACTGGCAAAAGGTCAAACGGGATGGCCTATCAGACGGCGCACATTTGAGGTTTTATCCCCAGGTCGCCGCTAGAGGTCGAAAACCCCGTGCTAATGGTTTACCAGAGTCAGAACATGCAAAGAGTGCAACTGTCAATCCTCTCGTCCTCACAGGCAGAGAGATTGATAATACTTCTGTTAAGGGTCATAATGGTGTCATGTGTAAACCAGAAATGAATTTGCGAGAAGTTATTGAGTATATAATGGCGTGTCGCCAAGTAAACGTGAACGACTATAACCTTACTTTGAAGAACATGAAACTCGGGTCAACATTGGGTAGATCATTCAAGGATGATTTTGGCAAGTTGCTAAGCTCAACCAAATCGTGTGGTAGATCGATGGTTAAAGATGTTGTTATAAGGGCTATCCAGCAAGAAGCTGCTATTCATGGCATGGATCCTGAGCACGCACATAAATTGTTCATAAATCATCAAATTGAACATAAGTTCACTCTTGACAGGGAACAAGGCGAGCTCAATTTCATGGCAACATATTCTGAGATAGTTTGCATAGCGAGTACAGAAAACGATCTAGCAAGTTTTAAGTTGAGGTTAGAGGATAAACACTTGGCATATCTGATGATGAACATTCGACAAACCTTTCTCGAAATGGATGATTATGAAGAGACTAAACGAGAAGACGAAGAGTTTAGACAAATCATAACCGCAATACTCGAGGATAGATCCTTTAGGGATGCATACATACTGCATGGAATGCGTTGTCAAGAGGTTGACATCACTCTCGGGAAAGGAATGTATTTGAAGTTTTCAATTAAGCGAGATGATGGTACTCCGAAGAACTTGAAATTTCGAGCAGATGTTGTGGACAAAATCAGAAGTAGACTATTTAGATTAGCAGCTCTTGCTTCAAATGGCGAACTTCAAGAGTGTGAACTTACAGACGAGAAGTATGAGCCCATGAAAACGACACGATCATTTGGGATTTGTAGTCCATTTACACACAAATTCTGGTGTGTTTCTGGGGTCAACTGTAACTCCGATTGTAGAGTAGCTCCTGTTTCAAATATAATGGAACTTGCAGCCAGAAACCCCTTGAAAACCCTAGCAATTGGTGCAGCCTGCTTCAAGATATTCATGAATGTTGTTGATATCACAAAGACAATGAGTGATATCTTTTCAGGAATCTTGTTGACGGATGTTCCGGAAAATTCAGAATTCATAGGCGGTAAAATCGACCCTTTTGGGAGTAGTAGTAAAACTGTTAGTTTTAAGAATGCTCCAATTGATTACGTGTTTATTTTACGGCCGAATGAAGAAACTGTGCTGTCACCTGCCGATGTGTTGGATGCAATCTTAGAATGGTCAAGGGACAAGACCTTAGCAGGGCCCTATGAATCCTTAGCCAAAAGTTTCATATATGATTGGTCTAAAACTTTAGGGTTGAATCCTAGCGACCTAGTAGAAGGGTTTGCCGTTGTAGATCTTCGTACACTAAATCTCCATTGTTCTTGTTGTCCACGAACATTTATGGAGAAACTCAACTCCCCACTTATGATCTATGGGAAGCCTTGTGTTACTAATTTCTTTGAGCACTATATTGAAAGGTTAATGGTTCTGTCTACTGAAAAGATAGATGATATTATTGACTTGGTTGAAGTTGAATCCGGCCGACTCCAGTATAACACGGGTTCTAACCGTGTTAGAAGGACAGTTGATAGAAGACGGAATATCAGACCAAAACCTGATGAGCCAGTGAAAGTCAAAGGACGTTTGCAGGCAACTAATTCAAATCCAGTACATGACAAGAGATTCAAGGACATCATGAGTAGAGTGTATGACTTGCGAGTGACTCCAGAGAATACACAACGGACCTCAAGGGTATCAGCCTTAGCTCTTGGCCTAAATTGTTTTCTAACGGTAGGCCACGCCTTTGGACCCCCAACTACCTACAGAAATTATTCAACCGTTGAGAATGGAGTTAATCCTTTGGTGAAGAGAGCTGATATTGATCTCACTGATCCTGACAATCTTACAGTCAGTCTAACGGTGGTTGACGAACAACTCACTCGTATAAAGTCCATAAACGGGCATCATTCTCAAGATGCACTCATTGTGAACCTTGGCAGTGGGAAAACTGTGTCGAAAGCAAATTTGTTCCTGAAGAGAGAGAAATTTCTCGGGAGACTAACATTCCAAGATGTAACACTAGTTAACCCTATTCTTGGGAACATAAATGTTGGCACCGTTCAGATAAGACCAGACCTGGCGTCAGAGCTGAAGTCCCAGTCCCATAGATATGTTCACGATGGTATAATACTGTACAACGAACTTAGTAATTTAGATGGTTACTGTGGTTCACCCTATGTTGCATTCTTCGAAGGGAATTATTCAATAATAGGTATACACGTAGCATCAGCTAAGTTTGAAAAGGAAGTGCAGATGATTGAACCTGGACCTAAGAGCGTGGGTGTGTTACTGAGCAAAGAGGTTGTGAATGCGGCATTACCAAAAGAACAGTCTGGTTTAAGTATTGCAAAACCTCTTCCAAACTATACACTGCCTCCGGAAATGGAAGACATTAAAGCATGTGACCCAGGGTTTGAATCAATAACCCGGTTATCAGTCGCAAAGTCATTCCAGGACTACTATGATGGGAAAACCCCGTCAGCTCAGTATGTTGGAGAGACCAAGGCAAAAGCATTCCCAAGAGGGAAAACAGCCCTTATACCTAGTTTGATCAATGGTCTGACAGGGAAAGGACATTTGCATGCTCCAGCATTTCAGGGTGATGAGAACGTCACGGCCCAAGATGTAGCTGAGTTAGGGTTGGCCAGATCTGTTACCTATCGGAATAAGATGCCTGCGCCTGGATATAACAAATTCAATGAGCATGCTCGTAACATATTTGTTGTCAATCCACCCGACAATCCTATTAAAACACGTTTGTCAAGAATAGAGGCCATTAATGGAGGGTATGCAGATTGCTCATTTGTAAACACCTATGATTGGGCTGGATCGTGTTTTAGTAACACAGAAATGGACTGTGAAGGAGCAGATTTTAGTTCAGGGAAGCTTGAAATAAAGCCAATAGATCGTTCCTCAGCCGCTGGGATGAACGGGCTCAAACAACGGGACTTCTTAAAGCAGGTGGAATTCCAGAATAGGCGAGGTGAGACTATATTACTGTATGATATAGATACCTCCACAGTTCATGGGTCTCAGGCTTTAGCTCTCCTCAAACGAACAGAGGTTGAACTGTTGGAAGGGAAGTCAGTTTGGATAGCTTTTGATGTCTGTTTAAAAGATGAAGCACTCCTGATTAAGAAACTAAAGGAATGGTTGATCGATATTTTCCCCGAAGTTCGTGAGTTACCAAAAGGGGGGAAAACTCGTATATTTACAGTAGTATATTGGGTGTATAACCTGCTATTGAAAATGTATACTGCACCAGCATTAACCTATATCAAGTCTCTTAAAGGATTGATTAATTTTGCTTCAGGCTTTAATTGCTACTCTCCTGAATGGGAGAAAATCTTTTCTCACTTTGACTCTGTCAATGATAGTGAGGTATCCTTCTTAGCAGCTGATGTCAGCGATCAAGAATCTTTTATTGATTCTGCCACTGTTGGTGGGTTGTGTCGGTTGATGTCGATTGTGTATGATGTTCAAGACACCATTTGGGTTAAAACATGCCCTAGAAATGCCACATGGAACACTTACATTAACACCATCAAAAACGACAAGGAGACCCCTGCACTTCTCAGAGCAGCAAGGGACGCAATAGTTAATAGTGTGTGCCCTTCTCTAAACACCATTGGATCATCTGTTTACTTCGCAAGTGCGAGAAATCAGTCTGGTTCATACCTCACATCAATGCTTTCCTATTATTCTTCCGCAGCTTCTGAATATTATTGCTTGGATAAAGGACTCAAGCTCATAAATCATCTTCAGCGAAAGTTGGGCCGGGCCACATTAGAGTCTCCTGCTACCATGAGTGATAGGTTTGGATTATTTTCAGGTGATGACCAAATTATCTGTTATTCAAAGCGGATGAAGACTATGTTAACTTTGGGTAACAAACTCCTTGCCGAGATACCTCTTCTAGAAAGAAGAGCTTATCCAGTACCGATTGTCATAGGTGATGATCTCGATGAATCACTTCACGTTGGTTCGTTTATACGTGCTATCACTCTATTCTATGCAGGAATAGAGATGGTCGACCCAGATACGGGAGGAGTACCCCAATTAGTTACAGAAGATCAAGCTCCTTTTCTTGGTAATCTAACCCAAGTTAATCCTGAACTAACAGAAGAGATTGTTTCAAAAGGTGGCCCACAAGTGCACAAATTTGCTGTTTTGGAAACCAGCAGGACATATAAATGTTTGAACTGGGTGAGAGTGTCAGAACACTCCTGTCCTGCTGCAGCGTTGGTACAAAACGCCAACACAATGTTAGAGCTAACCTTTACGCGAGGAAGGGAAGCATACGATATTTCACGAGGGAATCTAGGTTCCTGGTTGAGAGAAGTTGGGATAACCAGCCCATTATTAACCTTTACTCAATGTGTTGATCGGTTTATTGACCGGGATTACACACTTGGAGATGAAGCCAACATCTTTCCTTTGATATAGGAAGAACCGTTAAACTGGTTAAATTTTAGGCAATAGACAAGTTATATATCTAGGCAGTATTTCATAATGTCATTGCATTTTCACTCTCATTTAAAGTTTGATTGGTATTGCAGTCTACAATATCAATACG
>Ga0129350_1010680_pt1 | contig 11286 bp, 7 predicted proteins | sample CPBNA2_9_FD_105434 | JGI IMG/M metagenome (GOLD analysis project Ga0129350, IMG submission 105434) | Freshwater to marine salinity gradient microbial communities from Chesapeake Bay, USA - CPBay_Sum_27_0.8_RNA2 (Metagenome Metatranscriptome) | ecosystem: Environmental > Aquatic > Marine > Coastal... | reverse complement strand
GCCATCTTTCTTTTGTTCTTCCATTTATATTAAACTACTTGGTAGCTTCTAGAAGTTCTTCATACTCGTCTTTAGATCCTACTAGGTTTTTTTCAAAATCTCTGATACCGGTACCGGCAGGAATTCTATGTCCAACGATTACGTTTTCTTTCAGTCCTTTCAGATAATCTGTTTTACCTGTAATGGCCGCTTCATTCAATACTTTCGTTGTTTCTTGGAACGATGCTGCAGACAAGAAACTTTTAGTACCTAAAGATGCTCTAGTAATACCTTGAAGCATTGACTTAACAGTTGCAGGTACTGCTTCTCTTGCTTGAACAAGAGCCATGTCTCTTCTTTTTAATTGAGAGTTTATTTCACGCAACTTCCGAGAACTTATTATCTGTCCAGGTTTAAGATCGTTCGTATCAGCTGAATCGACTACAACCATCTTATCAAAAATCCAGTTGTTTTCCTCAATTACATCAAACTTGTCTACCGGAGTTCCTTCTAGAAATCTAGTATCACCTGGATTTACGATTTCTACCTTCTGCATCATTTGACGAACGATAACTTCAATATGCTTGTCGTTAATCTTCACACCTTGTAGACGGTAAACTTCTTGAATTCCATCAATGATATATTGCTGAACAGCGTAAGGTCCTTTAATAGATAAGATGTCAATTGGTGACATTGCTCCATCAGAAAGGTTATCTCCTGCTTTTACATAGTCATTCTCTTGAACTAAAATGTGTTTTGAAAGTGGTACCAGATACTTCTTTCTTTCACCTTCTTTAGATTCAACAATTATCTCACGGTTTCCTCTCTTAATACCACCAAATGAAATGATACCATCAATTTCAGTAATAACTGCTGGGTTTGATGGATTACGTGCTTCAAATAGCTCTGTTACCCTTGGTAGACCACCTGTAATATCCTTTGTTTTGGACATCATACGAGGAATCTTAGCCAAGGTTTCACCTATTTTCACGCTGTTTCCTTCTTCAACAACAATATGAGCTCCTACAGGTAGGTTGTACTCTTTAATTGTAGATCCAGCTTCGTCAACAAGTCGAATTGTAGGAATCTTTTTCTTATCTCTGGTTTCGGTAATAACCTTTTCTTTGTGACCCGTTTGCTCATCACTTTCTTCACGATAAGTTACATTCTCAATAATGTTTAGGTACTCAATTTTACCGTTACTATTAGCAAGAATTACCGCATTATATGGATCCCATGCAGCTATAAGCTGATCTTTCTTAATGGTTCTCTTTCCTTTTACTTCAAGGACTGAACCGTAAGGAATATTATTGGTAGCTAAAACAATTTTCTTTTCAGGTTCAACTATTCTTACTTCACCTGCACGAGAAATTACAATGTGTTTAGTCTCATTATCTATTTCCCTTTCAACTGTTTCTACATTTTCAAACTCTAGTTTACCATCAAACTTGGCAACTATTTTAGATTCTGAAGCAATCTGAGAAGCAACACCACCCACGTGGAATGTACGTAATGTAAGCTGTGTACCCGGCTCACCAATTGATTGTGCAGCAATTACACCAACTGACTCACCTCGTTTCACCATTCTATTGGTAGATAAGTTTCTACCATAACACTTCTCACATACTCCTCTTCGAGCTTCGCAAGTTAATACTGAGCGTATTTCTACTTCAAGGATCGGAGAATCTTCAATCTTTTGCGCAATTTCTTCAGTTATTTCACCACCAGCTTCCACAATTAATTCATCGGATACTGGATGGTAAACATCATGTAATGAAGTACGGCCTAAGATTCGATCATATAATGACTCTACTTCATCTTCATTATCTTTCAAGGCTGTAGTTGCTATACCTCTTAGAGTACCGCAATCAACATCAGAAACCACAACATCTTGAGCAACATCATGCAAACGACGAGTTAAGTAACCTGCATCCGCAGTTTTAAGAGCTGTATCTGCAAGACCTTTACGAGCACCGTGAGTTGAGATAAAGTACTCAATTACCGTCAACCCTTCTTTAAAGTTAGCAAGAATTGGGTTTTCGATAATTCCACCGCCACCGCCACCAACATTTTTACGCGGTTTGGCCATTAGACCTCTCATTCCACCAAGCTGACGGATTTGTTCTTTAGAACCCCTTGCGCCCGAATCTAACATCATATATACTGAGTTAAATCCTTGATTATCGGCAGCAAGTTGCTTCATTAAGTGGTCTGTAACACGGTTGGTGATACGTGTCCAAATATCAATTACCTGGTTGTAACGTTCATTATTGGTAATGAAACCCATATTGTAGTTTTCCCATATCTCATCAACTTCTTGTTGCGCTTCATCAATAAGAACGAATTTCTCCGCTGGGATTTCCACATCAGAAAGTGAGAATGATAGTCCACCTTTAAATGCATAGTGGAAACCAAGCTCCTTAATGTCATCTAAGAACTTTGCAGTTTTGGCCAAACCAGCTCTTTTGATAACATTACCGATAATTTTTCTATTTGTCTTCTTGGTTAAAAGCTCATTAATAAATCCAACTTCTTGTGGAGCATTCTGATTAAAAATTACTCTTCCAACTGTTGTTTCAATTATTTTATCTTCAAGCTCATTGTCTTCGGTAAATACTGAAACTTTAACATTTATGAAGGCATGCAAGTCCACAGTACCGTGATCAAATGCAATTAGCACCTCTTCAGGTGAATAGAAAGTCATTCCCTCACCTTTTACAAGATGTTCTTTGGTTGACCTTCTTCCTTTAGTTATGTAGTATAAGCCCAATACCATATCCTGTGAAGGCACAACAATTGGAGATCCATTAGCAGGGCTCAAAATGTTGTGTGATGACAACATTAGCAGTTGAGCTTCCAAAATTGCTCCGTTACCAATTGGCACATGTATTGCCATTTGGTCACCATCAAAGTCAGCGTTAAATCCTGTACATACTAATGGGTGCAATTGAATAGCTTTACCTTCTACAAGTTTTGGCTGGAAAGCTTGAATACCCAAACGGTGAAGTGTAGGCGCACGGTTAAGCATAACCGGATGTCCTTTGATTACGTTTTCAAGAATTTCCCAAATAACTGGATCTTTTCTATCGACGATCTTACGCGCAGACTTAACGGTTTTAACTATACCCCTTTCAATTAATTTTCTTATTATGAACGGTTTGAAAAGCTCTGCCGCCATATTCTTAGGTACACCACACTCATTAAGCTTGAGCTGTGGACCACCTACAATAACTGAACGGCCAGAATAGTCAACCCTCTTACCAAGCAAGTTCTGACGAAAGCGTCCTTGCTTACCTTTAAGCATATCACTTAATGATTTAAGCGGACGGTTGTTTTCAGTTTTTACAGCACTTACCCTTCTTGTATTATCAAATAATGAATCTACAGACTCTTGAAGCATACGTTTCTCATTTCTAAGAATTACTTCAGGAGCCTTTATCTCAGTTAATCTCTTCAGACGGTTATTTCTAATAATAACCCTTCTGTAGAGATCATTTAAATCAGAAGAAGCGAATCTTCCTCCATCAAGTGGAACTAAAGGACGAAGTTCAGGCGGAATAACCGGAAGAACTTTTATTATCATCCACTCTGGGCGGTTCTCAAATTTTGAATTTGCTTCTCTAAAAGACTCAATTACTTTTAGTCTTTTTAAAGCTTCATTCTTTCTTTGCTGAGAAGTTTCGTTGAATGCTTTGTTTCTAAGTGAATAAGACAAGCCGTCAAGATCTAGTCTAGAAAGTAGTTCATGAAGTGCTTCACCACCCATCTTAGCGATAAACTTGTTAGGGTCAGTGTCGTCTAGCATTTGGTTTTCGCGCGGAAGCGAATCCATTAAATCCAAATACTCTTCTTCGGTTAAAAAGTCAAGATAGCTTACACCATCTTCTTCCTTAATACCTGGCTGAATTACTACATATCTTTCATAGTAAACTATAAGCTCAAGCTTTTTGGTTGGTAAACCTAGAAGGTAACCGATTTTGTTTGGTAATGATTTAAAATACCATATGTGAGCAACTGGAACAACTAGGTTTACGTGACCTAAGCGCTCTCGTCTTACTCTTTTCTCTGTAACTTCAACACCACAACGGTCGCAAACGATTCCTTTGTAACGGATTCTTTTGTATTTACCGCAATGACATTCGTAGTCTTTTACCGGACCAAAAATTCTTTCGCAAAAAAGACCGCCCATCTCAGGCTTAAAGGTTCGGTAGTTGATGGTCTCAGGTTTGGTAACCTCACCGTAAGACCAATCTAATATTTCTTCAGGTGATGCCAAACCAATGGATACAGTTTGAAAATCACTACTTAATTGTACTCTTTCTTTCTTAAAAGACATAATCGAAACTATTTTTCGAGTTTAATACTCAAGGCCAAACCTTTCAATTCGTTCAGCAATACGTTAAATGATTCAGGAATACCAGGTGTAGGTAAGTTATCACCTTTTACGATTGACTCGTAAGTTTTGGCTCTACCCACAATATCGTCGGACTTAACGGTAAGTACTTCCTGCAAGATGTGAGATGCACCGAAAGCCTCTAATGCCCAAACCTCCATCTCACCAAATCTCTGACCACCAAATTGTGATTTACCACCAAGTGGTTGCTGAGTTATTAGAGAGTAAGGCCCAATAGAACGTGCGTGCATTTTATCGTCAACCATGTGAGACAACTTGATCATATAAATGTATCCTACTGTTGTCTTTTGATCGAATCGTTCGCCTGTTAAACCATTATAAAGGTAAGTACTACCATCTGCTGGTAATCCAGCTTTGCTCATGTAGTCAGCTATCTCGTCGTTACTCGCACCATCAAAAATTGGTGTTGCAAACTTCATTCCTAGCTTTTTACCAGCCCATCCAAGAATGGTTTCATAAAGCTGGCCAAGGTTCATCCTTGAAGGTACACCTAGTGGATTCAAACAGATATCTACCGGGGTACCGTCTTCTAAGAATGGCATGTCTTCCTGTGGAACGATCTTAGCAACAATCCCTTTGTTACCGTGACGTCCCGCCATTTTATCTCCTACCTTCAGTTTACGTTTTCTCGCAACATAAACCTTCGCCAATTTTAATACACCAGTAGGCAAATCATCACCTATTGTGATGCTAAAGTGCTCTCTTTTGTATCTACCGACTTCTTCGTGAACTTTCTTCTTAAAGTTAGTAATTACACTCCTTATCATTCCATTGGTCTCATCATCTGTTGTCCAACCTGTTGGATTGATTAATGAAAAGTCAACTTCCATCAAAGTTTTTATAGAGAACTTAGATCCCTTAGAGATTACTTCTTCGTTGTAAACATTAGAAACTCCTTGAGAAACTTTTCCATCAATAATCAAAAGAAGTTTATCAATTAACTTCTCTTTAAGTGATTGAAGGTTTGCTTCATGAGACGACTCAAGCTTTTGAAGAAGTGCTTTGTCTTTATCTTTATTGGCTTTGTCCTTCTTAATCCTTGTAAATAGTTTCTTATCTACTACAATACCTTTTCCAGATGGCGGTATTCTAAGGGATACATCTTTTACATCACCGGCTTTCTCTCCAAAGATTGCTCTTAGAAGCTTCTCCTCAGGTGTTGGTTCGCTTTCTCCTTTTGGAGTAATCTTACCAATAAGAATATCGCCTTCACTAACTTCTGCTCCAACTCTAATTAGACCATTTTCATCAAGATCTTTGGTAGCTTCTTCACTTACGTTAGGAATGTCATTTGTGAATTCTTCAACTCCTCGTTTGGTATCTCTTACATCTTGCTCGAACTCGTTTATGTAAATAGAAGTAAATACATCTTCTTTTACAATACGCTCAGAGATTACGATACCATCTTCAAAATTGTAACCTTGCCAAGGCATGAAGGCAACAAGAAGGTTTTTACCTAAGGCTAATTCGCCTTGCTCCGTTGCAAAACCATCACAAAGAATTTGACCGTTTACAACTCTATCACCTTTATTTACGATTGGCTTAAGGTTGATACAAGAATTTTGATTTGTTCTTCTGAACTTACTTACTAAGTAAGTTTTGCTATCGCCCTCAAAGTCTACTAGTCTGTCCTTATCGGTTCTATCGTAGGCTACAATTACTTTTTCCGAATCAACGTACTCAACAACCCCATCACCTTCAGCAACAATCATTACTCGTGAATCCTTTGCTACTCTACCTTCAATACCGGTACCTACAATTGGCGATTCTGGTTTTAATAATGGTACTGCCTGGCGCTGCATGTTTGATCCCATCAAAGCACGGTTGGCATCATCATGCTCAAGGAATGGAATTAACGAAGCTGCAATTGATACGATTTGGTTTGGTGAAACGTCCATGTACTGTAGCTCTTGTGGCTCAGCAACAATAAATTCACCACCATCACGTGCTTTAATCTTATCTGAAGCAAATGTTCCATCATCGTTTAAGATGGCATTTGCCTGAGCAATTACATGCTCATCTTCTTCTTCAGCACTTAGATATACAACTGGCTCTTCAATTAATACTCTACCATTTTCAACTCTTCGATAAGGAGTTTCAATGAAACCCATATCATTGATTTTGGCATAAACTGCCAAGGAAGATATCAAACCAATATTAGGTCCTTCTGGTGTTTCAATAGTACATAATCGACCATAATGTGTGTAGTGAACGTCACGAACTTCGAAACCTGCTCTTTCTCTTGAAAGACCACCAGGTCCTAAGGCTGACATTCTACGTTTATGTGTAGTCTCTGCCAAAGGATTCATTCTATCCATAAACTGAGAAAGCTGATTAGTACCAAAGAATGAATTGATAACAGAAGAAAGAGTTCTCGAGTTGATTAGGTCTGTAGGTGTAAATACTTCATTATCCCTAACATTCATTCTTTCTCTAATCGTACGAGCCATACGAGCCAATCCTACACCGAACTGGTTGTAAAGCTGCTCACCTACTGTTCTCACCCTTCTATTTGAAAGGTGGTCAATATCATCTATATCGGCCTTAGCATTACTTAATTGAATCAAGTATTTGATAATGCTAATTATATCATCATTTGTTAAAATTCTATGCTCGCTATCAATTTCAAGACCTAATTTCTTGTTGAGTCTATATCTACCTACTTCTCCAAGATCGTATCTCTTATCAGAGAAAAACAATCTATCAATGATTCCACGAGCAGTTTCTTCATCCGGTGGGTCTGCGTTACGAAGTTGACGGTAGATATGTTCTAAAGCTTCTTTTCCAGAGTTTGAAGGGTCTTTTTGAAGCGTATTATAGATAATTGCAAATTCATTTGAATTTGAATCGTCTTTGTGAAGAATTACAGATTTGACATTCGCATCTAAAATTAGCTCTATGTGATCTTCTTCCAAAACCGTATCACGTTCTAGAATAATTTCATTACGCTCAATAGACACCACTTCTCCAGTATCTTCATCTACGAAATCTTCAACCCATTTTCTTAATACTCTTGCAGCAAGTTTTCTTCCTAGAATAGCCTTCAACTTAGCTTTAGTAACAGTAATCTCTTCAGCTAAATTGAATATTTCTAAAATTTCTTTATCAGATTCAAATCCAATAGCCCTGAATAACGTAGTTACTGGGAATTTTTTTCTACGATCGATGTAGGCAAACATTACGTTGTTTACATCCGTTGCGAATTCAATCCATGACCCTTTAAAAGGAATGATACGTGCACTATATAGCCTTGTACCATTTGTATGAAAGCTTTGGCTAAAGAATACACCTGGAGATCTGTGAAGCTGAGAAACGATTACCCTTTCAGAACCATTAATTATGAAAGAACCTCGCTCTGTCATGTATGGGATAGTACCCAAATACACATCCTGTACAATTGTTTCAAAATCTTCGTGCTCTGGGTCAGTACAGTAAAGTTTTAATCTTGCTTTTAACGCAACACTGTATGTTAAACCTCTATCAATACACTCTTCTACATCATATTTAGGTGGATCAACGTAGTAGTCAATAAACTCTAAAACGAAAAGATTTCGAGCATCTGTTATCGGAAAGTTTTCAGCAAAAACATTGTATAGCCCTTCGTTAATTCTTGCTTCGGCAGAAGTTTCCAACTGAAGGAAATCCATAAATGATTTTAATTGCACATCTAGGAAATCAGGATATTCAATTGGGGACTTTAGTGATGCGAAGCTTATTCTGTTTTGATTCTCTCCAGCCAAGACTGTAATTTTTAGTTATATAATGAAACGCCAAAAACAGCCCCAATACGGGGCTGTTTCGATATTATTCTCAGTAAGAACCGAGCCTTAAGTCGAACTTACTTAAGTTCCACTTCAGCACCGGCCTCTTCCAATTGTTGTTTAATGCTTTCTGCATCTTCTTTAGAAACACCTTCTTTAATAGCTTTTGGTGCTTCATCAACAATCGCTTTAGCTTCTTTAAGACCTAAACCGGTAATAGTCTTAACCACTTTTACTACGTTCAATTTTGAACCACCTGGAGCTTTAAGAATTACATCGAATTCTGTTTGCTCAGCAGCAGCTTCGCCACCACCTTCTCCACCTCCAGCAGGTCCTGCCATCATAACAGCACCGCCAGCGGCTGGTTCAATTCCGTATTCTTCTTTTAAAATGTCAGCTAACTCGTTAGCTTCTTTAACCGTTAGATTTACTAGGCTTTCTGCTAATTCTTTTAATTCAGCCATTTTTCTTGCTTTTTACTTTTATTTATGCAGCTTGTTTGTCTTTATTACCTTGATCGGCAAGTTTACCTTCTCCTTCCAGACTAAGAACGCCGGCAAGCTTCTTAGCAGGACTCAATAGAGCACCTATAACATTGCGTGCAGGAGATTGTAGTGTTCCAATAATTTCTCCAAGAACTTCTTCTTTGGATTTCAGATCCAGAACCTGTTTTAGTTTGTCATCACCAACATAAAGTGCTTCTTGGATATAAGCTGCTTTAAGTAATGGTTTGTCGAACTTTGTACGAGCCTTTTTGATTAACTCAGCGGGAGCCTTCATGTTGGAAGCAGTCATGATGCTCGTTTCGCCTTTAAGTGTATCAAGAAGGGCTGTATCTGTAATATTCAATTGCTCTAGTGCTTTTAGAACCAACTTGTTCTTAACCACCGTTAATTGAATACCCATTTCATGACATAACTTTCTTACTTCAGTGTTGTCCGTCGCTGTCATCCCGCCTATGTCGGCAAGATAAAAGGTGTTCTCACTGTCAGCAATTCGTTCTGCCAGGTCCTGAACAATTCTGTGTTTTTCGTCTTTATTCATTCAGAATTGTGTTTACTCCTGATTAAATACCAGGAATTGATTTAGTGTCGATTTTAATGCCTGGGCTCATCGTAGATGAGATGTGAAGGCTCTTAAAATAAGCGCCTTTCGCAGCCGATGGCTTTAATCGGTTTATAGTTTGTAACAGCTCTGTTGCGTTTTCAAAAAGCTTCTCATCATCAAAGGAAGCTCTACCTATTGTCGTACTGATAATCCCGTATTTATCAACCTTAAAGTCAATTTTACCAGCCTTCACTGAAGTAACTGCTTCGCTTATGTTATCGGTCACTGTACCAGACTTAGGGTTTGGCATTAAGCCTCTTGGACCCAAAACTCTACCAAGTCTACCTATTTTTGGCATAACCGAAGGCATAGTAATGATTACATCAATATCGGTCCAACCGTCCTGTATCTTTTTAATGAACTCATCAAGTCCAACAAAATCAGCACCAGCTGCCTTTGCTTCTTCTTCTTTATCAGCAGAAACAAGAGCAAGAACTCGTACCGTCTTACCTATACCGTGTGGTAGACTAACTGTTCCCCGTACCATTTGATTAGCTTTCTTTGGATCTACTCCAAGTCTAATACTCAAGTCAACTGAAGCGTCAAACTTAGTTGTAGTTACATCTTTAACAAGCTTTGTAGAGTCTTGCAATGAATATGCTTTATCTGTTTCAATTCTTGATAAAGATTCTTTTCTTTTTTTAGAAATTGCCATTTCTTATTAGTTTTCGCTTTGATCCCAAGGAGCAGTTCCATCAACAGTAAAACCCATACTACGAGCTGTACCTGCAACCATTTTCATTGCACTTTCAACTTTCGCAGTATTTAAATCAGGCATTTTATCTTCAGCAATTGCCTTCACTTGATCCCAATTCACCGAAGCAACTTTCTTACGATTTGGCTCTGGTGAACCTTTTTTCGCTTTTGATGCTTCCATTAGCTGTACCGCTACAGGAGGTGTCTTCACTACAAAGTCAAAAGACTTGTCGCTAAAAACCGTAATTACAACTGGCAATACTTTACCAGCCTTTTCTTGTGTTCTTGCGTTAAACGCCTTACAGAACTCCATAATATTCACCCCTTTAGCTCCTAAAGCAGGTCCTACTGGTGGTGATGGATTGGCAGCTCCGCCTTTGATTTGGAGCTTAATAAATCCTGTTACTTCCTTGGCCATGATTATTCTTTCTCTACTTGTATGTAATTCAACTCAAGTGGTGTTCTTCTACCAAAAATCTTAACGATTACCTTAAGTTTCTTTTTCTCTTCATTTATCCCTTCAATTACACCGGAAAAACCATTAAAAGGACCATCTATCACTTTAACCGTCTCTCCAACCATGTAAGGCACTTCTACATTTTCAGGAGCGTCGTTTAACTCATCAACTTTACCCAAGAAACGATTAACTTCTGATTGTCTTAGTGGTTCGGGATCATCATTCGTCTGTAAGAATTTTGCAACACCAGTAATAGCGGTAATTGTTGTAATTACTTCTTTACCACTACCAGTTATTATTCTCTTACCTTCTCTTTCAGTTTGTATATCTGCTTCAATGAATATGTACCCAGGAAAAAAATTACGCTCAACCGTAACCTTCTTACCTCTTCTCAACTGCACAACTTTTTCTAATGGTATTAATATTTGTTGTACAAATGCACTCAGGTTTTCTCTATCAAGCTCACTTTCTATGTAAGCCTTAAGTTTCTTTTCCTGACCTGAGACAGTTTTTACACTATACCATCTGAATTCTTGCTCTTTTGCCATTCACTAAAACTAAAAGTTGTAAATAACTTCCATCACTAGTTCGAAAACATAGTCCATGGCAAATACAATTAGGGCAATAACAAGAGACGCAACTAACGTGATAACCGAAGACTCTTGTAACTCTTCCCATGTAGGCCAAGTCACTTTATGTCTTAGTTCAACAAACGACAGCTTTATATTAGATATAATCTTATTCATCTTTAGCTTTACTTGCACGGGCGGTAAGATTCGAACTCACGACCTACGGTTTTGGAGACCGTTGCTCTACCAACTGAGCTACACCCGTTTGCCTTTATAATCTTATTCGATTATTTCGGTAACTTG
>Ga0129350_1352372_pt1 | contig 11727 bp, 21 predicted proteins | sample CPBNA2_9_FD_105434 | JGI IMG/M metagenome (GOLD analysis project Ga0129350, IMG submission 105434) | Freshwater to marine salinity gradient microbial communities from Chesapeake Bay, USA - CPBay_Sum_27_0.8_RNA2 (Metagenome Metatranscriptome) | ecosystem: Environmental > Aquatic > Marine >... | reverse complement strand
TTACGTGTACTAGATGGTCTGGTTTTCTTATTTAGTGCTGTTGATGGTGTAGAGCCACAATCAGAAACCAACTGGAGACTTGCCGACAATTACAATGTAGCACGTCTAGGTTTTGTAAACAAAATGGACCGTCAAGGAGCCGACTTCTTTAGCGTTGTTAATCAAGTACAAACCATGTTGGGTTCAACTCCAATGGTAATGCAAATACCTATTGGAAACGAAGATGACTTTAGAGGTGTGGTTGATCTAATTACCAATAAAGCTATCATCTGGAACGAAGAAGATATGGGAATGACATTTGATGAAATTCCAATTCCTGAAGATTTGCAGGCTGACGTAGACAAATACAGAGAAGCAATGTTGGAGCAAGTGGCTGAATTTGATGATTCATTACTTGAGAAATTCTTCGAAGATCCAGATTCAATTTCAGAAGAAGAAATTATTGCTGCGGTTCGTCAAGCCGTAATTAGCATGAAAGTTGTGCCAATGTTCTGTGGTTCAGCTTTCAAAAACAAAGGAGTTCAGGCTGTATTAGACGCCGTATGTTCTTTCTTGCCTTCACCTGAAGATAAAGAAAGCATTTCAGGCACTGATCCAAATACTGAAGAAGCTATATCAAGAAAGCCGAGTACCGACGATCCTTTCGCTGCCTTAGCATTCAAAATCGCTACCGACCCGTTTGTAGGTCGCCTTTGTTTCTTTAGAACTTATTCTGGTTCTTTGGATGCGGGTTCTTATGTTTTAAACACAAGAACTGGTAAGAAAGAAAGAATTTCTAGAATTTTCCAAATGCACGCCAAAGAGCAAAAGCCGGTTGATAAAGTAGAAGCTGGTGATATTGCTGCAGGTGTAGGTTTTAAAGATATAAAAACAGGTGATACGCTATGTGATGAGAAGAATCCTATTGTTCTTGAAAGCATGGTTTTCCCTGAACCAGTAATTGCGATCGCAATTGAGCCTAAAACACAAAAAGACGTAGATAAGTTAGGTATGGCTTTGGCAAAACTAGCTGAAGAAGATCCAACCTTCCAAGTAAATACGGATGAAGATTCAGGTCAAACCATTATTCGTGGTATGGGAGAGCTTCACTTAGATATTATTGTAGATCGCCTTAAAAGAGAATTTAAAGTTGAGTGTAATCAAGGTGAACCACAAGTAGCTTACAAGGAAGCGCTCACAAAATCTGTTACACATAGAGAAAGACTAAAGAAACAAACTGGTGGTTCAGGTTTATTCGCAGATATGGAATTTGAGTTAGGTCCATGTGATCAAGAATTTCTTGAATCTGATGAATTTAAGTCTGGAAAAGATAAACTCCAGTTCGACTGGCAAATTGTTGGTGGTGCGATTGATAAGAACTATGTGAAACCAATCAAAGATGGCTTTAAAGCCATGATGGAAAATGGTATCCTCGCCAACTATGCAATTGAAAGTATGAAGGTGAGAGTTTACGATGGATCTATGCACTCTGTTGACTCAAAGCCTGTAGCATTCGAGCTTTGTGCCAAAGAAGGTTTCAAAGCAGCTGCAAAAAGTTGTACACCTAAAATCATGGAGCCAATTATGAAACTCGAGGTAATAACACCTGAAGAAAACATGGGGGATGTAATGGGTGACCTTAACAGAAGAAGGGGTCAGCTACAAGGTGTAGATGCTAAAGGTGAAGCTCAAATAATCAAAGCCAAGGTGCCTTTGTCTGAAATGTTTGGTTACGTAACGCAATTGAGAACAATAACATCGGGTAGAGCCACATCTACAATGGAATTCTCAGAATATGATTTCGTACCGCAGAATATAGAAAACAGTATTATAGAAAATGTTAAAGGAGTTAAATCTTAATTAAGATGGCGCAAAAGATTAGAATAAAATTAAAGTCATACGATCATCATTTGGTTGATAAATCATCTGAGAAGATTGTTAAAACTGTAAAGTCAACTGGTGCTGTAGTAAGTGGACCTATTCCATTGCCTACACGTAAAAAGATATTTACAGTATTGCGCTCTCCACACGTAAATAAAGAAGCTCGTGAGCAGTTCCAATTGTGTGCACATAAACGCTTAATCGATATATACAGCAGCAGTTCTAAAACTGTCGATGCTCTTATGAAATTAGAACTTCCAAGCGGAGTTGACGTAGAAATTAAAGTATAATCAAACAACGATGGCTGGCCTATTAGGAAAAAAAATCGGAATGACTAGTATCTATGATGATTCTGGCAAGAACGTAGCCTGCACAGTTGTAGAAGTGGGACCATGTTTCGTAACCCAAGTTAAAACTGAAGAGAACGATGGTTACTCTGCAGTACAAATTGGGTTCGGAGAGGCAAAAGAGAAGAGAACTTCTAAACCTCAAAAAGGACACTTTTCAAAAGCTGGCGTAAACCCTCTTAAAGTCTTGAAAGAATTTAAAGACTTTGAAGGAGAGTACAACTTAGGAGATAAGTTAGATGTAACTTATTTTGAAGAAGGAGATTTAGTTGAAGTATCAGGAAAATCAAAAGGTAAAGGTTTTCAGGGTGTTGTAAAGCGTCACGGTTTTGGTGGTGTTGGACAAAGCACTCACGGTCAACATAACAGATTGAGAGCTCCCGGATCAATTGGTGCGGGTTCAACTCCTTCAAGAGTGTTTAAAGGTATGAGAATGGCTGGTAGAACTGGCAATGAAAGCAAAATGGTTTTTAACCTGAAAGTCTTAAAAATCATTCCTGAAAAGAATATCATGGTTGTGAAGGGATCTGTACCTGGACACAATGGTTCAAACCTAATAATCGAGAAGTAATGGAACTTGAAGTATTAAATATAAATGGTGAATCTACTGGTAGAACAGTTGAGTTGTCATCTGATGTTTTCGGTATTGAGCCAAATGATCATGCGATTTACCTCGATGTTAAAAGGTACCAAGCTGCCCTGAGACAGGGTACTCATAAATCAAAAGAAAGAGCTGAAATAGCTGGTTCAACTAAGAAACTCAAAAGACAAAAGGGTACTGGTACCGCTCGTGCGGGTAGCATTAAGAGTCCATTATTTAAAGGGGGAGGTAGAGTTTTTGGACCACGACCAAGAAACTACGATCTTAAAGTAAATAAGAAAGTTAGAGATTTAGCACGTAAGTCTGCTTTAACTTATAAAGCAAAAGACCAAGCAATTTTTGTAGTTGAAGACTTCAACTTTGAAGGCCCAAAAACTAAAGAATATGTGGCTTTTTTAAAGAACTTAAGTCTTGATGGCAAGAAGGCACTTCACTTAAGGAACGAGGATTACGATAATGTATGGTTGTCTTCAAGAAACTTAAAAAAAGTATTAGTTCAAAAGGCGAGTAATGTAAATACTTACGAGATTTTAAATCACCAGGTATTGGTACTTTCTGAAAGTGTTGTTGAATCATTTTCTAACAATTCAAACAACTAGGACATGAGAGAAATTATAAAGAAGCCATTAATAACAGAAAAGTACAACGAGATTGCTGAAAAGCTAAGCCAATTTGCTTTTGTGGTAGATAGAAAGGCTTCGAAAACTGATATTAAGTCAGAGATTGAAAAAGTGTATGGTGTAACTGTAAAGGATGTACGAACCATGATATATGGTGGTGTTCGCAAAACACGCTACACTAAAAAAGGATTTGTAGAAGGAAAAACAGCAGCTTACAAAAAGGCTATTGTTACCCTTGAAGGTGAAGACACAATTGACTTTTACAGCGAATTATAGATAGATGGCACTTAGAAGATTAAAACCGGTAACACCTGCATCAAGATTTGCTGTACTTAATACCTACAGTGAAGTAACTGCTGATAGACCAGAAAAGAGTTTAACTGCTCCTTTGAAAAAATCTGGCGGTAGAAACAATGAAGGTAAGATGACCGTTCGTCAAAAAGGTGGCGGTAACAAGAGAAAGTACAGAATCATAGACTTCAAAAGGAACAAGCACAATGTAGAAGGCGAGGTAAAGACCATAGAGTATGATCCAAACCGTACTGCTTTTATTTGTCTTGTTGAATATTCTGATGGTGAGAAAAGATATATACTGGCACCTGAAGGAATTGAAGTTGGCCAAAAGTTAATGGCAGGAGACTCCATTGCACCAGAAGTTGGAAATTCTTTAAAAATGAAGAATATGCCACTTGGTACCGAAATCCACAATATTGAAATGCACCCTGGAAAAGGTGGGGCCATGATTAGGAGTGCAGGTACTTCTGCTCAGCTTGTAGCTAGAGAGGGAAAGTATGTTGTACTACGGCTTCCATCAGGTGAATCTAGAATGGTACTTGGTGAGTGTTATGCAACTGTAGGTGTAGTTTCAAATGGGAATCATAATCTAATTGTACTTGGTAAAGCTGGTAGAAATAGATGGTTGGGTAAACGTCCGAGAGTAAGAGGTGTAGCAATGAACCCAGTTGATCACCCAATGGGTGGTGGTGAAGGTAGATCTTCAGGAGGTCACCCAAGATCAAGAACTGGTGTTTATGCGAAGGGTTTAAAAACTCGTAAGCCTAAGAAAGCGAGTAACAGATTAATCATTGACCGTAAAAAGAAGTAAGATAAATGGCTAGATCACTTAAAAAAGGACCTTACGTTCATTGGAAATTGATGGAAAAGGTTGAGGCTATGGCCGAAAACAGTAAGAAGTCAGTTATCAAAACTTGGTCAAGACGTTCTACAATATACCCTGAATTTGTGGGCCTCACTTTCGCAGTACATAACGGAAACAAGTTTATTCCTGTTTACGTAACTGAGAATATGGTAGGTCACAAACTAGGTGAGTTTTCTCCAACCAGAAATTTCAGGGGTCACGCTGATAAGAAGAAAAAATAGTAAAGATGCAAAGTGTAGCTAAACTTAAAAACAGTCCTCACCCAGCACGTAAAATGAGATTACTTGCTGACTTGGTAAGAGGTAAGTCAGTTGATGAGGCGCTGAATATTTTGCGTTTTCACAATAAAAAAGCTTATGCCGTTCAAATGGAAAAGCTAATAAAATCAGCTATCTCGAACTGGGAAAATACACACGAAGACGAGAGTGTTGAAGACGCTGATTTACGTATAAGTTCAATAATGGTAGATGGTGGTAAAACTCTTAAGAGAATTCAGCCAGCACCACAAGGTAGAGCTCATAGAATAAGAAAAAGATCAAATCATATCACAGTAGTACTTAGTAGTGCTAATCAAGTAGAAATGGTTGAAAATATTGAAGAACCACAAACCGAAGAAAATAACTAAAGTATGGGCCAAAAAGTAAACCCTATATCACTGCGACTCGGTTACATCAGAGGATGGGAATCGAATTGGTACGGTGAGAAAGATTTTGGCGAGAAATTATACGAAGATCAAAAAATCAGAAAGTATATTGATGCTCGTATTCCAAAAGGTGGTATTTCTCGTATTGTAATTGAGCGCACGCTAAAAAGAATTACAGTAACTATACATACTTCACGTCCAGGTATTGTTATCGGTAAAGGTGGTGCTGAAGTTGATAAATTGCGAGAAGAGCTTAAAAAATTAACGGAAAAAGATGTTCAAATAAACATATTTGAAATCAAGAGACCCGAGCTTGATGCCAATTTGGTAGCAAAGAACATTGCGAATCAGTTGACCGCTCGTATTTCGTTTAGGCGTGCGATGAAAATGGCAATAGCATCCACGATGAGATTGGGGGCAGATGGTATCAAAATCAAATGTTCTGGTAGATTAGGTGGTGCTGAAATGGCACGTTCTGAATCATATAAAGATGGAAGAATACCTCTTCATACTTTCAGAGCTGATATTGATTATGCCTTAGCTGAAGCTAACACTGTATATGGGAAAATTGGTGTTAAGGTTTGGATATGTAAAGGTACAGTTTATGGTAAAAGAGATCTTTCTTTAAACTTTGGAATGAAGAAGGATGATAAGAAGGACAGAGCTCCTAAAAGAGCAAGAAGAAGAAGATAAAAATAAAATTTTGGTAACATGTTACAGCCAAAAAGAGTAAAAAGAAGAAAGGTTCAAAAAGGTCGAATTAAGGGAGTTGCCCAAAGAGGTAATGAAGTATCATTTGGTACTTTCGGTATTAAATCCTTAGAACCTACTAGAATAACTTCTCGACAAATTGAAGCAACTCGTATTGCAATCAATAGATATATGAAAAGGGAAGGTAAAGTTTGGATAAGAATTTTCCCAGACAAACCGATTACCAAAAAGCCTGCAGAAGTACGTATGGGTAAAGGTAAGGGTAACCCAGAATATTGGGTGGCACCTATTCAACCAGGAAGAGTGCTTTTTGAAGTTGAAGGAGTTAGTGAAGCAGTTGCTAGGAGAGCTTTGGAGCTTGGTGCGCAAAAGCTTCCATGTGTTACTAAATTTGTTACACGCAGAGACTACGTAGCATAATCTCAAAAAGAATTAAGAAAAAGATGAAAGCAAGTCAAATAAAAGAGCTAACTGTAGAAGAGTTACAGGATAAAATAGCTGGAGAAAGCTTGAACTACACTAAGATGAGATTATCTCATGCTATAACGCCATTGGAAAGTCCGGCAAAATTGGCGCAGACCAGAAAAATGATTGCAAGACTTAAAACTGAGTTAAGAGCAAGAGAGCTTGCGCAATAATTACCATGAGCATGGAAAGAAACAGCAGAAAAGAGATTATTGGTAAAGTTACCAGTAATAAAATGGAAAAGTCGATAGTGGTGTCCATTGAGCGTAAGATTAAGCACCCTCTTTACGGTAAGTTCTTAAAGAAGACTAAAAAGTATGTTGCCCATGACGAAAAGAATGAGTGCAACGAAGGAGATATTGTTCAGTTGATGGAAACTCGTCCAATGAGCAAATCTAAGAGATGGAGATTGGTTAAAATCGTTGAAAAGGCTAAATAATGGTACAACAAGAGTCAAGATTAAAAGTAGCTGATAACAGCGGTGCCAAAGAAGTACTATGTATTAGAGTTCTAGGCGGTACAAAAAGAAGATACGCAAGTATAGGTGATAAAATAGTTGTTTCAATCAAGTCGGCAGTTCCAAACGGAAACATGAAAAAAGGTTCTGTTTCAAAAGCCGTGGTTGTTCGTACCAAAAAAGAGTTTAGAAGAAAGGATGGTTCTTACATCAGATTCGATGAGAATGCATGTGTACTACTAAACAACCAAGATGAGCCGAGAGCTTCAAGGATATTTGGCCCAGTTGCTAGAGAGCTTAGAGAGAAAAAGTTCATGAAGATTGTTTCACTTGCCCCTGAGGTATTATAAGATTTTTATACAATGACAAAACTTCACATTAAAAAAGGCGACACTGTCAAAGTTCTTTCTGGTAACAATAAAGGAGCGACTGGAGAAGTGTTACAAGTAATGCCGAAAGAAGGTAAAGCCATTGTAGAAGGTGTTAACATAAAGACAAAACACCGTAAGCCTACAACAGCCAACCCTGAGGGAGGAATTGAAAAAATTCCAGCGCCAATGTTAGCTTCTAAGTTAATGTTAGTTGACAAAGATGGAAATGCTACGAGAATTGGTAGAAAGAAAGACGATAGTGGTAAACTTCGTCGATATTCAAAAAAGTCAGGAGAATTTATAGATTAAGATCATGGAACCTACTTTAAAGAAATTTTATAGAGATACCCTTGTAAAGAAATTGCAAGAAGAATTGCAATTAAAGAACATAATGCAAGTTCCTAAACTTCAGAAAATCGTTCTAAATCAAGGCGTAGGTGCGGCAATATCAGACAAAAAGTTGGTTGATACAGCAGTAAAAGAAATGTCAACTATTGCTGGTCAGGCTGCGGTAGCAACTATAGCCAAGAAGTCCGTTGCGAACTTTAAGCTAAGAGAAGGAATGCCTATTGGAGCTAAAGTTACGCTAAGAGGTGAGAGAATGTTTGAATTCCTCGAAAGATTCATTTCAATTGCACTTCCACGTGTACGTGATTTTAGAGGTATAAATGATAAAGGTTTTGATGGTCGTGGAAATTACACTATGGGAGTAAAGGAGCAAATCATATTTCCTGAAATCAATATTGATAAGATCAACAGAATTACAGGTATGGATATAACTTTTGTAACGTCTGCTGAAAACGATAAGGAAGCCCATGCATTACTTAAGGGATTAGGTCTACCATTTAAAACAAAAGAAAACAGCAACTGATTATGGCAAGATTAGCAGTTATAGTTCGCGACCAAAAACGTGAAAAATTAAGAAACAAATTCGCCGATAAAAGAGCTGAGTTAAAAGCTAACGGAGACTACGAAGCATTAGATAAGCTTCCGAGAAATGCATCTCCAGTTAGAGCTAAAAACAGATGTTCGATGACCGGTAGACCAAAAGGTTACATGAGGAAATTCGGTGTATGCCGTGTTGTTTTCAGAGAAATGGCTCATGCAGGTAAAATTCCTGGTGTAACTAAAGCAAGCTGGTAAAAAGAAGTACAATGTCAGATTCAATAGGAAACTTTCTCACTAGAATAAGAAATGCAGTTGGTGCAAATCACAGAGTTGTTGAAGTACCAGCTACAAATCTTAAAAAGAGAATAACCGAGATTCTTCACGATCAAGGTTATATATTAAGCTATAAATTCATTGACGATAAAGTTCAAGACAGAATTAAAATAGCTTTAAAATACGATCCAATGTCGGGTACTTCAGCCATTACCAGTTTACAAAGGGCCAGTACTCCTGGTCTTAGAATGTATTCTGGTTCCAAAGAACTACCTAGAGTCATTAATGGTCTTGGTGTTGCAATTATTTCAACATCCAAGGGTGTAATGACCGATAAACAAGCTAGAAAAGAAAATGTTGGTGGCGAAGTAATTTGCTACGTTTACTAAATATTATACAATGTCAAGAATTGGTTTAGCTCCTATTAGTTTACCTTCAGGTGTATCAGTAGAAGTTTCTTCTGGAAACGTTGTTACTGCTAAAGGGCCAAAAGGTGAAATGTCAAAGCAACTTCATCCTGAAATGAAAATTGTTCAGGAAGATGGAGTTCTAAGAGTAGAAAGACCTACTGAGCAAAAAAGGCACAAAGCACTGCATGGTCTCACAAGATCCTTGTTAAATAACATGGTAAATGGTGTTAACGAAGGTTTCAAAACGCAGCAAGAACTAGTAGGTGTAGGTTATAAAGTAACTGCAAGTGGTCAAAAGCTTGAAATGGCCTTAGGATTCTCTCACGATATTGTTTTTGTACTTCCAGAAGGAATAAAAGCAACCGCGGTTATGGAGAAGGGTAAGCCACCATTATTAACAATGGAGAGCTGTGATAATCAATTACTTGGTCAAGTTGCTGCTAAAATCAGATCACTAAGAAAACCTGAACCATACAAAGGCAAGGGTATCAAATTTGTTGGAGAACATATTAGAAGAAAAGCTGGTAAATCAGCTGCTAAATAATAGCTGAATAAGATGAGTACATTAGCAAAGAAAAAGTCTGCTAGAAGAACACGCATTAAAAAGTCAATCAGAGCTAAAATCTCAGGTACTGCTGAGAGACCAAGACTATGTGTATTTAGAAGCAATAAAGAAATATATGTTCAGCTAATCGATGATGTGGGAGGAGTAACCCTTTCTTCTTCGTCATCGTTAGATTCGGCTAACAAAGAAGGAGCTACTAACAAAACCGAAATTGCGGCAAAAGTTGGCGCTTCAATAGCTGAAAAAGCGAAAGGTGCGAATATTAGTAATGTAGTATTCGACAGAAACGGTTACCTATATCATGGTAGAGTTAAGGCCTTGGCCGATGCTGCTAGAGAAAACGGTCTTAATTTCTAAAAAGTGAAAGGATGAATACTAACGTAAAGAAAATAAAATCAAGCGAAATAGAGCTTACTGAAAACGTAGTAGGAATACAACGAGTTGCCAAAGTAACCAAGGGTGGTAGAACTTTTAGTTTCTCTGCAATTGTAGTAGTTGGTAACGGTAAAGGTGTTGTTGGTTATGGATTAGGTAAGGCCAGAGAAGTAACAGAAGCTATTGCAAAAGGGGTAAATGATGCTAAGAAATCATTAGTACAAGTGCCTGTACACAATGGAACTGTTCCTCACGAACAAGAAGCTAGATATGGTGGAGCGAGAGTTTTAATCAAACCAGCTGCTCCTGGTACTGGTGTAATTGCTGGTGGTGCGATGCGTGCTGTTTTAGAAGAAGCGGGCATTACTGATGTACTTGCAAAGTCTAAAGGCTCTTCTAACCCGCACAATGTGGTAAAGGCAACTATCGCTGCCTTATTAAGTATGAGAGACGCTTACACAATAGCAAGAATAAGAGGTGTAGAATTAGATAAAGTCTATAACGGATAAGATATGGCAAAGCTCAAGATAACTCAAACCAAAAGTTTAATCGGACGTACTGCACGTCAGAAAGGAACTATTGAAGCCCTAGGTCTTAGAAAAATCAATCATTCAGTGATCAAAGAAGATGGCCCCGCTTTGCAAGGTATGATAAACCAAGTTAGACACTTAATTAACGTTGAAGAAGCTTAGTTATGAATTTGAACTCATTAAAGCCTGCAAAAGGTTCTGTTAGAGGAAATAAAAGAGTTGGTAGAGGCCAAGCTTCAGGTACTGGAGGTACCGCTGGTCGTGGACACAAAGGAGCTCAATCAAGAAGTGGTTACTCAAGAAAAAGAGGATTTGAGGGTGGACAAATGCCCCTCCAAAGACGAGTACCAAAATTTGGTTTTAAACCATTGAATAAAACCATTTTCATTCCAGTGAATTTGGATTTATTGCAACAGTTGGTCGATAAGACTGGATTGAGTGAAATAGCGTTTGAATCTTTTGTTCAAAATGGACTTGCTCAGAAAAATGATAAAGTAAAAATTCTTGGTAGAGGAGAGATTAACGCTACCGTAAATGTTTCAGCACATTCTTTTTCTAAAAGCGCTCAAGAAGCAATTGAAGAGAAAGGAGGTACTTGTACAACTCTGTAATTGAATAAATGAAACGGTTCTTAGATACAATCAAGCATATTTGGAAAATAGAGGAGCTCAGAAATAAGATTCTGATAACCTTAGGATTTATTGCAGTTTACCGGTTTGGTTCTTTTGTGGTTTTGCCTGGAATTGATACCGCTGCGCTTAACCAATACACAGCACAAGCTCAAAAAGGTCTCCAGGGTTTGATTGATATCTTTGCAGGAGGAGCTTTTTCAAGAGCTTCAATTTTTGCTTTGGGCATCATGCCTTATATCTCAGCATCAATTGTAATTCAATTAATGGGTATTGCGGTGCCATATTTCCAAAGATTACAGAAAGAAGGAGAATCTGGGAGAAATAAACAAAATCAGATAACTAGACTGCTAACAATAGCAATTACGGTTGTTCAGGCAGTTAGTTACCTAATCAACCTACAGAACCAGTCTGAAAGTGGTGTAATTGTAAATGAGATGTCTCAGGGTCTTTTCATGGCTGTCAATGTCATACTTCTAACCACAGGTACGCTGTTTGTGATGTGGCTTGGAGAGAAAATTACAGATAGAGGAATAGGCAATGGTATATCCATCATTATAATGATTGGTATCATAGCGAGATTGCCACAATCTATAGCCCAAGAGGTTGCCAATAGAATGAGTGGTGAAGGAGCAGGCTTGATAGTTTTAATTTTAGAAGTAGTGATTTTATTGTTTGTGATTCTTCTAACTGTAATGTTGGTTCAGGGTGTTAGAAGAGTGCCTGTACAATATGCAAAAAGAGTAATTGGCAATAAACCACAAGGAGGTAAGAGAGATTTTTTGCCTCTGAAGGTAAATGCAAGTGGTGTTATGCCAATCAT
>Ga0129350_1221029_pt1 | contig 12025 bp, 19 predicted proteins | sample CPBNA2_9_FD_105434 | JGI IMG/M metagenome (GOLD analysis project Ga0129350, IMG submission 105434) | Freshwater to marine salinity gradient microbial communities from Chesapeake Bay, USA - CPBay_Sum_27_0.8_RNA2 (Metagenome Metatranscriptome) | ecosystem: Environmental > Aquatic > Marine >... | reverse complement strand
CTTGTTTTGGCCGTGGAGCCACGGTCGGTGAAGCTGAGGAAGGACGGGCGGCCGCAAATGCTCTAAATCGATGCCCGGCGTTGAATCGCCGTTTCGAAACTCCCGCCTTCGGACTAGGCTCCGATTGCGTTAAGGATCCGCTGAGTGATCTCGTCGATTGTGCCAATCCCGTCAATCACTTTTAACGCGTCACCAAATTTATCAGCCGAGTAAAAATCGACGAGCGGGCTCGTCTCGTCATGGTAAACCTGAATCCTCAAGGGAATGGCATCGGGTTTGTCATCTTGTCGAGGGTTGGCCATCCCTTCGGAACGCGATTCGAGCCGTTTCTTGAGTTCGGCATCATTGACGCGTAACTCAATCACATGATCGACATGCTGCTGATGTTTTTCCAAGTACTTCTGATAAATCTCGCCTTGGGCAAGCGTGCGAGGGTAACCGTCGAGGAGGTATCCGTCCCGACAGTCTTTCATCTCGATCCGTTCTTCGACGACACCGGCAATCAGGTCATCTGAAACTAGATGCCCCTGATTCATAATAGGAGCGACTTGGCTACCGAGTGCGGTTCCGGCTTCGATGGCTGCTCTAAGCATTTCCCCGGTTGAGAGGTGAGGAATCCGCAAACGCTTAGCTATTCGGGCACTTTGGGTTCCCTTTCCAGCGCCCGGTGGACCTATCATTACGACACGCATCAAGCCAACCTGTCAGGAGTGTGTTTACTCGAGAAGTCCTTTGTAGTTCCTCATGATCAAGTGGCTGTCAATTTTCTGAACCAAATCAAAAGCCACGCTGACTGCAATAAGCAGTCCAGTGCCACCATAAAAACTTGCCACCATGTAATTCACGTCCAGCAAGCTGGAAACCATGGTCGGAATCACGGCAACCAATGCCAAGAATCCGGCACCCACATAGGTGATTCTCTCGATCACATTCTCAAGATAATTCGTAGTGGTTTTCCCAGGACGATAGCCGGGAATAAAGGTTCCACTCTCTTTTAGATTCTCTGAAATTTCCTTCGGGTTAAACGTAATCGCCGTCCAGAAATAACAGAAGAAGTAGATCATCCCGATGTAGACCAGATTGAACAACAGGGACGCTTGATTTTGAAACGCGTCGCCCACGGTGGTTAAGATGCTTCCGAAAACATTATCACCGATCATGCTACCCATGCTGATCAAAAGCAGGGGTGGGAACATCAAGAGGCTGCTGGCAAAAATGATCGGCATCACGCCCGCCTGATTCACTCGCAACGGCATATATTGTCGGGTGCCGCCGTAGACTCGCCGGCCACGTACGTGTTTCGCACTTTGCGTCGGAATTCGTCTTTGGGCGAGGGTCACGTAAACAATGCCAAGCACCACGCCAACAAACAACAGTGCCAAAGCGATAAAGGTCTCAATCCCTACGGTGCCGTTGAATACGCCCGAGAGTTCAAATTTTGCGTTTTGAATGAGTGAAATCATGGCACCCGGCATTTGCGCCACGATCCCTGCCATAATTAAAAGGCTGATCCCATTACCGATACCGAACTCATCGATTTGCTCACCTAGCCACATCAAGAAAACGGAGCCGGACGTCATGATCAGGATTCCGGTAATCTGCCAGCCAAGGGTGAGTTGCCCATTTTCGTTTTCGAACGCCGAGAAGGTGAGATTCTGCCCTCCTTCCCCAGTGGCCATGATCACAAACCACATCAATGCGGCACTTTGGAACAGGCAAAGAATGACCGTCAGATACCGTGTGTACTCGTTGATTTTCTTACGGCCCGCCTCGCCTTCTTTTTTCAGTTGCTCGAGCGGCGGATAAACAGAACCCAGCAGTTGCAAAATAATGGCTGCCGAGATGTACGGCATGATACCCAGACCGAAAATGGTGAACTGGGTCAATTGGCTTGCGCTAAAGATCGAAACGCGTTCCAGGAAGGTGCTTAACGTACTTCCCTCACCGCCACCGAAACTGGCAATTTGAGTCTGATCGATCATGGGCAGGGGAATTTGCCAGCCAACACGATAGATGCAAAGGAGGAACAACGTCAGCAAGATTTTTTGACGTAGTTCTGGAATCGTGAAAATGATTCTCAGTTTTTCCAGCATTTGAATACCATTTGGTAGTTGGGCGATTAGGGTTGCTTGTTCAAGGTTCGAAAAAGTCTCGCTGCCTTACGATAAAGGGTGGGTCTGGCGACCCATCCAACGCCTCCAAGTGCGTCTCTTTGTTCGGTCCACAACCAGCAATTTAGAAGCCAAAGACGCCTGCTGGCAATAGGAGTTGGCAAAACTGCCGAAATCCCGCTCAACAGGCGCTCAATTTTGGACTTATCCAGCCTTTGTAGCCGATTTTTGCTTGTTCTTAACCACGGGCTTCTTACCAGGAAGTTCCACGATCGTTCCGCCCGATTTTTCGATTTTCTCACGAGCTGACTTGCTGAAGCGATCTGCCGTAATGGTCAAGCTCTTGGTTAATTCACCGTCACCGAGGATTTTCAGTAAATCGTAGCGTGATTTGCCGATTGCGGTTTTCGCCAATGTCTCTCGGTTGACTTCGCTGCCTGCTTCAAACATCTCTTCCAGTTGACCCACATTAACGGCCAAGACCGTTAGGGCAAAGCGATTATTAAAGCCGCGTTTTGGAACGCGTCGGAACATGGGCATCGCCCCCCCTTGGAACATGGGGTGGAAAGATGCACCGGACCGGGATCGTTGCCCCTTGTGTCCACGTCCACAGGTTTTACCTAAGCCGGAGCCGGTACCACGACCGAGTCGCTTTTTGCGTCGGTGCTTCTGGATGCCTTCGTTTACGTCATTCAGGTTCATAGTTCCCCGACTCCTCGCAAAAGTTCAACGTCTTCTCTGGTTCTCAGTTGGGAAAGGGCATCAATGGTTGCCTTGACCAGAGTGACTGGATTGTTGCTGCCGAAGCTTTTGGTCAGGATATCGGTAATCCCGGCGGCTTCACAAACCGCTCGAACCGCTGAGCCGGCGATAATTCCGGTACCGGCACCTGCTGGTAACAGGATCACCCGGGCCGCACCAAACCGTCCATTGACGGTGTGCGAGATTGAGCCATCAACCAACGGCACTTCGATCATGCTGCGCGACGCTTGCTTGTTAGCCTTTTCAACACTGGGCGGCACTTCGTTTGCTTTGCCATAGCCCCAGCCAACCTTGCCGTTACCATCTCCGTTAACGACCATGGCAGCAAAGCTGAAACGACGACCACCTTTCACAACGGCGGCACAGCGTTTGATTTTTACGGTGCGCTCGATAATTCCACTGCTGTTTTCAGTTGACACGTTTTAATTCCACCTGGGAGAGTTGAGTTACTGATTCTTAACTTTGGGTTGAGGACTTTCTGGCGACTCTTCCGCCGTGACCCTTTGTCTGAACTTAAAGTACCAAGCCACCTTCGCGAGCGGCATCCGCCAGCTCGGCCACGCGACCGTGATACTTAAAGCGTCCCCGATCCAATTTCACGGTCGTGACTCCAGCGGCCTTGGCTCGCTCCGCGATCGTCGAACCGATCAGCTTTGCGGCATCGCAATTTCCGCCGCTGCTGATTTGATCCCGTAGATCTTTATCACGCGTGCTGGCGGACGCCAGTGTCTTACCGGATTCATCATCAATCACTTGGCAATACAAATGCTTATTGCTGCGATTGACTGAGAGACGGGGTCGCTCGGCGGTGCCCCGCAACTTTTTGCGGACGCGATTCTTTCGTCGCCAGCGTTGTACGTTTTTAAGTTTTGAGTGTTTCATGGTCTGTAGACTTTTAATTAACAGGCGAGGCTAAGCTTAGGATGCAGCCTTACCAGGTTTGATTTTGACTTGTTCACCGACGTAACGGATCCCTTTTCCTTTGTAGGGTTCGGGTTTTCGAAGGGATCGTACTTCGGCGGCAAACTTTCCGACCAGCTGCTTGTCACACCCTTTGACATCGATGTGGGTGTTATCGGGGCAGGTGACTTCAAGTCCCACAGGGATTTCCATTTTCAATTCGTTGGCCAGACCGACTCGCAAGGAGAGTGTTTTGCCGCTGACGTTGCAGACGTAGCCAACCCCTTGGAGTTCCAGCTTCTTTTCGTAGCCATCCTTGACGCCGATGATCATGTTGTTGATCAGGGCTCGGGTGGTACCGTGAAATGCTTTGGAGAAGCGATCGTCTTTGTGTCGCGTAACGACGACATCGCTGTCCTGTACCGCCACGCTGACCTCAGGACGAAACTCAAAGTTGAGTTTGCCTTTGGGGCCTTCCGTGTGGACGGTGTGACCGTCAACTTTGACGGTGATTCCCGCGGGAATGCTGATAGGTTGATTTCCGACTCTGGACATGTTTATTTCTCTTGCGGTGAGGGTGAAGCGAATCCGGGTGCATCAACAGCTCAAGGCTGAATCCGATTACCAGATCTCACATAAAACTTCGCCACCTACCTTCTGTTGGCGTGCCTCCCGATCGCTCATCACGCCCTGACTGGTGCTGAGGATGCTAATCCCCAGTCCATTCAAAATGGGTCGCAAGTCACGGGACCGCGAATAAACGCGACAACCGGGTTTGCTAACACGTTTGATCTTTTGAATGACCTTCTCTCCGCTGGGACCGTATTTAAGTTCGATCCGTAGACGTGAGAATTTGTCATCCTCTTCCTGTACTTCTGCCCAGTCCCAGATGTAACCTTCTCGCTTGAGAACTTCGGCTACACCCTTTTTAACTTTGGAAACTGGCATTTCGACGCTGGGCCGTTCCACACTAACTGCGTTGCGAATTCGCGTCAGCATGTCGGCGATTGGGTCGGTCATCATATGAAGGTTCTCCCTATGCTTACCAACTGGCCTTGCGAACACCGGGGATTAACCCCTGGTCTGCTAACTTGCGAAAACAAATTCGGCAGATGCCGAATTTACGATACACCGCACGCGGGCGACCGCACATCTTGCAACGACGTTCCTGGCGAACCGAATACTTCGGTGTTCGATTCGCTTTGGCAATTTTTGATTTTCGAGCCACTGAATGGACCTGTGAAAAAAATGGTTAAATGTTCTCGATACGGGGTTCAGGCAGCTTCCGTTTTCTTGTCACGGAAAGGCATACCGAACAGTCGTAACAACTCGCGACCCTCTTCGTCGTTGTCGGTCGTCGTTACGAAGGCAATGTTCAATCCCTGTGAACGCGTGAACTTGTCCGGATTCAGTTCCGGAAACACCAGGTACTCGGTTAAACCGAGACTGTAGTTACCCCGACCATCAAAGGCCTTGGGACTCACGCCGCGAAAGTCACGAACACGAGGTAGCACGAACGACAGGAGTCGATCGAGAAACTCGTACATGCGATCGCCACGCAGGGTTACCTTGCAGCCGATCTTGTTTCCTTCTCGCAGGCGAAAGTTCGCAATCGATTTGCGGGCCACGGTGGTGACCGGTTTCTGTCCGCTAATCAATGTCAGAGCAGCGAAGGCGTCTTCCAGGTTTTTCTTGTCCTGCAAGGCACTCCCGACACCCATGTTCAATACGATCTTTTCCAAACGGGGTAACGAATGTTTGTTCTTACGACCGAACTTTTCAGACAGTTGTGCCTGAATCGTTTCGTCGTACATGTTTTGAAGTCGCGTTGGCATATTTCTGTTCGCTGTTTTTGGCGATGGTTTTTGTTTGGCGATAGTTTTTGTTTTGGGGGCAGTTATAAAAGGACTTCGTAAGCCTAGAGCACTTCGTTAGCCAAGCTGACGATTTTCATAAAGTTGCGTTCCCGCAATTCCCGGGCAACCGCTCCGAAAATTCGCGTTCCACGCGGGTTCTTGTCCGTGTCAATGATAACGGCCGCATTGCTGTCGAAGCGGATGTAACTACCGTCCTCGCGGCGGGTCGGTTGTTTGCACCGCACGATCACAGCACGCACGATCGTTTTCTTTTTGATATCACTACCGGGTAACACGCTTTTCACACTACAAACGATGACATCGCCGATGGTGGCCGTCCGTCTTCGTGAACCGCCCAAGACCTTAATGCACATTATTTCTTTGGCACCGGTGTTGTCGGCAACTTGTAATCGGGTTTCTTGTTGAATCATGACTCAAGTGTTTCGTATGCGGTGGCCTGTCAGTAGGCCGGAATAATGGGGTAACGGGGATCCGTTTGGTTTATGCGATTTCTATTCGGTTTCGGTTTGGGCGGCAGCGTCTGCTTCGGCCTGTTTACGAGCGGCACGCAAAGCGGTGACATCCACTTCCGTGTTTTTCTCCAGCACCTTGACCAATTGCCAACGCTTTTTCTTGCTCAGCGGTCGGGATTCGATGATCTCCACCGTGTCGCCGTAGCCGGACTCGTTACTTTCGTCATGCACGTAGCAGACGGTTCGCTTACGAACAAACTTTCCGTACTTCGGGTGACGAACCAGACGAGGGATTTCTACCACTCGCGTTTTGTCCATTTTGTCGCTGGTCACTCGACCAATCGCTTGTCTTTTTGGCATGACTGGTTGCTTTTACTGTTTCAATTCGTGGGTTTGGTTTTGCGGAGATCCTAGCCTGCGGCCGCTTCACTGGACGCTTTGGCTTGGGCGATTTCACGTTCCCGCAGGATGGTCTTGATCCGAGCAATCTGTCGACGGTTGCGTCGCATTTCGGTCGGGACATCCAATCGTTCGGTTTGCGCCTGTATTCGCATACGAAACAGGAGCTTGCGGGTTTCCGCCATCGTGGCTTGCAACTGGTCGTTGCTCATCTCACGTAGTTCGGAAGTTTCGCTCATAACCGTAATCCTTGTCTTGTTTCCAATGCGGCGGGGGTTGGTTTCCCGCCATCGCTTTCAGTTTTCTGCCGAGCTTGAAATTCCAGGCCGCGGCAATGTTTCTTACATCGGACGGCGTTTGACCATCCGCACCTTAAAGGGCATCTTGTGAGCCAACCGGGCAAAGCAGATTTTGGCCTGCTGCTCGGAAACCCCGCCCAATTCATAAAGGATCGTGCCGGGCCGGATGGTAGCCACCCAGTATTCAGGTTCCCCTTTACCTTTACCCATCCGGGTTTCCAGCGGAGTCGATGTAATCGAGCGGTGTGGGAAGACGCGTATATACAGCTTTCCCTCACCACGAATATATTGCGTGGCCGCGATACGTCCGGCTTCGATCGTTTGCGCTTTCAGCCAACCCGGCTCCAGCGACTGTAACCCGTAATCCCCAAAGACAACTTTGTTGCCTCGAGTCGCGTTACCTTTTATACGACCTCTTTGGACCTTTCGATGCTTGACCCGTTTTGGCATCAGCGCCATCGGTTTCGTCTCCGTAAGTACCCTGGTTAATCCAGACCTGAACCCCTAAGTGACCTTGGGCAGTTTTCGCTTCGGTGAAACCGTAGTCGATCTTTGCTCGCAAAGTACTTAATGGAATAGATCCGGCGATTTGTTTTTCACGACGTGCCATTTCAGCACCACCCAAACGACCGGCTAGTTGAACTTTGATGCCTTTGGCACCGGCGTCCATGGTCTCTTCCAACGCCCGTTTCATCGTGCGGCGGAAGCTGGCTCGTTTGGAAAGTTGTTCGGCAATTTTCTCAGCGACCAATTGAGCTTGGAGCTCCGGTCGGTTGATCTCTTCAATTTTCAGGTTGACGCGACGACCAATCAGATTTTGCAATTCTTCTTGGAGGACTTCGACTTCCTGCCCTTTCTTCCCGATGATTAAACCGGGTCGAGCCACATGCAAAATCACTTTGACTTCATCGCGTGTACGCTCGATCTCAATGCGGTCGATTCCGGCCGCTTTGTAATTTTTGGTTGGGTGCTTCTTGATAAAGTCCCGGACTTTTTTGTCTTCCAGTAACAGGTTGGCAAACTCATCCTTGGGGGCGTACCAACGGCTTTTCCAGCCCACCATGACGCCTGTTCGGAAACCGACCGGATTTACCTTTTGACCCATAATGTTCTCTTTGATTTTGTGCCCTGATGGGCGGTACAAGTTTTGTTTGCAGGGCTTTGACAGTTGTCGCTACCCGATATTTCGTATTCGTTTTCCCGGCGACTGGCTGTTCCGCCAAAGGCCGGATTGTTTTGCTATACCTGGTCGATCTCGACGTGAATGTGAGCCATTCGTTTCTTAATCATGTAGGCACTACCACGAGCCCGCGGACGTACTCGTTTGAACATCGAACCCCCGTCGACGCGAACACCGGAAATGAAAAGATCATGCACATTGATGATCTGTCCCGGGTTTTGGTCAGGGTCCTGAGCGTTCGCCAAGGCACTCTTAATGACTTTTTCCAGCATGCGGGCACCTCGTTGAGGTTGGTACCGCAGGATATCGAGTGCTTCGTCCACAAATTTCCCACGAACCATGTCGGCCACGGGGCGTACCTTGCGGGCACTGATGCGAGCGTTGCGATGTGATGCACGAAATGACATTTTATTTATCTCCGGATCTCGATAACGAGGTCAGGTTATTTCCCTTTCTTACTTCCCGCATGTCCGCGGAACGTTCGCGTCGCGGCAAATTCGCCAAGTTTATGTCCCACCATGTCTTCGGTGATGAAGACTTTTATGTGCCGGCGACCGTCGTGAACCATGAACGTGTGTCCAATGAATTCCGGAACCACGGTGCAGGATCGGGACCAGGTTTTGATCGGCTCTTTTTTGCCAGCATCGTCCAGTTTGACGACTTTGGCAAACAGCTTTTCGTCTACAAAAGGACCTTTTTTCTGTGATCGACTCATGGCTTTGCGAATTCGGGTTTACGTTGATTTGTGGATGGCTTGAATGATTACTTAGGCACGCGAAGTTGGCCGTAGCGTCGCGATCGACGACGACGCACAATCGATGCGTTGGAAGGTTTGCTGCGTTTCCGCGTGCGACCGCCCTTGGCTGGTACACCCGTGGGGCTGACCGGGTGGCGTCCACCCTTGGTACGACCTTCACCACCACCGTGCGGGTGATCAATTGGGTTCATGGCAGTACCGCGAACATGGGGTCGGCGTCCCAGCCAACGTTTGCGGCCCGCTTTTCCCAAACGGACGCTGCTGTGTTCACTATTCCCGACTCGACCGACCGTGGCTCGGCAAGCGGCGGGGATACGTCGAATTTCACCACTGGGCATCGATATCTGAGCCCAATCGGCCTCACGAGCCATCAGGGTGGCATAAGTGCCGGCACTGCGGCAAATGGCCGCACCTTGACCGGGTCGCAATTCGACGTTGTGGACCACGGTGCCCACGGGAGTGTTTTTCAGTGGCAGACAATTACCGACGGTGGGAGGTGCTTCGGATCCACTTTCCAAAGTCATTCCGACCTTCAGGCCCTCAGGAGCGATGATGTATCGCTTCTCGCCGTCTTGGAAAAACAAAAGGGCGATTCGTGAGCTGCGATTCGGATCATACTGAATCGAATTAACGACTGCTTTGGCGCCATCCTTGTCGCGGCGAAAGTCGATGACCCGATACATTCGCTTGTGACCACCACCTCGGTGGCGACAGGTAATACGCCCTTGATTGTTGCGACCACCCTTTTTGCGAAGCGGCTTCAACAGGCTTTTCTCAGGCTTGGCACCGGGGGTCAGGTCAGCAAAGTCACTGACGCTGGCTCCTCGACGACCTGGTGAAGTCGGTTTGTATTTTCGAATGCCCATTTATTTGTCCGTTACGTATTCTTGGTTACTCGTATCCGCCGCGATTTAGAAGAAGTCGATCTTGTGATCACCCTTCAGTTTCACAATCGCCTTCTTCATTCCCTTGGTTCGACCATAGCGGAATCGATAACGGCGAGGTTTGCCTTTGCGATTTTGAGTCATCACTTTCGCGACCTCAACTTCGAAAAGATTCTCTACCGCATGCTTGATTTCAGTCTTCGTGGCCAGTGAATTGACCTCAAAGGTGTACTGGTTTTCAGCTTGTGAAAAGAACAGGTTCTTTTCCGTTACCAACGGTCGCACGATCACCTGATGGGGTTCCAGTTGGGGTCCCTTGGGTGCCGGAGCGGGTCGGTTCTTTTTGGTTTTGACACGTGCCATGTTGGCGTCTTCCAAATCTGCGTTGGTTTGTTTTGTTCAGTTAGCCAGCGGCCACTTCCGGTTCTTGGTTGTGACGGCCTTCTTTCAGGGCGTCTAAAGCCGCCCGAGTGATCAAAATTCGTTGAGGATGCAACAGGGCCAAAGCGTTGAGGTCCCGAACTTCCATCACGTTGACGCGAGGAATGTTTCGAGCGCTCTTAAACACATTGGCGTTGTGGCCGTCGGTTGCGATTAACGTCGACGTGCCGTTGATTTCCAGGGCTTTCAACAGACTCACTACTTCCGAAGTCTTTGGAGCATCCAAGGCGAACTGGTCAAGGACCATCACCTGCTCATCTCGAATCTTTCCCGCCATCGCCATCTTAGTTGCTTTTTGCAAAGCCTTTCGAGGCAATCGGTAAGAAAAATCACGGGGTCGCTTGGCAAAGATGTGCCCACCACCGCGGCGTAGACCACTTCGCTTCGATCCAGCCCGAGCGTTTCCAGTACCCTTTTGGCGGTACATCTTCTTCGTGGAACCCTGAACTTCGGAGCGATTCTTGGTTCGGAAGGAACCTTGTCGCCGGTTGGCTTGGTACATCACCACGGCGTCGTGCAGCAACTGTTTGTCAATCGTTGGGCACAACTCCGAAGGATCGATGTCGTAGTCACCGACCTTTTTTCCGGTTTTGTCGTATACGGGTAGCGTTGCCATGGGTATTTACCTATTTCGAAATTTTGCGGCTGCCAGGGCCGACTTTGTTGGTTTCTCGAATCACAAGCATGCCACCATTTGGGCCGGGGACGGCACCATGGATCAGCAATAGATTGTTTTCTACGTCGATCTTGTGAAGGCGTAAATTGCGTTGGGTCACTTTGGCACTGCCGTACTGGCCGGCCATCCGTTTACCCTTGAACAAGCGGCTGGGCGAGGCACTCATTCCGGTACCACCGGCGTGACGGTGAACTTTCTTCACCCCGTGAGTGGCTCGTTGGCCGGAGAAGTTATGCCGTTTCATGACACCGGCGAAACCGCGACCTTTGCTGGTGCCGGTGACGTCAACCGCCGCGACGCCTTCCAAGGCTTCCACGTTGATCTCATGGCCGACTTCTAAACCGTCTACCACTTTTCCGCGGATTTCACGAATGAACTGCTTGGGCTCGCAATTCGCTTTGGGGGGTGTTTCCACTCCGTTGGCAGCTTGCTTTTTGCTGCGTTTGCTGCCGATGCTGGCAACATGCCCACGCTCTGACCGACTGGCTTGACTCTGCCGGGAGCGACGGTCTTTTTGAGGCCGTACTTTATCCAAGAAACCCAACTGCACCGCTTCGTAGCCGTCCGACTCTTCGGTACGAATTTGCAAAACAGTACACGGCCCAGCTTGTATCACTGTGACGGGTGTCGCGACCCCCGTTTCGGGATCGAATACCTGGGTCATACCGACCTTGCGGCCAAGAATTCCCTTGCTCATTTTCATTCACCTTGAATGCTGGTTCGTATTGTCAGTTGGGGGTGCCGCGGGGAGCTCAGATACACAGACGTTCACCTCGGCTGTTGGGGAGTGAAACGACCTGGACGATTCTTTCAATCGCCGGGACCTGGCTTACCCTGCAAGCTTCCAATTCATAATCAAACGACTTTGGAAGATCTGACGGGTTATATAAGTCTATTTCGCAGAAGCTTTGATTTTGATTTCAACACCGGCTGGCAAAGAAAGCTTATTAAGAGCTTCAATGGTTTTAGCCGTCGCTTGAACGATATCTATCAAACGCTTATGAGTTCGAATTTCAAATTGTTGTCGAGCTTTCTTATCGATAAACGGGCTCGACAAAACCGTATATCGTTCGATGCGCGTCGGCAGCGGAATTGGTCCGTGCACCTCCGAGTGCGTCCTCTTGGCTGTGTCGACGATATCCTGTGCACTCTGATCCAAGATCGAGTGATCGTAAGCTTCCATACGGATACGAATGACTTCCACCGAGCGAACCCCTGCGTTAATCGGGTGAGAAAAAACCAATTCCAAATTGACAACGAGCAAGCCCCCGGTCCATAACGGCCCCG
>Ga0129350_1272262_pt1 | contig 12174 bp, 12 predicted proteins | sample CPBNA2_9_FD_105434 | JGI IMG/M metagenome (GOLD analysis project Ga0129350, IMG submission 105434) | Freshwater to marine salinity gradient microbial communities from Chesapeake Bay, USA - CPBay_Sum_27_0.8_RNA2 (Metagenome Metatranscriptome) | ecosystem: Environmental > Aquatic > Marine >... | reverse complement strand
CCAAGAAGCAAGGTTAATGCAACGGCTAACCAAGTCTGAAAATCAAGAGATAATAAAATGGCTAAAATTGGGCTAATTAGGATCAAGGGCAAGCCAGTCAGCAACCAATGAGAGGCTACCTTACACAAAATAACGACGAATAAAGGAACAGGTAACAACATCAATTGTTCCAAGGAGCCATCTCTATAGTCATCTCGAAATAATCGCTCCAAAGATAGCAAAGCGGAGAGCAACGCGGCCACCCAAACAATACCTGCTGCGATACGGGCTAGTAATTGTGGCTCAGGACCTATACTCAAAGGAAATAACGTGATGACAATAATAAAAAACCACAAAGGATTGAGCACATCGGCTTGTTTACGATAGGCAATCAATAGTTCTCGACGAATGATAGTTAGCGCTATTCCCAACATTTATGAATCACCAAGTCTTATTTTTCTGAGTTTCGGGTGATTTTTAAACATGTCTTGATGTGTTGTTAACACCACAATGCCTCCCTTGCTAGTATGTTGTATAAAAAGGGACTCCAATATTTGCATGCCTTGCTTGTCAATCGCAGTTAAAGGCTCATCTAGAATCCAAAGTATCTGCTCGCTTAGCCACAAGCGAGCCAGCGCAGCGCGCCTCTGCTGACCTGCAGATAACTTGGCCACTGGGATATCTTCTTTTCCAACTAACCCAACCTTAAGCAGAGCATCGTATATTTCTTGATTGCCCAATTTGGTTGTTCGCTGCATTGAGCAAAAAAAGGCTAAGTTCTCAAAAGCCGTAAGTTCTGGCTTAATGCCGGTTTGATGACCGATATACAAAAGATCCTGATGGAACTCCTCTCTATTGGAACGGATGGTGGCTCCCTTCCACTGAATCAAGCCCTTGTCATACTGACCCAGACCAATAAGGAGTCTAAGTAGTGTCGTTTTTCCTGTTCCATTTCTCCCCTCAATTTGCACAAGTTCACCTGGGGAAATAGCGAAGGACAGAGCATCGAAAAGGGTATATTCCCCTTTTGTTATTGTCAGCTGCGAGACTTCTAGCATACGCATCTCTGGATAGTTTTGAGAATGCTATATTAGCCCAGCCTTGAGTTATCAACAGGCAAATACAAGTGTGAGGCTCACGAAATAAAACAACAATTTGTTAAATTTTAATCTTATGTGGACAATAAGTTTGGATAAGAACGTTGGAGAGGTTATCAATTCCTTCCACGTTTTGGCTGGCGATATTTTTGTGACTCAGGACTGCTTTCCAATGGTGGAACTTTTTCCTTACCTGCTATCTTATTTTGTAACGACATCATAAGCTCGGCCTCCGCTTTCGGTAACTCACATTCTTCAATGAGTTCGTTGATGTCAGCGCCTAACTTTACCATCTTGGAAGCTCGAGAATACAATCTTCCATCATTATCAACTTGCTCTAGCTCCGTGATGCGCTCATTAAGGTGCTGAATAATATCTTGTTGCTCACCCACCTTTTGTCCCAAGCCAACAACTACGGAGCGAACTTCAAGTACTTGCTTGGAAGATTTGAGAAGATCTTTTTCCAACTGCTGCTGCTCTTGCCGAATGCGTCTAATCAAAGCGGATTGAGACCTTTTTACCCGAAGCAAAACAATTAAAAACAATAAAACAAAAAAAACAACAGCTCCGGCAATAACCGGAGTGTGTATAACTGCACTTTCAAACATTACATGTGCTCTATTTCATTCCACTCTTCGTCAGTGAGTAGCTTGTTCAAATCAACGAGTATCAGAAGCTTGCCGTCTCTGTTGCTAACGCCTTGAATAAACTTAGCACTCTCATCCGTACCAACACTTGGTGTCGTATCGATTTCAGATGAACGTAAGTACACAACTTCAGCGACACTGTCTACCAGTATCCCTATGACCTGATGCTCCGATTCGATGACGATAATCCGGGTATTGTCGGTAATTTCCCCTTCCATTAGACCGAAGCGAGAACGAGTATCGATGACAGTCACGACATTACCACGAAGATTAATAATACCAAGCACGTAATCTGGAGCGCCTGGAACTGGAGCAATTTCAGTGTAACGCAGTACTTCTCGTACCTGCATTACATTGATACCGTAGGTTTCTTCTTCTAGTTGGAACGTCACCCACTGAAGCACTTCGTCGTTAGACTGATCTTTTCTTACTTCCACTTCATTAGTTTGAGACATACCTTATCCTCTCTAAAGCCTAATTCGGCATAAATGTTCTAATTATCTAAAGCTTTGACATCGAGTCCTGCATTAAGCATAGCTGTCAATGCCTCAACATGGATCAAAGCGCACATTTTTTCTTTTACCATCCCGGCCAGCCATGGGCGTTTACCTGCGGTTTTACGCCATCTGATCATTCCGGGTTCGAGTGACTCTGTTCCCATCAGTTTAGTTGATGCGAGCCCCCATGCACTCTCACCTAACATGACGATGTATTGATACTTTTCTTTGTGCTCATCGTTAGAGAGCTTTTCTGGCATTACCCATTTAGCAGTATCAACAACATCAAGCTGTGATTGACGGCTAGTTTGTAACCCCAAGTACCAATCAGGTCGCCCTATTAAATGGTTTAACTCTGCTATTTTGTGTATCCCACCTAACTCATCGAGTGGGACAGCAAAGGTGACACTATTTACATCAAAATAAAGCACTTGGAAGTCTAAGTTCCTTTCGGTTGACTTCCAAGCCCCTAGTTCACCATCACCAGCTTGGGTTTCAAGTTCTATGTCGGCTTGTGAATCGGTATCACTCTCTTCATTGTCGTCCAAACTCGTACTTGCAGCAATTTCAGGTTCAATCTCTGGCGACACAGATTCATACTCATGAGAAGGAGCACTCAAAGAGTCGGCAACCTCAATCTCAGCTTCTGGTTGAACGTCAACTTCAACCTTTGGTTCAACAATGTTCCATTCCTGAATCTCTTCGATCTCGTCGAATGATTTAGGTTGGGCAATATCTGCCGTGTTCTGAACCATTGTGTCTTCTAAGTCAAGCTCTGCAACGGGATTGCTGGTCTCAAGTTGTTCGAGTAACCTTTCCACGTCTTCTAGGTTTGGCACTTCAATTTCTTCAGTGGGACGTTTAAGATAACTTTTCTCTTCCACAGGTTGTGCTTGTGGATCAGGTTCAGAAACGACTTTTAATCGCGCGCTCTCCTCAAGCGCTTGTCTATCTTCGAGGTCATTCGACTCTTCTAACAATGAAGAGAAGTAATCATCTAACGCTTGTTCACTTGATAGCAAAGAATGATTAGTCATCGATGGCAAGTCTCTCTAAGTAGATCAACAATTGTTTGTACGCGAATACTCCGCGGCTCCCTGACGCAAAGTGAGATACAGGAAGGTGTTTCAAGCTGGCATCTCTGAACTTAGTGTCAATTGGAATTGCGGAAGTCCAAACCTGATTTGGGTAGTCTCTCTTTAGTTGCTGCAATGTCTGAAGCGAGGCGCGAGTGCGTTTATCGTACATAGTAGGTACAATCGTTACGTTAAAAGGCTCACTACGTGAATTCTGCATAATCGCTAAAGTCCGAACCATTCTCTCCAAACCTTTCATAGCAAGGAACTCTGTCTGAACAGGAATGAGTACTCTATCACTCGCAGCTAGAGCATTCACCATCATGACGCCCAAAATCGGCGGACAATCAATCAAAACATGATCATAATGCTCTTCGACTGCCATTAGAGCACGTTTGAGCATAAGACCCATACCGCTCCTATTCCCCATAACTCTATCCAGAGTAGCCAATGACATGTGAGCGGGCACAATATCCACACCTTCAATATCAGACTGCATAATGAGAGGCATTACAGTTTGCTCGTTGTATTCCCTCAATTGAAAAAGATCGAACAAACTTGAAGGAACACTGTCCGAATCATAGCCTAGGTAAGTGGTGAGTGAAGCGTGTGGATCCGTATCTACTAGCAATACTCTTTTGCCACGATTGCTGAGCAACCCTGCGAGTGTTATTGTCGTGGTAGTCTTACCAACTCCACCTTTCTGGTTTGCAATACTCCATACAATCATGACAGACCTCTAGGCTAGCCCAACTTCAACCAGCATTCGCTCAGCAATTCTCTCGAGAGGTAAGTCCTCAGACGATATTCCCGCTTTTGCGACTGCCTGCGGCATTCCATAAACAACACAGCTATCCTCATCCTGCGCCCATATTGTGGCACCCTCTTGCTTTAGCATTCGTGCTCCTTCACGACCATCAGCACCCATACCAGTAAGAACCATGGAAAGTACTTGTTGAGAATATATTTTTGCAGCACTTCCGAAGGTAACATCGACGCAAGGCTTATAGTTCATTCTCTCACCACCATCAATGACTCTGAGCTTTGCCGAGCCGGGGCGGCCCTCGATAATCATTTGCTTACCTCCTGGGGCTAAGTATGCGACCCCCGGCCTAAGTGCATCACCGTCTTGGGCTTCTCTCACTTCGATTTTACAAAGTGAATTTAACCTATTTGCAAAAGCCGCAGTGAATGTCGCCGGCATATGCTGTATCAATAAGATCGGGTGTGGATAGTTCTGTGGCAACTTTGTAAGGATTTTCTGTAAAGCCACTGGCCCCCCAGTTGAGGTTCCGATCGCTGTAATTTGGTACTTTTTTCCTGTCGCTTTGAATCGTCCAGAAGGCGCAGGTTTACTTTTAGGTGCCGAAGCTGTTGAGCGCGTGGTAGCAGCTCTGTTGCTTGGTGCTTCCTTCGGCAGAGGCTTAGGGACAGTACGTCGCATGATGGCACGCTTTGAAGCAATTTGAATCACACGTTGTTGTAGTAACCCAACTGCCTCATCACGGTTTCGTGCAATATCCTCAAACTTTTTCGGCAAGAAATCTAACGCGCCAGCTTCTAGGGCATCAAGAGTTGCTTGAGCGCCCTCATGTGTTAACGAAGAGAACATTAAGATCGGCACTGGACTCTTTGCCATGATCTCCTTTACAGCAGCAATGCCATTCATTACTGGCATCTCAATGTCCATCGTAATAACGTCTGGCTTAATTCTTACTGCTTTCTCTACCGCTTCCTTGCCATTAGTAGCAACATCGATCACCTCTAGCCGCGTGTCCGAGTTAATAATTTCACTAACTCGACGACGAAAAAAACTCGAATCATCAACAACTAATACTTTGATCGCCATGTTTATCCTTCAATTCTTTAGATCCGAGACACGTCTGCATACGTTCTGAGTAAGTCTGGAACATCTAATATAAGTGCAATGTGTCCGTCACTGGTAATGGTTGCGCCAGCCATACCAGGAGTAGCTTTTAGTAAGTCATCCAAAGGCTTGATGACGACCTCTTCTTGACCAATCAATGTATCCACCACAAAACCGATACGATCACTGCCAAGTTGTACAATAACAACGTGACCATGTCCCTTTCTCTCACCAGATTTGTCACCTTTTGGCGACAACCAATCTTGTAAATAAAATAATGGTATTGATTTTTCACGAACAATAATTGTGAGCTGTCCATCAACAACGTTGGTTCTGCTTAAATCGAGATGGAAAATCTCATTCACACTTGCAAGAGGTAGAGCAAACGGATGGTTCGCGACGCCTACCATAAGTGTCGGAAGAATCGCGAGTGTCAACGGCACTTTAATTCTAATGGTCGTACCTTTACCCATTTCGGAATCGATATCAATCGAGCCATTGAGCGTATTGATTGCTGTTTTAACAACATCCATACCTACACCACGACCTGAAATATCAGAAATTTCTTCCTTACTCGAAAATCCGGGCATAAATATAAGGTTGAAGCACTCTTTGTTGGTTAATCTAGAGGCTGCATCCTCATCCATCATACCTCGGGAGACAGCAATACCTCTGAGCTTATCCGGATCCATACCTCCACCATCGTCGACTATGGCGAGTTCAATATGATCACCTTCTTGAGAGGCAGAAAGAATCACTTTACCCGTACGAGGTTTGCCCGCTGCAACCCGAACGTCCGGCATTTCTATACCATGGTCAAGGGAGTTTCGCACCAAGTGAATCAATGGATCAGCCAACGCCTCTACGAGGTTTTTATCCAGATCAGTCTCCTCACCACGCATTTCTAGCTCGATATCTTTTTGCAAGCTTCTCGCTATATCCCTAACAACTCGAGGGAAACGTCCGAATACCTTTTTGATAGGCTGCATGCGAGTCTTCATTACCGCGCCCTGAAGGTCAGCAGTAACAACGTCTAGGTTTGATACAGCTTTGGACATTTCCTCATCGTTACTATTAAGACCTAGGCTCAGTAATCGGTTTCTCACAAGTACTAATTCACCCACCATGTTCATAATCACATCAAGTGTCGATGTATCTACACGAACCGTCGCTTCCGCTTGTGGCTTCTTAGCTTGTGCCGCTGGGGCCGCTGCTTCTTTCTTAGCAGGTGGCTTGGGAGCTTCTTTTGCTGCTGCACTTGGTGCTGCAGCTTTGGCTTGAGGCTGAGCTGCAGGCTGCGCTTTTGGAGCAGGCGCAGGTTCTGGCTTAGGCTCGGGTGTAGGCTCAGGAGCAGATTCAACAGGTTTTGTTGCAGCCTCGAGTTCTTCAGGAGATGGCCCTTTACCATCGCCGTGCAAATCATCAAGTAACTTGTCAAACTCATCATCTGTCATAAGATCTGAATCACCAGATGCTGAAGCTTTGGGCGTTTCTGCTTTTGGAGGTGGTGGTGGGGCTGCCGCTTCACTCTCTTCTCCGGGGCCTTTTCCAGAGCCATGAAGATCGTCTAAAAGTTTCTCGAATTCATCATCGGTAATATCTCCGCTCATATCAGCGCCAGCAGCTGGAGCTGGTGAACTTGCTGGCGCTTGCTCTGCTGGGCTACTTCCACCGTTAGCAGGCCCCCCACCATCGCCGTGTAGTTCATCGAGTAATTTCTCAAACTCATCTTGCGTGATTTCATCGATAGATTCCGAATCTTCAGCAGGAGCTGGAGAGGACTCAGCAACAGCAGGTTCAGGTTCATCAATAACGATATCTTCCATTTCAGGCTCTATATCGCTAGCCACCTCAGTTGATGCAGCGGAGCCTTCCTCATCCTCAGATTCCGGTTTACTCAAACGATGCAACTCGTCCAATAGAGCTTGATCAGCTTTAGGTAGCTCTTCACGGTCTTGAACGGCTTGGAACTGAGCGTTTACAGTATCCAAAGCTTGTAACATGGTATCCATCAAACCCGATGAAACATGTCGTTGACCGTTGCGAAGGATATCGAACACATTCTCCGCACCATGACAGGTATCGACCAGCTCAGAAAGCGCTAAAAAGCCAGCGCCACCTTTAACTGTGTGGAAACCACGGAATATGGCATTAAGCAAATCAGTATCTTCAGGGTTATTTTCTAGCTCAACCAACTGCTCGGAAAGAAGTTCTAAAATCTCTCCTGCTTCAACTAAAAAGTCCTGAAGGATGTCTTCGTCTAAATCAAAGCTCATATATTACCTCTAAAACCCAAGACTTGAGAGCAAGTCATCGACTTCGTCTTGTGACGAAACGGCATCTTCCCTTTCTTCCGCGTTAAGGATCGGGCCTTCCGCTTCAGTTGCCCCAATATCCTTTCGCACACCTGAATCAGCTTCTGTCGTGCCAAAAGCCGTCAGTATATCAACTAAGCGGCCCTCGACTTCATCAACCAAACTAATGACTCGCCTTATAATTTGCCCAGTTAAATCTTGGAAGTCTTGAGCCATCAATATTTCAGTAAGTTGTCCACGCAACTCAGAGCTATCACCTTCGACTTTGCCGAGCAATGTATCTATCCTATGGCATAACGCCTTAAATTCATTTAACTCAATGCGGCCGTGCATTAACTCGTCCCACTGAGGCCTTACCTGCAAAAGCCCTTCATGTAAGTTGTCCGCAATTGGCATACAACGATCAACAGCATCCATTGTTTTGTTGGCTGCACCTTCAGTTTTTTCAATAACGTATTGAAGGCGTTCTCTCGCGTCAGGAATGTCATCATTAGCAAGAGTGTTCATTCGATCATCGACGCTAAAATGCTTGATAGATTCATGTAAGTCACGAGTTAACGCTCCAATTTCTTGAAACATAGGGTTCGACGTTTTCTCAAGAATATCCTTGACAAGGAGGTCAGCTTCATGCTGCTGTCCTTCCTCAAGCATATTTACGAGTTGTTTTGCCTGCTCTAATGAAATCATATTGAATATGGCCTTCGCAGCTTCCAGTCAAATATTTGACTATAAACGTTCAAAAATTTTATCTAGTTTTTCTTTTAGCGTCGCCGCGGTAAATGGTTTAACTATGTAACCATTCACACCAGCTTGAGCGGCTTCAATAATCTGCTCGCGCTTGGCTTCGGCTGTAATCATTAACACTGGTAGATGCTTCAGTTCATCATCCGCACGAATATGCTTGAGCAAATCGATGCCCTGCATCCCAGGCATATTCCAGTCTGTAACGACAAACTCAAAATCACCTTTTTTCAGCATTGGTAATGCCGTTAAGCCGTCATCCGCTTCCTGAGTATTGTTAAAGCCAAGGTCACGAAGTAGATTTTTAACGATACGGCGCATTGTTGAAAAGTCGTCAACAATAAGGATCTTCATATTTGTATTCAAAATTGCCTCCACTGAGATCGATATCAGTGATGTTTACTCATTATTAGTCCATGCACTTAGTTTTGTGCGCAGACGCTGCATAGATTGGCTCAGTATTTGGCTTACTCTAGATTCGCTAACACCAATTACTTCACCGATTTCCTTTAAGTTTAACTCTTCATCATAGTAGAGCGAAAGTACTAATGATTCACGTTCCGGCAGAGACTTAATCGAATCTACGAGTGCCTTTCGAAAAAACTCGTCCGAAACCCCTTGAAATGGAAGGTTTTCTTCATCACAACCACCCATTGTGATCGTGTCTTCAGAAACACCTAAATCTTCTATTCCTATCAGCCGCGAACAATTTATGTCTGTAAGAATATTATGGTATTGATCAAGCTCTAATCCCAACTGCTTCGCTACTTCCGCATCCGTTGGGTCCCGATTTAAGATTCCTTCTAGTGTTGCTATTGCCTGACTGACTTCACGATTGTGCTTGTGAACAGATCTTGGAACCCAGTCTCCACGACGTATATCATCAAGCATAGCACCTCTGATGCGAATACCAGCATATGTTTCAAAACTGGCACCTTTATTACCGTCGTAGTTTTTCTGCGCTTCAAGTAAGCCGATCATGCCCGCTTGAATAAGATCCTCAACTTGAACACTAGGAGGAAGTCGACCGAGTAAGTGGTGAGCAATACGCCGAACAAGCACCGAGTACTTTTCTAGAAAGTCTCGTTGACTGTCTTGTTTAGTGTATTGTTCATAAGTAAGAGCCTTATTCACCAAATGGTTCCTCTAGCATCTCAGTTCTATTAAGTAAGCGTTCTACAAAAAAACTCAAGATGTCCACTTGGTGTTTTAGGAATTGGCCATGTTAACGCTTTATTTGCTAACGAACTCAATGCCAAAGCAGCGGGAGATCTTGGGAACGCATCCACAACAATCTTTTGTTTCTTAACCGATTGCCTTACTTTATCATCTAAAGGAATACATGCTACGAGCTCTATACTCACATTCAAGAATCGCTCTGTGACCAAGGTCAACTTTGCGAACAATTCCCTACCCTCTCGGTAGCTCCTGACCATATTTGCAACAATTTTAAATCGTTGTACTTGATGTTCTTTACTCAAAAGTTTGATCAGCGCATAGGCATCAGTTATTGAAGTCGGTTCATCACAAACCACAACCACAACGTCTTGAGCAGCTCTAGAGAAGCTGACAACCATATCAGATATACCAGCTGCCGTATCGACTAAAAGAACGTCCGTTTCGTCCTCAAGGCTCCCAAATGCTCGGATCAAGCCAATATGTTGAGCGTGTGAAAGCTCTGTCATAGCCTGAGTACCCGATGTGGCAGGAATAATTTGAATACCATGTGGCCCCTCTACAATCGTATCTTTAAGCTCACATTCTCCTGCTAACACGTGACCAAGGTTTAATTTTGGTCGTATTCCTAGCATTACATCAATATTTGCAAGACCAAGGTCAGCATCAAGGACCATGACCTTTTTACCTTGGCGAGCAATTGAAATTGCCATCCCTAAAGTTACATTTGATTTACCAACACCACCCTTCCCGCCAGTAACAGTTATAACTTTGGTCAGTGAAGGCTGTGTTAAGCGGCGTAATCCGCTTGCTTGATCTTGTATCATATCTTTCGTCATATCATCCGCCGCCTAGAACCCCTCAGCTTCACTGTTCCAATAGTGTGGTTCATCATCTGTCGACTTCTCAAGTAATTCGTTCGCCTTAGCAACCATGTATTTTGGTTTAGCAATCACGATATCCTCCGGAACTCGTTGTCCGTTGGCAATGTATGCTACGGGTAATGAATTCTGAACGACAACACTCACAAACTCACCTAAACTCAGTGACTCGTCAAGCTTTGTCATAATACAGCCCGAGAGAGGAATTCTTTTGAAATGTTCTATCGTTTCTTGAAGAACTTTTCTCTGAGCCGTTGCAGGTAACACTAGGTAGCTATGGATGATTTCACCACTCTCTTGCATAAGCGTATCAAGTTGCTCTGAAAGCCTCACATCACGTTGTCCCATTCCAGCGGTATCCACAAGAACCAAGCGGCGATTTCGTAGCTGATATATTACATCGGCTAACTCACTGGAATCTTTAGCTACTTTTACTGGGCACCCCATAATCCGACCATAAATGGACAGTTGTTCATGCGCCCCGATACGATATGTGTCAGTCGAAACGAGCGCAACATTATCAGAGCCAAATTCCATAGCCGCTCGAGCGGCAAGTTTGGCAACAGTTGTTGTCTTCCCAACACCTGTTGGTCCCAGAAGTGCAACAACACCTCCACGCTTCAAAATATCTTGCTTGGCGATAGGGATTTGGTCTGAAACCAAACCTAGTAATGCTCGCCAAGCTTTTGTAGGAGCAGTATCTTCTGGGATATAACAGGCAAGTTGGTCAGCTAAATCGGAGGATACTCCCATACGTTCTAAACGTTTAATGAGCATAGCTCGCAAAGGTTCTCTACGTTCGACTTCTTGCCACATCAGTCCAGAAACCTGATGCTCTAATAATTGACGAATCGACGTCATTTCCTCTCTCATTTCCTCAAGATCATTATTCTTTACTTCGACATCATCACGTTGAGAATGTTCATGTGGAGAGGAATGAGATTTAAAACGCGAATTATCTTCTGCGATGAGACGCGCCAAAGGAGAACCTTCCCTTAATTTGACGCCTTCATTTTGATCTTTATAACTATTTTGTCTCTTTAGCAAGCCAGACAACGAATCCGTCTTATCGTAAGCAATATCTTCGATATCAGCCTGAGGGTTACCACTATATTGCTTGAGCATATTAGCAAATCGGTTTGTCATTGTACGACCAGAACTATTTTTGCTACCCAAGCTCACGCGATCGTCATCAAGTTGGCGGACGTTTGATTGAGGCGCTTGCCTAGGCTCTTGGGCTTTTGTCCTGGCCTGACTTGAGCCCGCATCACCATCCATAGCCGCAACAAGCTCTACGCCACCCGCTACTTTTTTGTTCGACATGATTACCGCATCATCGCCCAACTCACTTTTTACTTGAAGTAAGGCCGCACGCATGTCTTTGGCAAAAAATCGTTTAATCTTCAAATTACATTCCGTTTATCAACGTACTAGCATTAGTTCCCTACAGCTTGAACAATGCGGATTTGTTTCTCGTCAGGAATTTCCTGATAAGAAAGCACTCTTAAAGAAGGAATCGTATTTTTCACAAATTTGGCCAACGTGGAGCGTAACACTCCAGATGTCAATAGAACGGCAGGCTCTCCTTTCAATTCTTGCTCTTGAGTTGCATTACTCAAAGAAGATTGAAGCCTCTCTGCCAGTCCCGGTTCGATCCCTGCTGATTCACCACCAGAGGCTTGCATTGTTTGATGCAATATTTGTTCCAGCTCTGGAATAAGGGTTATCACCGGAAGTTCAGGCTCTATACCATTGATTTCTTGGACAATTAACCGTTTCAAAGAGATACGAACAGCAGCCGTCAATATGTCGGCTTCTTGACTTTTACTCGAATACTCAGACAAGGTTTGTACTATGGTTCGGATGTCACGGATAGGAACAGCCTCATTGAGTAAGTT
>Ga0129350_1031049_pt1 | contig 12244 bp, 8 predicted proteins | sample CPBNA2_9_FD_105434 | JGI IMG/M metagenome (GOLD analysis project Ga0129350, IMG submission 105434) | Freshwater to marine salinity gradient microbial communities from Chesapeake Bay, USA - CPBay_Sum_27_0.8_RNA2 (Metagenome Metatranscriptome) | ecosystem: Environmental > Aquatic > Marine > Coastal... | reverse complement strand
GTCATTATCAATATACGCAGGCCACGAAGCCTGAAAGAGAAATTACTCTGCGACTTCCTCAGTTTCCGCCTCTTCCATGAAAGCACGCTGCTTTTCGATATCCTGCCACTTTGCTTCTGTCATAACAACCATATCCCGGAACTCACGCATACCGGTGCCAGCGGGAATATGCTTGCCGACAATGACATTCTCCTTAAGACCGTTGAGACCGTCACGTTTTGCCGCAATTGCCGCGGTAGAGAGGACCTTAGTGGTCTCCTGGAATGAAGCGGCTGAAATCCAACTTGTCGTGCCGAGGGAGGATTTCGTAATACCCTGAAGCAACGGGCTGGAGGTAGAAGACACCGCATCACGGTATTCAACCGGCTTTTTATCTTCTCGCGTCAGCTTACTGTTCTCCTCTCGCACTTGGCGCAAGCTCACCAATTGCCCCTGACGAAGGGCCGTCGAGTCTCCGGAATCAGTGATGATCTTCTTATCGAAAATCCAATCATTTTGCTCGAGGAAGTCGTGCTTTTCAACTGCCTCACCCTCAAGGAAGCTGGTATCTCCCGGATCCTCGATTTGCACACGGCGCATCATTTGACGCACAATGACCTCAAGGTGCTTATCATTAATGCCAATACCCTGAGAGCGATACACTTCCTGCACCCCATTAACCAGATACTGTTGAACTGCAAATGGACCCTTGATCGCAAGAATGTCACGAGGGGCTATGGTTCCGTCAGAAAGGGGTGTCCCAGCTCGCACAAAGTCACCTTCCTGCACAAGCACATGCTTGGACAAACCAATCAGGTACTTACGCTTCTGGCCGTCTTTTGCCTCGACCACTACTTCCCGGTTACCACGCTTAATTCGTCCGAACCCGACAACACCGTCAATTTCGGATACAACGGCTGGATTAGAAGGATTCCGGGCTTCAAAAAGCTCTGTAACACGTGGCAAACCACCCGTGATATCCTGGATTTTACCAAGCTTCCGCGGGATTTTTGCAATGCGTTGACCAGGAACAATCTCCTGACCATCATCGACAGAAAGGTAGGCTCCAACGGGCAGCGTATAGGTGCGGAGTATTTCCCCATCGACATTCACAATACGAACTGTCGGGATTTTCCGCTTATTCTTGGATTCAATGATGATTTTATCGGTGTAACCAGTCTGCTCATCGCGTTCGGTCCGGAAAGTCACCCCTTCTTCGATTGAGTCGAATTGGATAATTCCGCCGAATTCCGAAATCACGAGGGCATTAAATGGATCCCAGTCACAGATTTTTTCTCCCTTCTTAATCTTCTTCCCTTCCTTCACATACAGAGTAGCTCCGTAAGGAAGGTGATTGGAGGAGAATACCTTCCCTGTTTTGCTGTCTATGATCCGGATTTCACCAGTTCGGGAAAGAACTGTTTCACCCGCACCTTCTTCATTGGATGTGGTTTGTACGCTGTCAAACTCGAGCTCACCGTCGAATTTGGCAACCATCTCGGACTCTGATTTTGTAACAGAGGCGATACCACCCACGTGGAAAGTCCGCAATGTCAGCTGGGTACCTGGCTCACCGATAGACTGTGCAGCAATAATGCCTACAGCATCTCCGGCCTCCGCAATTCGACCAGTTGCAAGGTTTTTACCATAACACTTGGTACATACGCCTCTGACCGAGTCGCAGGTCAGTACCGAACGGATTGTCACCTCTTCGATACCTGCCTTCTCTATCAGTTCAGCTCCATCTTCGCTGATGTAGGAATTTGCCGGCACTATGACCTCTTCACTATCCGGATGGTATACATCGTGCAGGGTATACCGGCCAACAATCCTTGAAGCCAGTGATTCGATGATTTTATCGTTGTCTTTCAGTGCTGATGTCTCAATCCCTCTGAGCGTATTGCAGTCCTCTTCCATGATGACAACATCCTGGGCAACATCCACAAGGCGTCGGGTTAGATACCCGGCATCTGCCGTTTTCAGGGCTGTGTCTGCAAGACCCTTTCTCGCACCGTGGGTCGAAATAAAGTACTCGAGGACCGATAGCCCTTGCATGAAATTGGAAAGAATCGGGTTCTCGATGACAGCACCTCCGGTATCGCCGGATTTCCGCGGCTTCGCCATCAAACCTCTCAATCCACACAACTGCTTGATTTGCTGCTTGGAACCACGGGCACCGGAATCAAGCATCATAAACACTGAGTTGAAACCTTGCTTGTGCGAAGCCAATTCCTTCATCAGGTTTTCTGTGATCAAGTTGTCGGCATACGTCCACTTGTCAATGATCTGATTGTACCGCTCATTAAACGTAATCAGACCCATCTCGTAGTTATCCCATACCTCATCCACCTCTTCCTGAGCATCCTGCAAAACGTCAGCCTTCACAGTTGGAGTAATCAGGTCACCGAGATTAAAGGAAAGTCCACCCTTGAATGCCCACATAAATCCGAGCTCCTTGATGGAGTCAAGGAAATCAGCCGTAACATCAAAATTGGTCCGGCGGATTACATCTCCAATGACATTCTTGAGGTTCTTTTTGGTCAGAAGCGTATTGATGTAAGGCACTTCATCCGGAACGACCTGATTGAAGAGCACCCTTCCCATGGTCGTTTCTATGCGTTTTACGACGGTCTTGTCGTCTTCCTTGACAGGAATTCTCACCTCTATAACCGCATGCAGGTCTACCTGACCTTCGTTATAGGCAATGATTGCTTCTTCAGGTGAGTAGAACTTCTTGCCTTCACCCAGGACTTTGACCTCTTTGGTAGAGCGCTTTTCTTTTGTGATGTAGTACAATCCAAGTACCATGTCTTGTGAAGGCAGAGCAATCGGAGAGCCGTTCTGAGGGTTGAGAATGTTGTGGGAGGAAAGCATCAGCACTTGTGCCTCGAGAATGGCAGCCTGGCTCAAAGGCACGTGGACCGCCATTTGGTCGCCGTCGAAGTCAGCGTTGAAAGCCCCACATACGAGGGGGTGAAGCTGAATGGCCTTCCCCTCTATCAGACGTGGTTGAAATGCCTGAATGGAAAGGCGGTGCAATGTCGGAGCCCGGTTCAGCAGAACCGGGTGTCCGCGCAAGATGTTTTCAAGAATTTCCCAGATCACAGGCTCTTTGCGATCAACCAGCTTTTTCGCTGATTTCACCGTTTTGACAATCCCTCTTTCAATAAGTTTGCGGATGACAAACGGCTTAAACAATTCAGCAGCCATACCTTTGGGCAGCCCGCATTCATGAAGCTTGAGCGTTGGTCCGACTACAATGACCGAACGGCCTGAGTAGTCAACACGTTTTCCAAGAAGATTTTGGCGGAAACGACCCTGCTTGCCTTTCAGCACATCACTGAGTGACTTCAGAGCCCGACCACCTTCTGCCTTTACCGCATTTGACTTCCTGGAGTTGTCAAAGAGTGAATCAACAGCTTCTTGGAGCATCCGCTTTTCATTACGGAGAATGACCTCCGGAGCTTTGATTTCGAGCAGACGCTTAAGGCGGTTATTCCTGATGATTACACGACGATACAGGTCGTTCAAGTCAGAGCTGGCAAACCTGCCACCATCGAGCGGCACCAGTGGTCTCAGCTCTGGCGGAATAACCGGCAGGTACTGGATAATGGCCCATTCGGGCTTATTTTCCATGCGGGTATGCCCATCGCGAAAAGCCTCGACGACCCGCAATCTTTTCAAAGCCTCAGACTTCCGCTGCTGAGAGGTTTCATGAGCTGCCTGATGGCGAAGGGCAAAAGAAAGCTGATCGAGATCCAGCCGTGATAGGAGGTCCCGCACCGCTTCTGCACCCATTTTAGCGATAAACTTGTTCGGATCTTCGTCATCCAGCATCTGGTTATTCTGAGGTAGCGACTCCAGAATATCAAGATATTCTTCCTCAGTCAGCAGATCAAGCGGGGCCACTTCATCATTCTCCTTCACCCCGGGTTGGATGACGACATAGCGCTCATAGTAGACAATGCTTTCAAGTTTCTTGGAGGAAAGCCCGAGCAAATATCCAATTTTGTTGGGAAGTGATTTAAAGAACCAAATGTGAACCACGGGTACCACCAGTTTGATGTGGCCCATACGCTCACGTCTGACCTTCTTTTCGGTCACCTCCACACCACAGCGGTCACAAACAATCCCTTTATAGCGAATGCGCTTGTATTTGCCGCAGTAGCACTCGTAGTCTTTCACCGGTCCGAAAATGCGCTCGCAAAACAGGCCGTCACGTTCTGGCTTGTAGGATCGATAATTTATAGTCTCCGGCTTGAGCACCTCACCATAGGAGCGCTCCAGGATATCATCCGGGGAGCACAGGCTGATGGTGATGCTGTCGAAGTTATTTTTCTGCTTGTTGAAACTTTTCTTAAAAGGCATAACCTGAAGTTGAAGAACTGTCAAAAATAGGCTTCAGAAGGGACTGTTCAGTCCGGTTTCACTCGAACTTTACATCGAGGGCGAGGCCTCGCAATTCGTGAACCAAAACGTTGAAGGACTCCGGTATATTGGCTTCCGGCAGAATGTCACCCTTCACAATAGCCTCGTATGCCTTGGCCCGTCCCTGGATGTCATCTGACTTGATGGTCAGCAACTCCTGAAGGATATTAGAGGCTCCGAATGCTTCGAGGGCCCAGACTTCCATCTCTCCGAATCGCTGCCCACCGAACTGTGCTTTACCACCAAGTGGCTGCTGCGTAATCAGTGAGTAAGGCCCGATTGATCGTGCGTGCATCTTGTCATCTACCATGTGCGCGAGCTTGAGCATGTAGATGACACCGACAGTAGCCTGTTGGTGGAAGCGGTCGCCTGTTTCGCCGTCGTAGAGATAGGTCTGACCAAGAGACGGCAAGTTTGCTTTGTTGATGTACTCCTCGATTTCGTCGGTACTGGCTCCGTCAAAAATCGGCGTTGCGAACTTCATACCGAGTTTATCTCCAGCCCATCCGAGTACCGTCTCAAAAATCTGACCGAGGTTCATCCTGGAAGGTACCCCTAGTGGATTGAGTACAATATCAACTGGGGTTCCATCTTCGAGAAATGGCATGTCTTCCATGCGAACAATCCGCGACACAATCCCCTTGTTTCCATGACGTCCAGCGAGCTTATCGCCCACTTTCAGCTTACGCTTCTTGGCCAGATAAACCTTGGCGAGTTTCAGAACACCAGCCGGCAGCTCATCACCAACGTTGATGTTGAACTTCTCACGCTTGTAGCGGCCTACTTCCTCACTGTACTTGATGTTGTAATTGTGCAACATCCTTGCAATCAGACCATTCAGGTGGTCGTCAGTGGTCCAGTTATTGTAATCAACCACCGCGTATTCGATTCCCTTAAGTACTTTCTGCGAGAACTTGGTTCCCTTTGAGATAAGTTCCTCGTTGTAAATACTCCGCACACCCTGAGATGCGCGTCCTTTAAGGAACTTCATGAGCTTATCGACCAGGGTTGTTTTCAGCTTGTTCAAAGCTACTGCGTGCTCTTCATCAAGCTGCTCGAGAAGTTCGTTCTCTTTCTCTTTCTGGTCTTTATCTTTCTTAGCCCGAGCAAACAGCTGTTTGCCGATGATGATTCCACGAATGGAGGGTGGCGCCTTGAGGCTGGCATCCTTGACATCACCAGCTTTGTCACCGAAGATGGCACGGAGAAGTTTTTCTTCAGGCGTTGGATCCGATTCACCTTTCGGGGTAATCTTCCCAATCAGAATATCACCATCCTTTACCCAGGCACCTATCCGGATGATTCCGTTTTCGTCGAGATCGCGTGTCGCTTCTTCGCTGACATTCGGGATGTCGTTGGTCAGTTCCTCCTCGCCAAGCTTCGTATCCCGCACATCCATCTCGAAGTGTTCGATGTGGAGTGAGGTAAACACGTCTTCCCTTACGACACGTTCGGAAAGCACAATGGCATCTTCGAAGTTGTACCCTTTCCATGGCATGAAGGCCACTTTCAGATTCTGCCCGAGCGCGAGCTCTCCGTCCTGAGTGGCATAGCCATCGCAGAGAATCTGCCCCTTCGTTACGCGGTCACCTTTCCGAACAATCGGCTTCAGGTTGATGCAGGTTCCCTGGTTGGTTCTCCGGAATTTAGTGAGTTTGTATGTTTTTGTATCGTCTTCAAACGAGACGAGCTGGTCTTCTTCGGTACGGTCATAACGGATGACGATTTCATTGGCATCGACATACTCCACCACACCCTGACCTTCTGCATTGATGAGCATTCTCGAGTCGCGGGCTACCTTCCCTTCGAGCCCCGTTCCGACAATGGGCGAGTTAGGCCTGATCAGCGGTACGGCCTGACGTTGCATGTTTGAACCCATAAGTGCGCGGTTCGCATCATCGTTTTCCAAAAACGGAATCATGGATGCCGATACCCCGACAATCTGGTTTGGCGCCACGTCCATGTACTCGACTTCTCCGGGCTCCAGAACCGGGAATTCACCATGTTCGCGGCACTTAATACGATCGAAGAGGAAATCACCGCCTTCATTCAGCGGTGCATTTGCCTGAGCAATTTTCTTGAAATCTTCACCTTCCGCAGACAGATAAATCACCTCGCCTTCCACATCTACCTTTCCACTTTTCACCTCGCGATAGGGCGTTTCAAGGAAGCCCATCTTATTCACCTTGGCATGCACACAAAGCGTCGAAATCAGACCAATATTCGGCCCTTCCGGTGTTTCGATGGTACACAAGCGCCCATAGTGAGAATAGTGAACATCCCGAACTTCAAACCCGGCCCGTTCCCGTGAGAGACCACCGGGCCCGAGGGCGGAGATACGCCGCTTGTGGGTGATTTCTGAAAGCGGGTTCGTTTGGTCAAGAAACTGAGAGAGCTGGCTGGTTCCAAAAAATGAGTTGATGACCGATGAAAGCGTTCGGGCATTGATCAGATCAATAGGCGTAAAGACTTCATTGTCGCGCACATTCATCCGCTCACGGATGGTTCGTGCCATCCGCGCCAGACCAACACCAAACTGGGCATACAACTGCTCCCCGACAGTCCTGATTCGTCGGTTACTGAGGTGGTCAATATCGTCGATCTCGGCTTTTTGATTCATGAGACTGACCAAATACTTCACAATGGAGATGATATCCTCTTTGGTCAGGACGAGAATGGACTCATCTGTGTCGAACCCAAGCTTCCGGTTAATTTTATATCTCCCGACTTCTCCGAGGTTGTATCTCTTATCTGAGAAGAAGAGCTTATCGATGATTCCGCGAGCTGTTTCCTCATCCGGTGGCTCTGAACCTCTCAGTTGGCGGTAAATGTATTGCACAGCCTCCATTTCAGAACTTGATGGATCCTTTTGGAGGGTATTATAGATAATGGAATAGTCTTCTTCGACATCTTCTTTCTGGAGGATAACCGTATCGATTTCGGCTTCCAGAATCAGTTCGATATTCTCCTCGTCGAGCGCGATATCCCTTTCGAGGATAATTTCATTTCGCTCAATGGTGACCACCTCTCCGGTATCCTCATCGACAAAATCTTCTGTCCACTTTCTCAACACCCGGGCAGCGAGTTTCCGGCCAATCGATTTTTCGAGATTTTTGCGCGTTGTTTTGACTTCTTCCGACAATCCGAAGAGATCGAGAATTTCTTTGTCGGAATCAAACCCAATGGCCCGTAGGAGTGTGGTGACGGGAAACTTCTTCTTCCGATCAATGTAGGCATACATGACCGTGTTGATATCCGTTGCGAACTCCATCCAGGCCCCTTTGAAGGGAATAACCCGGGCAGAATAAATTCTTGTACCATTTGGGTGATAACTCTGCCCGAAGAAGACCCCCGGGGAACGATGGAGCTGTGAAACAATTACCCGCTCTGCTCCATTCACGACGAACGTCCCTTTTGGGGTCATGTAGGGTATGTTTCCGAGAAACACATCCTGAACGATGGTTTGAAAGTCAATATGCTCTTCGTCATTACAGGAGAGCCTCAGTTTGGCTTTCAGCGGAACGCTGTAGGTCAGACCCCGCTCCATACATTCGTCGATGGAGTATCTTGGAGGATCTACGAAGTAATCGAGAAACTCGAGGACGAAGATATTTCTGGCATCGGTGATGGGGAAATTTTCCTGAAACACTTTAAAGAGCCCTTCATTCATCCTATTCTCGGGGGTTGTTTCGAGTTGGAAGAACTCCATGAATGACTTAATCTGAATCTCCAGCAAATCCGGGTAGGCTGGAGCGAGTTTGATTTTTCCGAAGTTTATGCGTGCCTCTTCAGCAGTAATCGCTTTGCCGTTCTTTGCCATTGCTTGTTATTAGGAGTTGGATGATGGGCCTGTTTCAGCAATTTTAGCGGCTGAGCAGACACAATGAAACGCTGCCTGTGTCAAAACGGTTCATTTTTTCGACAAGCAAGAAACACATGAAGGCCTAGCCAGTGAAAACCACTGGCTAAGCCTTTCTGTTGCCAGAAAATCCGCTGTCGGGAAATTCATGGCGCCGGGTCTGAATTACTTCAATTCGACCTCAGCTCCAGCCTCTTCGAGGGCTGCTTTAATCTTCTCAGCTTCTTCTTTCGGTACGCCTTCTTTGAGCACACCAGGAGCACCATCAACGAGGTCTTTTGCCTCTTTCAGGCCAACTCCGAGAAGCGTTTTCACCTCTTTCACCACCTTGAGCTTTCCAGCTCCAGCGGAGTTCAGATGGATATCGAATTCGGATTTTTCTTCGGCTGCGGCGCCATCGCCACCTCCGGCAGCAGGTCCTGCGGCTACAGCTACAGCGGCGGCAGCAGGTTCGATACCGTACTCCTCTTTGAGGATTTCAGCAAGCTCGTTGACCTCCTTGACGGTCAGGTTTACGAGTTGTTCTGCAAATTCTTTCAGATCTGCCATGGTCATTAATTTTTCCTACATTAAAAAAACACTGTTCTATAGCGCGTTGCACTTGGAAGCCTTGTTGAAAGGCCGGACAAGAACCCCTTCGCGAATCAGCTCTCTGAGCGTTCGGAAAGCGTTTTCACCAGTCCGGCAATTGTTTTGCCACCTGACTGAAGGGCAGAGATTACATTCTTTGCAGGAGATTGCAGCAATGCAACAACTTCTGCGAGAAGATCGTCTTTACTCTTCAACTGTGACAGCGATTCGATTTGATCATCACCGAGATAAATCGCTGTTTCAATATATGCCGCTTTGAGCACCGGCTTCGGATGCTCCTTGCGGAACTCCTTCAGCAGCTTGGCTGGAAGGGCGGCGGCACCCTCTGAAAAAAGGACTGCTGTGGGTCCTTTCAGGACATCATACAGACCTTCATAATTCTTGTCTTCGGGAAAAGCCTCCATGGCTTTTCTCATCAAAGTATTTTTTACCACCTTCATTTCTACGCCTTTTTCAAAACAAAGACGTCGAAATTTATTGACTTGATCAACGGTGAGAGTTGAAGAATCCGTGAGGTAGAAATAATCAACCTCATTCAAACGGCTCTTCAGCGATTCAATCGCCACAGTTTTTTCTTCCCGGGTCATTCTCTTCGAATTTGGAAACGTTCAATAATGAGGTTACGAGCGCAAGGCGCGGGCATCGACTTTGATACCGGGGCTCATGGTGCTGGCCGCGGTCACAGTTCGCAGGTACACACCCTTGGCCGAGGAAGGACGCATTCGCAGGAGTGTTGATACCAACTCACGGGCATTCTCAATCAACTTGTCTGCCTCGAATGAAACCCGACCCACTGATGCGTGGATGATTCCGTATTTGTCTACACGGAAGGCAATTTTACCCCCCTTCACATCAGCAACAGCGCCCGCTACATCCATCGTAACGGTACCCGTTTTCGGGTTTGGCATCAAGCCACGAGGACCCAGAATCCGGCCTACGCGCCCAACATGAGCCATAACATTCGGTGTGGCGATAACCACGTCAACATCAGTCCAACCTCCCTGAATTTTCTGCACGTACTCATCGAGACCTACATGGTCTGCTCCTGCGTTTTTCGCCTCTTCTTCCTTGTCCGGGGTACACAAAACGAGTACTCGTTTCGTCTTTCCAGTACCGTGAGGGAGTACAGTAGTTCCTCTGATTGCCTGATCGGCCTTTCGTGGATCGACCCCGAGGCGAATGTGCAAATCAACTGACGCATCGAATTTGGCAGTGTTGGTCTCTTTGACCAACTTCATCGCCTCTTCGAGGGCATAAAATTGCGTCCTGTCGACCTTTTTATCGGCCTCCTGACGTCTTTTTCCAACTTTTGCCATGATTCAAAATTAAAGTGAGGTAATTCGCGTTCCGGCTTCAATGGCCGGAACTCCCTTCTCAGGGCATGGTTAACCAATGCCCTTGATTTTTTGAGTCCTATGCCTCTTCAGCCTCCCACGGGGGCGTCCCGGAAACGGTAAGCCCCATTGATCGGGCTGTCCCAGCCACCATTTTCATGGCAGACTCGACCTTAAAGGCATTCAGGTCAGACATTTTATTTTCTGCGATTGCGCGGATATCATCCCATGATACCGAGCCGACCTTATCGCGGTTTGGCACTGCCGAGCCACTCTTCAGTTTCGCTGCACTGAGAAGTTGTATGGCTGCCGGTGGGGTCTTGATGACAAATTCAAAGGACTTATCCTTGAATACAGTGATTACAACAGGCAGAACCTGTCCTGCTTGTTCCTGCGTGCGGGCATTGAACCGCTTGCAGAATTCCATGATATTCACACCCTTGGAACCAAGTGCGGGCCCAACAGGAGGCGCCGGATTTGCGGCTCCTCCCTTTACCTGCAACTTGATGAACGTTTCGACTTCCTTTGCCATGATATCTGTTTTTCATTACACCTTTCGGTGCTTTCATTCTAATTATAAGCGCCAGCTGCAACTGTCATCCGGGAAGCCTCCACCAGCACAAAAATGCGCCGATGGGCGGTTTTCAGTCACGACTGTTTTTCAACCTGCATAAAGTTGAGTTCGACTTCTGTCCCTCGGCCGAAGATTTTTACGATGACCTTCAGTTTTTTCTTCTCCTCGTTGACCTCTTGAATTTCACCGATAAATTCGTTGAAAGGCCCGTCGATGATTTTCACTGTTTCTCCAACGATAAAAGGCTCAGCAAGTGCCTCGCCGATATCTTGTGTTTCATCCACTTTCCCGAGCAGCCTGTTGGCTTCAGATTCTCGCATCGGGATTGGATTTTCTTTACCGAGAAAGTGAATGACATTCGGAATATTTGCAATTGTTTGAACAACTTCCCCAGTCAGACTCCCGGATGCTGCCTCGATCAAAATATAACCAGGCAAAATATTTCGTTCTGAAATGACCTTTTTCCCGCTGCGTATTTTATAAATCTTTTCAGTGGGTACAAGCACCTGGGTGATAAAACTATCCCACCCTTCGCGCTTGATTTCCATTTCAATGCGTTCCTTGATTTTCTTTTCTTTACCACTGATGACGCGCAGTGAAAACCACTTTTTCTCTTCTGTCATTTCGGTGAGGGTTCTGACATCCCTGCCTGAGGCACTATGTGTGTGCATACTGGCGATCAGGGATTATAAATCGTAAATCAGGCTCGTCACCTGCTTGGACGCCACGTCCATAAGAAATACAACGAGGGAGATAACAACTGAAGCGACGATTACAGATACAGTCGTTTTCTGGAGGCTCGGCCATGTAGGCCAAGTCACCTTGTGCAACAGTTCGTTGTAGCTTTCCCTCACATAGAGTTTAATCTGCTCCATAGTCTTTACAACTGTGCTCGCGGTTTGATGGTAAAATTTCCATCGCCCCGATTGCATGATTTGAGATAAAAAACTCGTTTCCGAGCGAAGCCGGAAACAAGCTTTCAACAGATGAACCGCCCACGAGGACGGCTGTCGCAAAACAAGCAGGAGAGACAGGACTCGAACCTGCAGCCTGCGGTTTTGGAGACCGCTGCTCTACCAATTGAGCTACTCTCCTAAGCGGAGCTCAGGGGGCCTTTGGCACCCATGACACTCTTGTTGACTTATGCGAATAAGCACCTCCGCCTGAAAGGCAGAGGTGCTGTATATTCTAAGAACCGCGGACTTTTCCGTGATTCGTCGCTGACAATTAATCCAGGATTTCAGTCACCTGTCCGGCTCCAACTGTCCGGCCACCTTCGCGAATCGCGAAACGAAGACCTTTTTCCATGGCAACGGCGTTCAGCAAGTTCACTTCCAGCGTAACGTTGTCGCCTGGCATAACCATTTCGACACCATCAGGAAGCTTACAATCACCAGTTACGTCAGTTGTACGGAAGTAGAACTGAGGACGGTATCCATTAAAGAATGGTGTGTGACGGCCTCCTTCATCCTTACTCAG
>Ga0129350_1036902_pt1 | contig 12411 bp, 12 predicted proteins | sample CPBNA2_9_FD_105434 | JGI IMG/M metagenome (GOLD analysis project Ga0129350, IMG submission 105434) | Freshwater to marine salinity gradient microbial communities from Chesapeake Bay, USA - CPBay_Sum_27_0.8_RNA2 (Metagenome Metatranscriptome) | ecosystem: Environmental > Aquatic > Marine >... | reverse complement strand
GTTTTAGGAAAGCCTTCTCCTCAAGAATACTTGCGAAGAAGGAAGGTAGTGTGGCTTTCAGAGCCATCATTTAGAATCAGGCTCCAAAAACTACGAGGTAGGAATGTGCAATCATTTGCAGACCGCTCACTCCTTGGTGCAGAGCAAGGAGACACCCTTGAGCTTCCAGTTGATCTGGGGCTTCATGCCGACAGGCAGGTTGTCGTTCTTGCCCTTGTCGCCGTCCTTGGCAGAGTCGGGGCGCAACCACACTCTCGTGATGAGGTACTTGTCGTTACGCTTGGGGTACTTGTAGATGGGGCAGCTGTAGTGAGTTCTTTCTGGGTGCAGCTCCTGCTTGCCACGACCACCGGCAGCTGGGCGAGCGTTCTCGGCGGCGGGTGCAGTTGACTGGGCGGTGAAGTGGATGACGGGGAAGGCCTGGAATGGATCTTTGGAGGTCTGGTCTTCCAAACGCTTCTCGTTTCTGGACCAGGCGGCACCTTCGAGGAAAAGACCGTGGATGCAAACACCTTCGCTTGGAACCTGGAATTGCTTCTCAATGCGACCGTCTTCGCCTCCGATGATTTCCTTCTGGACCTCAGTCTTGGGCTCAACAGACTCAAGAGACCACTTCTGCTCGGAGTGCTGTCTAGTGACTTCCTGCATGGCGGCGGTCAAGAAACCTTGAGGGTTGTAGAAGCCAGTCAGCCAGAACGAGATCGGGCGGCTACCCTTCTGCAGCCAGTTGTTCAGCTGGAAGTGTCTGTCAATCAGACCCTTGATCCAACCACCGAGGGATGGGGTCAGCCACGAGATCTCAGCACCACCCTAGAATTGCCACTTGGTAGGGACGCGGAAATCGAAGACCTGGTTGATGGCGTCGACAAGGTCAGCGGTCATAATGATGGTACCTTCGATGGCAGCAACCATATCGTTCATTGTCTTGCGCACAATGTCGAGCACACTCTGGAGCTGCTCGATTTCCTGACGAAGGAAGATGTTAAGAGGAACGTTCTTGTTGGGGTCAAGGTTGCGAGGTACCTGCATAGCAGTAAGCTTTTCCTTGTAGTCTTGCTCAACGAAGTTCTCAGGAAGCTGACGGATCAAATCCTCCTGGAGCTTCTGCTTGACAGCATCTTCCTTGGTGAGGCCACCGCCACCACCGCCTTCCTTGGGCATGGTGTCGATGAGCGTGTTGATCATCAGCTGAGACTCAGCCAGACGGAAAGTCAGATCGGCTGACACGTTCAGACCGAAGATCACGGGCGAGTCCTTCTCGGGGAACGTCTTGATGTACTCGTGGTACTTCTGAATTTCAGGGAAGTCAGGAATCGTGTAAGGGAAGTCGGAAAGTGAGTTGAAGTTGTAGTCCTTCTCAGTAAAGATGCGCTCGGTCAGCCACAAGTCACCGTAGGTCCAGAACATCTCACGATCGAGATCATCGGTGATACGGCCGCCGTACTGCACGTCGCAAACCATGAAGCGGATGGCTCTCCAAGAGATGACCAGGTTTTGGTTGAAGGCAGTGGTCATGTGGTTCTCGATGAAGATAAGAGAAGCCTCCAAATCGGCAGAGTTGAACTCGTAAGGGATGCAGAAGCCGAGAGGGCCGAACTTTCTGCGCTCATACACGATGGAGTGCATGAAGCAGACGGCGAACACAACGTTTCTCCACTTCTCATACGGCTCGACCTTCTCAAGGAAGTCCTGAGTGATCAGAGTGTTGTAAGTACGAGACATACCGGCAGCAATACCCTTGGGAGGCTCAGTGGTGACCTTGATGGCCATCTGAAGAAGACCGAGAGGGAAGCCTTTGTTGGGTTCAGAGGTGATCCAAAGACGGAACTGGTCGTGAATCTCCTTGCCCTTTGGGTTGAGGATTTCTTCCATCTCAGCCATGAATTCAAGACTAAGATGGCAGTTGGCAAGGATAACCCAGCCACCGTCGCGCATCTGGTCGTCAATGTGCTTCTTGGCTATGATTTCTTGCTCTTCTCCCATGGAGACCTTGTAGGTGTTAATCTTCTTCTTTCTGGCGAGCTCATCAATGTTACCGGTAGGGTCTGAACCAGGAGCCAGAAGGTAGACCACGGGAATGCAGGGTGCAGACTCTTCCCAGGTCTCTGTGATCTGATCAGTGACGGCCTCCATGAATTTGTCTCCGAGCACGCGACGGATGAACTTCTAGGAAGCAAGCACTGCTCTGTCCTCACGAATAGATCTAATGAGACAGAGGTGAAGGAAGTGTCCAATGCTCTCAGCATTGACCTTATCCTCGTAGTCAGGGATAGGGGAGTTCTCAGGAGAGTTCTCATCGAGGAACTTCTTCCACTCCTTCTCGTATCGCTGAATCTTCTCGATGATGTCCTTGAAGAAGCCTGATGGTTCGTTGTTGAACTTGTGCTTGGAGAGAGCCATGATGTTCAACCATGTCTTCTGGTCCATCCAAGAGAACTTCTTGTTGCGGTCATCGATACCAGAGCCTGACTTCAGGAACATGTTGACGTCGCCCTGGTTCAGCGCGCCTGCCTTGATAAGGATTCTCAGGCACATCTGCAGTTTGAACATGACCTTGTCTCTTTCGAAGAGGCCTCTATTGATGTATCTGTAGACCTTCTCAGTCATCTCATCAATGATGAACTTCACACGGTCTTTCACGATTGGTGATGTCTGAGAGTTGTCGATACCGTAATCGAACAGTTGCAAGAACTGTTGCAGAGAGGTGTTGTACATCCAGTTGACCAAGGTCATCTCGACAACACAGAAGTAGAGGACGGCACCTCTGGCGGCGACAGGTCTGAAAGACTCACGCTTTTCACCAATTTCCTTGGTCTTCTCGCGAGCTTCAGTAAGTTTCTCAGCGACTTCCTTGGACTTGAGCTTGATTTCAGCGAGCACATCGATGAGCTTCTCATCGTCAAGCAGATTGCCATCGGAAGAGGCGAGACGGTCGAGAAGGGTCTCGTCGTAGTCGGCAAGCACCTTTGTGTTATAAGTAACATCTTCCTGCAGCTGAGTCAGCTGGTCTTCCAAGTGCTTCTGCTCTTTAGAGATCAGACGACCGAGAAGCTGCTGCTCAAGACCATCCTGAGTGACGGTGAAGTTAATAATGGTGGTCTTGGCGGCCAGCTCAGGAGAGAAATGAGGGTTACCAAGACGGGAGGTCATGTAAAGACGGAACTTAGGGTCGTAGTCCATCTCAGTATCAGCAATTCTGATGATCTTGTTTCTACCCTTGGTGATGAACTGCTTCTCGAGAAGTGGGTCGAGCATAGGGTCGACTTCGTTCTCAATGTTCTCGATCATAACTGGGCAACCATCCTGGAGGGGAATCTTGAGTCTATCCTTAAGGTTGGGGTTGTTGAGAGTGTAAATGAAGTCACGCTCAAGGATCTCAGGCTCCTTCTTCTTGATCCAGTTGACAGCCTGAGACTGAGGATCAATCATAAGAGGGTATCTCGTGGAGCGAGTGACCATGATACCGTTCTGAATAGAAAGGTCATCACTAGGAAGACCTTGCAAGTTCCATGTTCCCACAGTTGCCTGATCCACCAAGAAATTGGTCATCTCAAGTTCGGGTGAGAGAGGAATCTGTCTATCGATCAAGTCCTGTCCGAAGTAGTCGACAATGAGCTTGGTACGGAAAGCAGAGTTGAAAGGTCCACAATAAGAAACGAAGGCACAAGCCTTGGCAACATCACCAACAAGCTGCATCTTGGTGGCCTGGAAGAGATCTCTGGACTGCATCCATCTAATCTTGTTGTCCTACAGGGAGTTAATGAGTCTGTTGGCCTGGTCCATCTTCCTCTTGGTCTACATGGCCTTGTTTTGAAGGGCCTCCTTGTTGGCCACTTCAGCATCGTAACGAGCACGCAGCTCAGCCTTGACGGCATTGACTTCGTCAAGCTGACCCTTGGCCTCAGCAAGCTTAGCCTGCGCCTCAGCCAGATCCTGAGTCTTAACTTGCAGCATCTTAAGCTTGGGCTTCACGATCTTGGACTGCTTGTGGTAGTCGCTCATGGCGGCAGCCCACGTGCACAGACCCCACAGAGCGTTAGAGGTGACCTTGGCAATCTCGGGATCGAACAACTTTCTGTTAGGATCGTTGGCGTCAGTGAGGTTGAGATAAGGCTCAAGAAGCTCAATAGTCTCCTCATTAATCAGATCCTTCTCGTTGGAAGAGAAGTAAAGTAGGTTCTGCAGGAGAGGACCTGTCATGTTCTTGCTGGTGTGATTAGCGAAGGAGTCGTTGATGAAAGGATGGTTTGCCTTTGACACTTCAACTGATTTAGGTGTGACTGGATCCAAAGGAAGCATGAATAGAATGTTGACACAATCGAAGATGATCTTGACGATATCCTTTGGCTTCTGGATAGCCCTAATCTCAGTAATATCCTTCTGATGAATGGACTTGACAGCTCCCTCAGCCTTGCGTAGATAAGGCAGAGCGGCCTGAAGCTCAATATTAGCCTGATCTCTTTCGACCTCAATAATAGAGCGTTGCTCCTCACAAGCTTCGGTGACAGCATTGACCTCCTCGGCCTTCTTATCAGCCTTTCTGTTCTTTTCGTCCAATTCTTTAAGAAGCTTGTTGGTAGCCTCAGTGGCCAAGTCAAGGTTGTGGTTCTCTTCTTTGAGAACAACCTTCATGGCCTCGACATCAGTGGTGGCCTCAGCCAGTTTGAAGAGACCTCTGTTAATGTTTTGCTCTTCCTTGTCGATACCCTTGTACTTGGTTGAGTAAAGCTCATGGTAAGCCTGGATGAAGGACAAGTAAGACTTGGGAGTGACATAAACGTGGCGACGCATCTGCTGGAAGTACTCCTCACAGACAGTATCCACCATCTTGTGCACTTTACCCATGTGGATGGTCAATTATTCCTTGGTCGAGTCAGGGGTGTCGATATCGGCATCACCAAGGAACTTCTGAGACACAGAGATAAGAGCCTCCTCAGGCCAGGGGAGGAACCAATCAATAGAACAGCCGTTGAAGACGGTTGGGAACTTCTGGGCACGCTCTCTGAATTTGACATTAACGGGGGAGAAGGCCAACACCATATGCAGGTTGTCCTTAACGCGGTTAATGAAGTATTGCCAGAGGACTGAAGGGGGAGGGTCTTCACCCTTCTGACCAACTTCCTTCATGTAGATGGTCTTGCACTGGACAGGGATGAGATCCTTGTCTTCCTTTCCAAGGAGACCTGGAATTTCACCAGTAGCAAGCATCGAGTTGATAGCTTCAAGGAAAGCCTCAGACTTGACTTCGGCGTCAGTCATGAGGAAGCAGACAGAGCCACCCTGGGGACCAGCCTTTTCGTAAAGAACCTTGACGTCATCGAAGAGAGACGTCAGGCCATAGGACTTAGTCAAGGCAATCTGGAAGAATTGATGACGGCAGATGGAGGCGGAAAGTCTCGTAAGAGAGGTCTTACCAGATCCACCCACACCGACAAGCATAGCGCTTCCAGCAGGGGCGTTGATAGTGCGACAAAGTCTGAGCAAGTGAGCGAGGGCATCATCGAAAATAACGAGGGACATCTTCTTGGCTGGGTTCTTCTCGTTGTATATTTCAAGCTTCTCATTTGCCATCTTTTTGATGTACTCGTTGTTTGGGCAAGCCTCATATACGAAGGGAGCCTCTGCGAGAACCTCACCATCTTCGTTAATCTCATCAGGACGCATGAAATCAGCAAACTGGTACTGAGTGAGCAGCTCAGAGTCTTCGAAGCCATATGAGTCCTTGAAGGTGTCTTTGGTGGCGCGGTCAAGAATGTCCTCGAAGGTCTTCTTGTCTGTGTTGTTGATGAGCTTGTCAACGAAGGTGCGCTGAGCTTCATGGCGCCAGAGTCCAATCAAGAAGAGCTTAGGGTCCTTGACCTCCTTCAAGTTGGAGCAGTTCATGATGACCTTGTACTGGTGGGCCTGAGCAACACGAGCCATACCTCCGAAGACACGAGCGAGCTCACGAATTGTGAATGTGTAATGGAATTTCGTGGGAGTGGGTAGCAGCTTGGCGGAGCACTGTTCCCAAATTTGGATGGTGGCCTGCACAAGAGGGTTAACCATGTCAATAACCTCAGCAGAGTACCTCTTTGGAGGAAGAAGTTCAGTGAGGATTCTACCATAGATGGACTCAACAGCCTTCTTCGAGGGAGGAGGAATGTTGAGAGCGAAGAACAATCTCTTAATTCGGTTTGGAACATCGTTACGACCGTTAGTGGGATGGTTCATGGCGGCCAAGAACTGAAGGCCAGAGATCCACTTGGGCTGTCCTCTCTCTTCCTTGTCCAGGAAGTAGAAGCCACGGAAGTCAATGAGCTGGCGAGTAATTTCTAGAGTAATCTGGTCACCCCACTCGTTAATCTAGGGCATTGAGAAGTCATCAAGGAAAACCACGAGCTTCTTGTCCTGGAAAGGACGGTAGTTCTTGGCGTTCTTTTTCTCCACTTCTCCCTCAATGGACTCCTGGAAGTTGTGAGGAAGAGTGTAGAAAGAGAAGTTGATCCTCTTGAAGGCGTAATCAGAAGTCATGTTGGTAGAGTTCATGAGAACGATGGATGTCTTTGCTGTACCAGAGCCACCGACAAGAAGAGTGTTCAGAAGACCGACCTCCTTTCTCTTCTCAGAGCGCATCTCATCAAGAGTTCTCAGCTTCTCGATAATGTACTCAGCTCTGCAGGAATCAGGGGTAGGGATCAGTAGCTGAGAGAAGACCATTCTTCGAGGAGGCTTCCATTCAGCAGGCTTCCAATTCTCCCAGTTGCGAGTCTTGGGGTTGATGTAGTAGTCGTAGATGGTTTCCTTGTCAATGTTAGCACGCTGGGCAGAGATGTTGGGAAGAGATGCCCCAACTTTCTCAAGCACTTCCTTGTGGAACTTCTGGCGCTCTTCAGCCTCGAACAATCCACCGATAGCCCAGGCAAAGGAGAAACTCCAGAGCTTTTCAAAGAGGTCGAAGTCGACTTGCTGTTGGGAAGAGGTGAAGTCCTTTACCAGAGCGGTGAGCAAGTTGATCATCATAGTGGTCTTAACGACCTCTGGGCTTTCCATAGGAGCTTGGAAGTTCTTCTTAAGGTAGTAGAACACAGCCTTCTGAGAGGGGTCATTTGTCAGCTGGTTGTCGAATGACTTGTGCTTAAAGTACTTCGTCAGGAGCTAGTTCACCCAAGCACCTTCGTCAGGAGAGCACTGAGGCTGAGTCAAAGACTCCTTTTTCTCTCTATCAGCGACCCAGGTGTGGAAGAGAGGCTCCCAATAGAGGTCGGTAGGAGAAACATAGACGATACCGTTTCTGGAGACGGTAGCAGGAGAGGCATTTCGCAAGTTCTCGACTTCGAAGGTCATTTTGGTGGTGTCAAGCATAGGAATACGCTCGGCATTGGCCAACGTAAGAATCTTGTTGTCATCAAGCACAGTGTTCAGATTCTCGATCCAAATAGCATCGACAGGACCATCACAGCAAATCCAGTTGTTAGCCTTGTTAGATTTGGCGTTTTTCATCTTCCAGATCTCAGAGAAAATGCCAGGCTCCCATTCACCCACTTGGTTCATAACACCGAACATCTCTTGACCAGTAATGGCCTTGGGGTTCATCTTGGTGATAATGTACTTGTTGTTACCCTCAACGTTGGAGAGAGCATCAGTGAGGGTGTTGAAGATAGAGGTCTTACCGCAACCAGCAGTTCCGACTACCATAAATCCGTGACGTACAGTGGAGGTTTCGTACAGCTGGATAATTTTGAGAAGGAAGTCGTCCTTCTTCTACAGGTTAGTTTCCTCGAGCTTTCTGTGGATTTCTTTCTCCTCAGCCTGATGGACTGAGCGCTTGATCTAGTCAGCAACCATTGGGAAGATATCACCGATAAGCTCAGTGAAGAGCGACTTGTCCTCCATAACGAACTTAGACATGTTCATTTGAGTAAGAGTTGAAGCCAACAAGTACTCTTCAGACTGTTTTCCACCAGCCTTGGAAGCCTCACGGAGCACAGTACCAGCGAAACGCAAGACAGACAGAATGTTTCTAAGACCGAAATCGTAGTGACGCTGCTTGGAGAGCTGCTCTTCGCAAAGTCTGTACAGAATAGTGAATTTCTTATCAAGAGTATCGAACTCATTGTAACCCACAGAGGCGAGCTTGACCTTGATGATAGATCTTCTGTCGGGCACCATCATAGTAACACCACGGAAGAGCACCTTCAAGTTCTCGGGAAGCTCTTGACGACCAGCATAACCTGGGTTCATCGTAATGAAGTAACCGCAAGCCATGTTGAGAACAATAGGCTTCTCAGGGTCAGTGGGGAAGATGAACTGCTTCAACTTAAGCTTTTTGGCCGTGGTAATAGCCTCGACCTGGGCAGCGACGACGGAAAGAGTGGCGAGCGAGATACGGTTGAACTCATCGAAGCAACCCCAAAGACCAGACTGACAAACACCCTTGAAGATCTTGGCCATATCACGGAACTTATGCTCACCTGAGCAGTTTGTGACGACGACGAAGATACCAAGAGTACGACCAAGATCCTTGACAGTCTCAGTCTTACCGGTACCGGCGGGGCCAGCAGGGGCACCACCATAGCACATACCGAGGGCCTGTGCAAGAGCAATGTAGCAACGCTCAGTAAGAGTAGTGATACAAAGTCTCTCTTTGGCACCGAGGAACTCGTACTGGTAAGTGAAGTCTACATCGGTAATGGCAATAATGGCCTGGCCGTCCTTGCCATCCTCAGCTCTCCAGTAGAAGCGAGGATTCTTGGTCCAATCGAAGTCAGCGATGTCACGGATGCGGCTACCAAGAACATCATCGTGAACTCTCTTGAAAAGCTCCTTCTGGTAAACCTGAATAGTAACGAGCGTCTCAACCTTAGTTCTGATAAGCTTGTTAGGCAAGTTGTCTCTGCACATAGCGGAGAGCTCATTCATCATTGCGTTGACTTCCTGGCTCTTAGCCTTGAAAGTCTGTGGGCGGTCTCTGGTTCTCTCCAGGCAGTCAGTCACTTTCTGTGTGAAGATGAGCTGGATACCGAGCAAAGCAACCTGAGATTGGTACTTGTTGATGAATTCCTGCAAGCCCATGCTGAAGCACTCTGAAGCACCTTGCTGGCAAATAGAGCGCATGGAGACCTGCATAGCATTCTCAAGCTTGACGAGCCAGTCCTCGATATTTCCTTCGCACTTCACGGGATCGTCAAGGTCAACAGTCTCACTGGTGCCACCCCAGTCTTGGTTGATGGCGCGGATAAGTCTCCTATCCACTCTGTCGAAAGTGACTCTGCTGATGGCATCGAACATCTTCTCGAAGTCATCCTGGATCTGGTTAGGGTCAGTTCCAATAGACAGAATCTTGAGCAAGTCTGAGTTTGAGCAGAAGTAGAAACGAGGGAACACGCCTCTCTTCTTCTCGAGGTAAGTCTCGAGTTTACGCTGGCAGTACTCGAGGTCCTCCTGCATCTTGGGTAGAGCGCTGGTGAGCAGGTCGTTCTGGCAGCAGCCAATGACGAGCTTCTGCTCGGCAACACGCTCCATAATCTTCTTCCACTAGGAGTCAGTGTTCTTGAAGATCTTAGACTCCTGAGGCATTTGCTTGGCGATCTCACCACCAGTGAAAACGAGCACAAGACTCATCCACTGAGACATGACCTTCAGCCACTTCTCAAGGGTCTCTTGAACCTGAGTGAAGGTGTCAAGCTTGGAAGCTACTTCAGTTCTGAAGGGAGTGATGCAACGGGTAGCGAGCATCTGAACAAGGTTCATCATGTGATCCTCAAGCTTCTCCTGGTGCTCAGCAACGGAACCACCGATGGTGCAAGGGTAGTCGTAGTTCTAGTATGGGCGAATATCGAGCTCGGCAGTGTCCCAGTAAGCATCGATATCCTCACGCAGCTGCTTCTCGATCTTCATCTGCTTGAGGGCAGAGTCGCTGATGTCCTCAACATCCTCCTGCACAGCAAGAAGGTCTGCATCAAGCAAGTCTTTGAGAAGGAAAGTTTCCTGGTCCCATGGAATGACCTTACCAGTCAGTTCCTGTAGCTGTTCCCAATGGCGCTCTTTGATGGATTTGTCAGCCAGCATCTCCACGAGAGGTAGCACAATCTCCATATCGTCAAGTCTTTGCTTCAGCTCCTTGTAAGCGGGGTACTGCTTAGAGTCGGAGGGAAGACGCATGCAGTCTTTGAGGAACTGCTCAATACCGTCCTTCATGCCGACGACCTCGTCAGTAATCTGGAGCCAAGGGGTCTCCTCCCATCTGGTGATGGTCTCAGTCACCTTGGAATAAAGAGTGTAAAGCTTGTCAAGCTTGTCCAGCTCATTCTGAGTCTTCTCCAGGGCAGGGTACTGCTGGTGGGGAAGAGCAAAAAGCTTCTCACCAGCGTTGTAAGACTTGAACTTACGGTTGTGCACACTGAATTGCTCTTTGAAATCCTTCAGCTTGTTGAGGGCCTCATGAGGGGACAGGTCAGCCTGCATAGGACCATTCTTCTCGAAGTCCTCACGGAAGATCTTCACCTCAACAACAAGCAGGTCGATGTTCTCAACCAGCTGCTTCTTAAAGTCAGCCTAGTCGTCATGGAGCTTATCACGAACGTTGAAGGCCTTTCCAACAAGGTCGTCCCACTCCTTCTGAAGGTCTTTCTTCTGGTCGAGCTCGTCTCTTTCCAGATCGAGGTTGCCCTCGATAAGGTCGTACATGTTTTCGACGGGCTTGAACTGGAAGTTGATGTTGGACTGCTTCTTGCGGATCTCCTCAAGGGCGAGCATGACGCTACCCAGGGAGTCGATGTCCTTCACCTCCTTGTCAATCTTCAGGCGGATCTGTTTGATATCGTCAGCCAGGTTGCTGAGCAGGGTCTTGGCCTGCTTGTGGATGTCCTTGGAGAACACCATCTTCCACTGATCGATGTACTTGCCAAGAGTCTCCTTCACGCCCTGAGTCTTCAACTGCAAAGCGCCGATCTGGTGCTCTGCCTTGATGGCGTCAATCGAATCCTTTCTGCCTTCGAAATCCTTGAGCTTCTCCTCAAAGTCTTCGAGATCAGGGTTCTCAGCACTGAATTTCTTGAGCTCATTCTCTGGCTTCTGGGTCCACAGCCATGAGTACGTGGTGAAACCCTCGAGGAACTTGGCCACGCTGTTCTTTGTACCCTGGATGGAACCAGTGAGGAGAAGGATGACCTTAACGATCTCCTTGTCCTTGGCAATCCAGTTGTAGAAGGGCTCCTTTTCCTCCTCGGGAACGTCCTTCTGGAACCAAAGCTACACCTTCTTGGTTGACTTGAGCACGTGCGAGGCGGCTCTGTTAATAGCGGACTGAACATCCTGCAGAGAGGGTCTCAGGATGGACTTGTTGCCCTCAAGACGCACATCCACTTCGAAGAAGGGCTTCAGGATCTGCTTGGGAAGGTTTCTGCGACCGCAAATACGCTCCTTCATCTGGTTGAGAGAGTACTTGGTGGCGTGCAGAAGAGCCTGGTACATGGACCAAGAGTAGTACTTGGACAGTTTCTGGATTTCCTCAGCACTGATTGGCTCAACGTGCTAGTCCAAGGTGTAGGAGCAGATAGTCTGGATGAGATCCTCGACGGCCTGCTCGACCTCGTAGTTCTTGCTCTTGAGCTTCTTGGACTCTGTGTCAATCCATTCGGACTGCATCTCGACGAACTCCTCAAGGGTGTAAGTGTGTGAGTCAGTGGGCAGGTTGACGAGCACAGTCTTGGAGAGAGCCTTGAGGTTGTTCTCAATACGGTTCTCCATGATGTCGTTGATGTTAATGATCAGCTGCTCCAATTTCTGCAGACCCTGGTGCACATGTTGCAGGTAGCCATCGATGTTCATGCTCGTCCAGGTAAGGATGTTCATACCAGGGCGCAGCTTATACTCGAGGTCCTCAAGATGGGGCACCAATAGAGACTTGGTGTTGGGGCGGATCTTGTTCACGATACGGTCGTACTCTCCAAGGACGAAAGTAAGCTCGTTGTTGTACATCTTGAACTTCTCTTCCTAAAGGAGGACGATCTTGGCGCTCTCAGGGATCTCAATGCCGATACGGGACAGGCACTTGGCCTCACGGATCAGGGTCATGATCTCAGAGTCAAAGTTGACGTAGAGCTTGTTGTTGTTGGGGTGGCGGATGATGAGGGTGGCAAGAAGACCAGCCTTGGCCTTCTCAACCTCAACGAGCCATCTCTGCCTCCACTCGTACTCGAAGTAGAAGAGAGTGTAGGTGAGGCGGTTGTGGTGAGCAACCTGCTTGCCTGACTTCTTGGAGCCACCATCAACCTTGAGATACTTGCGAGGGAACTTCTCCATAGGGGTGGAAGCGCGATGGAAAAGGTGTCTGGACCAGGTGATGGAGCCAGACACGATGGGCAGGTTACGCACAATGGGGGGAGCCAGACGTCTCTTCTGGTACTCCTCTTCAATTTTGGTCAGCAG
>Ga0129350_1386005_pt1 | contig 14122 bp, 27 predicted proteins | sample CPBNA2_9_FD_105434 | JGI IMG/M metagenome (GOLD analysis project Ga0129350, IMG submission 105434) | Freshwater to marine salinity gradient microbial communities from Chesapeake Bay, USA - CPBay_Sum_27_0.8_RNA2 (Metagenome Metatranscriptome) | ecosystem: Environmental > Aquatic > Marine >... | reverse complement strand
TCTTGATGGAAAGCCAAAAAATTCGTATTCGCCTTAAAGGTTATGACGTAGCGCTCGTAGATCAGAGCGTTGCTCAAATTATTAACAAAGCAAAAGGAACAGGAGCTCGCATTGCTGGGCCAGTTCCAATGCCGACTCTCATCAATCGTTACACGGTTCTGCGCTCGCCGCATGTTGATAAAAAATCACGTGAGCAGTTTGAAATCAGAACGCATCGCCGCTTGATTGACCTTCTCGAGCCAAAGCAACAAACAGTTGATGCGCTCATGAAGCTTGATTTGGCTGCAGGTGTAGATGTTGAGATCAATCTCTACTAACGCGAGGGTGTTGCTCTAGGGCAATGCACTCTTTGACAAACTGGCGCTGCGACCTGCTCGCATCCAGTCCGAGGTAAGTCATATGATTCGTAATGCATTCATTAAGGTCGGTATGACCAGTGCATTTACCGACGCGGGAGAGGCGCAAGGCGTAACTGTCCTTCGTCTTCAGCCGGCGAAGGTTGTTCGCCACGAAAGTCTCCAAGATGGGCGCACACTGGTTGTTGTAGAGTACGACATTGGTGTGAAGAAGAAGACGACACGTGGTTGGGTTGTGGAAAACTCCTCTGAATATCCCGTAGGCTCGAATGTCAACTCGCCAAGCCTCAATGCAGGCGAACTTATCAAATTAACTGGCGTGTCCAAAGGTAAAGGTTTCCAAGACGCGATGACGCGACACGGATTCTCTGGTGGTCCTGCAAGTCATGGTAGCCGGTTCCATCGTGCTCCTGGTTCAGTTGGTATGCGTACCGAACCTGGTCGCACTCCAAAAGGCAAGCGCCTGCCTGGTCATCACGGCGATTCACAAGTCACCCTGCGTAAGGTCGAAGTAGCCTACTGGTCTGGTGAGGAGTCCATCCTCGCAGTTGTCGGTGGTGTGCCCGGTCCTCGCGGCGGCCTCGTATTTATCTAATTAGGCGAGTGAGGAACACTGAAATGTTGTCACAAGTAAGTTCATTACCAAACTGGTTAGCTGAGGGCGCTGAAAAGAGCGAAGGCACTCTCTGGCAAGTTGTCAAAGCGTACCGCGCGAACCGCCGTCAGGGAACTGTTGGCGTTAAGACTCGCGCAATGGTGGCGTCAACGGGTAAGAAGCCATTCAAGCAAAAGAAAACCGGTAGCGCGCGTCGCGGCTCCTTTGTTTCACCTCTTCACGTTGGTGGTGGTGTTGCTCATGGTCCAAAGGCTCGCGATTACCGCGAGGCAATCCCAACAAAAATGGCCAACGTTGCACTTCAGATCGCACTCGCTCATCGAGTGAAGGCTGGCAAGGTCTATACCGGCGCGCTTGACATTCCTTCAGGCAAAACTAAAGACGCTTACAAGTTTTTTCAGCCAATCGATGAAAAGTACGGCAAGGTTCTTGTTTGTCTTTCCAATCCATCGGACACAACGCTTCGCGCGATCAGAAATATCCGCGGCGTTATTTTGGTTAAACCAGAGCAAGTGACGGCACTCGATATCATCGAGAGTCGGAAGCTTGTTGCGACCGGAGAGGCTATGGAAATCCTCTCTCGCCGTCTGTCGAAGTAAAGGGGTGAGAGATGCGTTCTGATCTCGTGATTTTAGGTTCTATTCTCAGTGAAAAAGCTGTGACACTAACCACACAAAATGTATTCGCTCTCAAAGTTGCCAAGAAGGCAACAAAGGCGGATGTCAGTGCGGCAGTTAAGGAAGTGTTTGGTGTCGATGTTCTCGACGTCAATACGTCCATCGTTCGCGGACGAGTTTCTCGAAAGGCTCGCAGCAAGTCAGCTGGTCCAGTAACGGTCAAGGCTGCAAATTTTAAGAAGGCATATGTTCGATTGAAGCAAGGTCAGACTCTCCCAGTGGCGAGTTTGGTGAGCGAAACAGCCGAGCAGAGTGAGTAACAACAGGAGGCGCGGATAAACACCTCGCTATCGCGCCTTTAGGAGAGGTTTATGGCAATTCGTCAGATGCGGCCTTACACGGCCACCACGCGGTTCCAAAGCTACATCAAGTACCGCGATGTTTTGACAACAAACGAGCCTTACAAGGGCTTGTTGGAGGCTCTGCCTAAAAAGGCAGGCCGTAACAACAACGGACGCATCGTTGTTCGTCACAAGGGCGGCGGCAACAAGCGCAAGTATCGTATCATCGACTGGAAACGTACACGTCGCAACATTGAAGGTGTTGTTACGAGCGTAGAATACGATCCCAACAGAACAGCATTCATTTCGCTCGTTCAGTACAAAGATGGCGATCGTCGCTATCACCTTGCGACCAACGGCGTGACTGTTGGAACCAAGATTATGAATTCGGAAGAGGCTGATATTAAGCCTGGCAACAGTCTGCCAATGCGTAAAATCCCAGCCGGTACAGCCATTCATAGCATCGAGCTTAAACCAGGTGCTGGTGCAAAACTTGTGCGCAGTGCAGGGGGCTCAGCAACCTTGGTTGGACGTGTTGAAGGTTACGCTCAGGTGCGCATGCCCTCTGGCGAGCTTCGAATGATTCCTGAAACCTGTTACGCAACAGTAGGAACAGTTTCGAACTCTGACCACATGAACGTCTCATTGGGCAAGGCTGGTCGTGCGCGCTGGAAGGGCATTCGTCCGAGTGTTCGTGGTGTTGCAATGAACCCAATCGACCACCCAATGGGCGGTGGTGAAGGCCGTACATCTGGTGGTCGTCATCCATGTTCACCTTGGGGTCAGCTTGCGAAGGGTTACAAGACTCGCCGCACGGCTCGTCCGAGCGACAAGTTCATCATTAGCCGTCGTAAGAAGAAGTAAGAGGGGTTTGATTTATGCCACGTTCGTTAAAAAAGGGTCCATTCGTCGATGGCTTCCTCGTCAAGGCGGCTGAGAAAAACAAAGGCGCTGGAAAAGTGATTAAGACTTGGAGCCGCCGCTCAACTATTTTGCCTGATTTTGTTGGTGTTACTTTCGCCGTACACAACGGCAAAAAGTTTGTGCCAGTGTACGTAAATGAAAACATGGTTGGACATAAGCTCGGTGAGTTTGCTCCAACCCGGACCTTCTTCGGCCATGGTGCTGATAAGAAGGCCAATAAGAAGAAGTGAGGGGAGTGATATGAACGCGAAAGCAACGCATTACGCTGCACGGTGCACGCCCCGGAAAGCGCGATTACTGCGTCCATTGGTTAAAGGCAAGTCTGCCGCTGTGGCTGTCGCTCTTTTGAGTGCTGAACGCCGCTCAGGCTCTGTCGCGACAATTAAATTAATTAAATCTGCTATGGCGCAACTCCCTAAGGAATTGGCAGCCAACGCGGTCGTTGCCGATCTGGTAGTGAACGAAGGTCCACGCCGTACGACTTATATGCCTCGCGCACAAGGTCGTGCTTCGCCTGTGACAAAGAAGACTTCGCACTTAACAGTTCGCTTGGCACTTGGTTGAGAGGGGATTTGCAGTGGGACAAAAAGTAAATCCAATTGGTTTACGTCTGGGAATTAACAAAACATGGGATTCCCGTTGGTTCAGTCAGCGTGATTTCGCTCGCTATCTGAATGAGGATCTGAACGTTCGTAAATTCATCAACAAAAAGTATGGTGCTGTTGATGTAGCGGGAGTTTCTAAGGTTGAAATCGAACGTGCCGCCAAGCAGCTGGTCGTTAAGATCTACACCGCGAAGCCAGGTCGTATCATTGGTAAGCAAGGTAAAGGTATCGAGACTTTGCGTGATGAAATTAAGGGTCTGCTCAAGCAGCCTGAGCGCGCAGTTAAAGTTGATATTTTTGAAGTGAAAAACGCTGATACGAATGCTCAGTGGAGCGCTTTGAACGTAGCTCAGCAGCTCGAGAAGCGTATTTCTTTCCGCCGTGCAATGCGCAAGGTGATGCAATCAGCGATGAAGGCTGGTGCGAAGGGAATTAAAGTTCGCGTTTCGGGTCGATTGAACGGTGCAGAAATGGCTCGTACTGAGTGGTACATGGAAGGGCGCGTTCCTCTCCATACGTTGCGCGCCGATATCGATTACGCAACAGCTGAGGCCCTCACTACATACGGAATTATCGGTATCAAGGTGTGGATATTTAAGAATGAAATCTTTGGCAAGGCAGTCCCAGGCAAGGAAAGCCGTACGCCTCGCTCGAATGAGGAGTGATCGAAAATGCTAGCTCCAAAGAAAGTTAAGTTTCGTAAAGCACACAAGGGCCGCATTCGCGGCATCGCTGACCGCTGCAACACAGTGGATTTTGGTGACTTTGCTCTGCAGGCTTTAGAGCCTGGAAAATTGACCTCACGCCAGATTGAGGCAAGTCGAATTGCCTTGACTCGCCACATTAAGCGTGGTGGTAAAGTTTGGATTCGGGTGTTCCCCGATAAGCCGATCACGAAGAAGCCTGCTGAAACTCGTATGGGCTCCGGTAAGGGTGGTTTGGACCACTGGGTGGCTCCCATTCGTGCTGGGCGAGTTGTGTTTGAAATCCAGGGAATTCCTGAGGGTCTTGCGAAAGAAGCATTTGCACTTGCTGCAGCCAAGCTTCCATTCAAGACACGAGTTGTTTCCCGCGCTGCGAAGGTTTGGGAGGTCTAATGAGTTCGAAGAAGGCAAAAGAAACTGTTTCGGGCAGTGCAGCTGCGGCTCAGAGAAAAGAGCTAGCTAAGGACCTCGTGAAGTTTCGGGTTTCGTTGGATCCGAGCACAATTCAGTCCGGCAAAGGTCCGGTTCAGTTGCGCCGTGAGCTACGTACACTGGGTCGTATCGCAGTTGCGAATAAGAAGAAGTGAGGAGTAGGTTGTGAATACAACAGATAAAGTCACGAAGAATCCGGTGAGAGCTAAAATTACTACTCTCTCTAAGGATGGTAAGACAGCTAAGGTTGAAGTGCCACGCGTTGTAGCTGATCCACTTTACGGAAAGCGCATGCGCCGTGAAATTTCGCTGCACGTTGATGTTGCTGGTGCCGACGTTGCTGTTGGTAAGGAAGTTATGATTCTTCCATGCCGTAGAATTTCAAAGACAAAGAGCTGGAAAGTCGTTTCCATTATTTAATCGCAGAGAAGTTAAGAGGTGTATCGTGATTCAACCGGAATCCATCCTGGTAGCAGCTGATAACAGCGGAGCGCGATCACTCAACGTTATCCGTGTTATGGGCGGTTCATTTCGTCGTTACGCGCGCGTTGGTGACCTGATTGTCGTTTCCGTAAGAGATGCTGTGCCGGGAGGCCGTGTGAAGAAAGGTGAAGTTCACAAGGCCATCGTAGTTAGATGCAAAAAGGAAGTTTCGCGCGTTGACGGCTCGAGCATCCGTTTTGATGAGAATGCAGCAGTTTTGGTAAAGATTGTGAAGAACGAGCGTGAGCCTATTGGCACACGTATCTTTGGGCCCGTTGCACGTGAGCTTCGTGCTCGTAACTGCGGCAAAATCGTTAGTCTCGCTCCGGAGGTCTTGTAATTATGGCGACCGATAAAAACACATCAGCTAAAAAAAGCGGTGGTAAAAAGGCTGACGCCGGCGCCTCTGTTGTGCGCGGCGAGCACGTCAAGGGTGTGAGGGCGCGATACTTGGCCAAGTTCCAAGACAGCGTGCTTCCAGAGCTCAAAAAGCGCCACAAAGACAAAAATGCCATGGATCTTCCCAAGATCGTGAAGATCGTCGTGAATACCTGCCAAGGTGAAGCAACTCAGAACATCAAGGCTCTCGAGTCTGCTGCGGCTGAGCTCGAAATGATCACTGGTCAAAAGCCTTTGATTACTCGAGCCAAGAAGTCGATCGCGTCATTCAAGCTTCGCGCTGGAATGCCTATCGGTGCTTCCGTTACTCTACGGCGCGAGAGAATGTTTGAATTCTATGACCGTCTCGTCAACGTTGCACTTCCTCGTGTTCGTGACTTTCGTGGAGTTTCTCTAAATAGCTTCGACGGTCGTGGAAACTACTCTCTTGGTTTGCGTGAGCAAATCATATTTCCAGAAGTTGAAGCTGATAAAGTCGACAAGTCACGTGGCTTGAGCGTCACAATAGTCACATCTGCGAAGACAGATGAAGCCGCTCGCGAGCTTCTCGGCCTTCTCGATATGCCATTCCGCAAGTGAGGTTTGAAAGATGGCACGCTTAGCAATGATTAACAAAGCGAATAAGAAACCAAAATTCTCCACACGAGCTCACAATCGTTGCAATCAATGTGGACGACCAAGAGGTTTTTATCGTGACTTCGGTGTATGCCGCTTGTGCTTGAGAAAGCTGGCCCTCAATGGTCAGATCCCTGGCATGATCAAGGCTAGCTGGTGAGGTGAATTGATATGAATACGACAGATCCTATTGCAGACATGCTGACACGCGTACGCAATGCGAGCAGAGCTGGCCTTCGCTACGCTGTGATCCCAGCGAGCAAGGTAAAAGTAGAAATTACGAAAATCCTTGAAACCGAGGGTTTCATCCGCGGCTTTCGTCTCATTCGAGACAATGGCCAAGGCAAGATTAAAATCGCTGTTAAGTACAGCGAAAGTGGCGCTCCAGCGATTCGCGGACTTTCCCGTGTTTCTCGCCCTGGCTGCCGCGTGTATACGCCTGTTGCGAAGATTAAACCTGTTCGCGCCGGCCTCGGACTCTCCATTCTTTCTACACCTAAGGGCGTCATGACCGACGTTACTGCACGTGCTGAGAAAGTTGGTGGAGAAATATTGGCTCAGGTTTGGTGACCTGACTCGTTAAGAAGTGAGAGTGAATTATGTCAAGAATTGGCAAACAGCCCATTAAGGTACCAAGCGGTGTCACAGTGAAGCTGAATGGCGACATGCTTGAAGTGAACGGACCGAAAGGTGCCCTCAAGCGTTCAACGTTCGGCCGTGTGTCTCTCGATCAAAACGGCTCTGAGTTGCTCGTGAAGCCCACTTTGGATAGCTACGCGAACTACTGGGGCCTCTACCGCACGCTGCTCTCGAATATGATCACTGGCGTGACAGCAGGGTATGCTCGTCAGTTAGAACTTATTGGTACTGGTTACCGCGCTGCGATGTCAGGAAAAAACCTGGCTCTGACCGTCGGTTATTCGCATCCTGTCAGCATCCCTCCTCCAGCTGGAATCACTTTCGAAGTGGACAAAGCAGGAAAGGTGATCGTTTCCGGAACCGATAAAGAGCTTGTCGGTCGGGTTGCGGCTGAGGTTCGTGCTGTTCGTGCTCCTGAGCCATACCATGGCAAGGGGATTAGATACGTTGGCGAAGTTATTGCGACCAAAGTCGGTAAGTCGTCTGGTAAGAAGTGAACGTAAATGTGTTCGTCTGTATGTGAGCAGGCGAAGAGGAGATCGTTATGTATCGTATGGTGAACAGGCGTCGTGTGCGTGCGCTGCGTAAAATGCGCTTTTGGCGTCGCAGAAATGCTGACCTCAGCAAGCCGCGGCTTTGCGTATTCCGAAGCTCAAAGCACATCCAGGTGCAGCTTATTGATGACCGCGCTCAGAAAGTGCTGGCAACAGCGACCTCATTCGAGGCTTCTCTGCGCTCGACAGGGCTGCGTGGTAAGGACATGGCCAAGAAAGTGGGCGCTTTGATTGCTGAAAGAGCATTGAAAGCAGGCCAGGGTGAAGTCGTGTTTGACCGCAATGGATTTAGCTACCACGGTCGCGTTCAGGTTCTTGCGGACTCTGCTCGTGAAGCCGGTCTGAAATTCTAAGGAAGGTCAAGGAGTAGGTCATGCAGATGAGAACTGAAGAGAAAAAAGATCGTTTTGAAGACCGCGTCGTTAGCGTTGCGCGTGTCTCGAAAACTGTAAAAGGTGGCCGCCGCATGAGCTTTTCTGCTCTTGTTGTTGTAGGCGATCGCGAAGGAACGGTTGGTTTTGGACTCGGCAAAGCGGGTGAAGTTCCTGAGGCTGTTCGTAAGGCAGTTGCTCAGGCTAAAAAGTCGCTGGTGAGCGTTCCGCTTGAAAACCAAACCATCCCATTCTTGGTTCAAGCCAAGTTTGGTGCAAGTAAATTGCTTATGAGCCCGGCTCCAGACGGTACAGGAATCGTCGCAGGAAGCGCGGTTCGTGCCATTGCAGAACTCGCAGGGATTCCAAACCTGATGGCTAAAATTCAGGGGAGCCGAAATCCACACAATGTCGTTAAAGCGACTTTTGTTGGACTTCGTCAGTTGTCAACCCGCGAAGAGTATGTCAACGCGCGCAAATGAGGTGAGACGTGAGCAGCCTGAACACGAAAAATATCAAGGTTACTTTAATTCGCAGCACTGCTGGTCGCACTGAGTCACAAAAGAAGACCTTCGTCTCTCTTGGGCTCAAAAAAATTGGTCAGTCACGCGTGTTGCCAAACCTGAACCCCATTCTGGGACAGGTCAACAAGGTCATCCAGTGGGTCAAAGTCGAGCCAGCTGAGTAAGAGGTGAATTGTGAGAATGCAAGATTTGCGTCCGAATGAGGGCGCGCGAAAAGACAGAAGAAGACTCGGTCGTGGACCTGGAAGTGGGCTTGGTAAAACAGGTGGTCGCGGCGGGAAAGGCCAGACGGCTCGTTCTGGTGCGAGTATTCGTGCCGGCTTTGAAGGCGGTCAAACCCCGCTTTATCGCCGTCTGCCGAAACGCGGCTTTACCAACGTTCATGCTCTTGAAGTGTTCTCTATCAACCTCCGTGATGTGGAGCCTTACATCGAGGCTGGAGTGCTCGATGGCGCGACTGTTGCGGGCGGGAAGACGATTGTGAAACTTCTTTCGGTTGGCGACGTGCCAAAGTCTTTAAAGACTGTTAAATCTATCCGCGTGTCAGGGACTACACGTGAAAAACTTGGCGCCGCTGGCGTGAAGATTGAGGAGTAAGGACGCGATGGCACTTGCCGAAGGAAACGGTGAGAACTTATTGTTAAAGAGAGTTATATTCACTCTCGCAGCTCTTATGGTTTTTCGTCTGGGCGTTCACATTCCAACACCAGGTGTGAATGCTAAGGCACTTGTGGCACTTGCCAGCCAGAACTCGGGCGGCCTCTTGAAAATGTTGAACATGTTTTCAGGTGGCGCTCTGAATCAATTTTCAATTTTCGCACTAGGCATCATGCCGTACATTTCAGCGAGTATTATCATACAGCTGATGACTGTAGTGGTTCCCTCGCTGGAACAACTACAGAAAGAAGGCGGTGTTGGTCGACAAAAGCTCAACAGAATTACTCGTACCCTTGCAGTCATTATTGCGGTTTTTCAGGGCTACTTAGCAGCTACCGCGCTCGAAAACGCACCGAGTACGGCAGCAGGAGCTGCTGTGCTCGAGCCGGGGCTGAGCTTTAGAATACTCGCAGCGCTATTGCTGACGACCGGCACCTGCTTTGTGATGTGGCTCGGTGAACAGATCACTGAGAAGGGCATCGGGAACGGAACATCCCTTATCATCTTTGCTGGAATAGTCGCCTACTTTCCTAGCGGGATTGGTGCGGTCGTTGAGGCTCTCAAAGACAACTCAATGACAGTGGTCACTGCTCTCGGTTTGGCGGGATTTCTGGTGATCACCGTCTTTGGTATTTCTTTCATTGAGCAAAGCTACAGAAAAATTGCTGTGCATTACGCGAAACGCTTAGTTGGCAATAGGGTCATGTCGGGTCAAACCACCCACCTGCCTTTAAAGGTCAACATGTCTGGTGTGATTCCAGCTATCTTTGGAAGCACGATTCTCGCTGTGCCTCTGACGTTCGGTGGTTTTTTTGGTCAGTCTGAGAGCCCTTGGATATCGGCACTGTTCCCTAATCAGTGGTTGCATAACATACTGTTTGCAATCTTGGTGATGTTTTTCTGTTATTTCTACACGTCAATTACTTTCAAGCCCGATGACATTGCAGAAAACCTTAAGAAGCAGAATGCCTACATTCCAGGAATCAGGCCTGGCTCAGAAACAGCTGAGGCTCTCGACATGGTCGTGACTAGGCTGACTCTTGCCGGTGCTCTATACATGAACTTGGTGTGTTTGATTCCTCAGGTAGTAACTGGGAGCTTTTCTGAGCAACTGTTTGTTGGCGGTACAAGCCTCTTGATTGTTGTGGGCGTAGCCTTGGAAACTGTGCGACAGGTGAGTGCACAGCTTGCAACACAGCGGTATGACTCCTTGCTGTTCTCCGATGAAAGCAGGGATGAGCCAAGCCTTGGGCCAAATACCCAGCGGAGTCCGACGTGAAGGTATTTGTCTTTCTCGGCGCCCCTGGTGCTGGCAAGGGAACTCAGGCAGCGTTGATCGCGAGTCGAATCGGGGCAGTTCACATTTCGACGGGCGCTTTGCTTCGTGAAGAGATTAGATCTGGATCCGTTCTTGGCAAACGAGTTAAAGAGCTCGTCGAGTCTGGAATGCTCGTCGACGATGTGACCCTGTTCGAATGCTGTTCTGGCACTCTTCAGAGAGCGCAGCACGCTGGAAAAAGCGCGCTTATCCTCGATGGTGTGCCACGTAATTTAAGTCAAGTAGAGATACTCGATGGAGTGCTTTCCAAGTTAGATCTCAAAGTCGACGCGGCAATTGACTTTGAGGTTGCCAGAGATGTTTTGGTCAAACGACTGAGCAATCGATGGACTTGCCAAAAGTGCTCTGCAGTGGTGTCAGGAAACGCAGAGGGTTTAGCCCCCTCGTCCTGTAGTTCCTGTGGTGCCACAAACTCTTATGCACGTCGAAAGGACGATGAGCCGGAGTCGGTCTCAAAACGTCTCGGTGTGTATGACTCAGAAACTGCGCCTGTCTCGGGTAGTTACAAGAAAAGGCAACTCTTGTGTTGTGTCGATGCAAATCAGGAACCTGAACTTGTTTATCTTGAGGTGGGTGCTGTCATTATGAAAAAACTGAAGTAACCAGTTGCCTGCTCGCTAATTTTGCGTTAGCGACTGGGCGCAGTGGGCTTCGGTCATTGGTGGGATGTGTATGGAACGTGATGATCGAATTGAGGTAGAAGGTACTGTCTCTGAAAAGCTCCCTAACAATATGTTTAGGGTAGAGCTTGAAAATGGCCATATCATTCTAGCTCATGTGTCTGGGAAAATGAGGATGAACTTCATCAATATCCTCCCTGGTGACAGGGTTAAGGTCGAGTTGAGTCCTTACGATCTCCAACGCGGTCGGATTGTTTTCCGAGCGAAGTAAGATTTTTGTATCGAGAGGTGATCATGAAGGTTCGTGCGAGCGTTAAGCCCATTTGCGACAAGTGCAAAGTCATTCGTCGTGAGGGTATTGTTCGAGTGATTTGCTCAAACAAAAAACATAAGCAACGCCAAGGTTAAGGTTTTGGGGGTATTCCGTGGCACGTATTGCCGGTGTAGATATTCCGCGAGCAAAGCGGATTGAAGTTTCTCTGACTTACATTTATGGAATTGGTCGTAAAACAGCACAGAAATTGCTGGATGGCCTTTCTATCAGCCGTGATGTCAGGGCTCAAGATTTGACAGACGACCAAGTTAATCTCATTCGTAAAGCGATTGACAACGGACTTTTGGTAGAGGGCGACCTTCGTCGCTTGGTTCAGTCGAATTTGAAACGTTTGATGGATTTGGGGTGCTATCGTGGTCTTCGTCATCGTCGCGGCTTGCCTGCGCGAGGCCAACGCACCAAGACAAATGCACGTACGCGCAAAGGTCCTAAGAAGACAGTTGCGAATAAGAAGAAATAATTGCCAGCTGAAGTGAGTGAATTATGAACAAGGCGGTCAGCAAAAAGAAGCGTGTTAAACGCAATGTTCCCGTCGGAATCGCGACGATTTCGGCAAGTTTCAACAACACGATCGTGACCTTCTCTGATGTCAATGGTGACGTAGTGACGTGGTCAAGCTCCGGTAGCAAGGGTTTCAAAGGTTCACGCCGAAGCACACCTTTCGCAGCACAGATGGCTGCTGAAGACGCTGCTCGCAAGGCGATGGAATCAGGAATGCGCTCTTGTTCGGTCGTGGTAACAGGTCCCGGCTCAGGTCGTGAGTCTGCTATTAGAGCAATTTCCGCTGCAGGTATGAAAGTAACGCTCATCAAGGATGAGACGCCCATTCCACACAATGGTTGCCGTCCACCGAAGCGTCGTCGCGTCTAATTGAATTGGAGATTAAATCGTGGCTCGTTATATTGGTCCAAGTTGTAGAATGTGTCGTCGCGAGGGCGTGAAGCTCTATTTGAAAGGCGACCGCTGCTATACAGATAAGTGCGCTGTTGACAAGCGCAAGTCAGCTCCTGGTCAGCACGGAGCTCGCCGTATAAAGTTGTCCGACTACGGCAATCAGTTGCGTGAGAAACAAAAACTTCGTCGCGTGTACGGAATTCTCGAAAAGCAATTCCGTGGCATGTTTGAAAAGGCAGCCGCTCGTAAGGGTAAGACTGGTGAGGTACTTCTCCAGGGTCTCGAGCTTCGTCTTGACTCTGTGGTTTACCGCCTGGGCCTTGCCTCGAGCCGTAATGCAGCTAGACAAGTTGTTCGCCACAACCACATTCTGGTGAATGGCAAGCGCCTCAACATTCCTTCGGCAAGTTTGAAGGTAGGCGACAAGGTGACGTTGGCCGAGGGGAGCCGTAACATGGCACCCGTTTTAGCGGCTCTTGAGTCTACTAAGCGTGAAGGGCATGGAGCCCCAGCTTGGTTGAAATGGGATCACTCTAGCTTTACCGGTGAGGTATTGGCTAAGCCAGCTCGGGAGGACATCTCTGTTCCTGCACGCGAGCAGATGGTGGTCGAACTTTACTCTAAGTAACACGTAGCGCACACGTATGTGCGTTCGATTGTATTCTAGAATGGGGTAATTGATGCAGAGCAACTGGAAAGCGCTAGTTAAGCCACAGTTTATAGAAAGAGAAGATGTCACCCCTGTGTTTGGTCGTTTTATCGCAAAGCCGCTTGAGCGTGGCTTCGGTACAACACTGGGGAACGCATTACGCAGAGTTTTGCTCTCCTCCTTGCAGGGTTCTGCTGTCGTGGGACTCAAGATTGAAGGTGTCGAACACGAATTTTCCACGGTACCTGACGTCGCAGAGGACGTGACCGAGATCGTTTTGAACTTGAAGGCGCTGGGAGTCTGGCTCGATGGTGAAACTGAGAAGGTTGCCACTATCGATGTTGCCGGTCCGAAAGTAGTGACGGGTGCCGACATTCAAGCAGATGGTTCACTTCGAATTCTCGATCCCGAGCAAGTGATCTGCACCGTTGGTGCTGGAGGTCGGTTCAGAGCCGAACTGCATTTGCGTTCGGGCAAAGGGTACGTGACAAGCGAGTCGGTCAAGGAAGAGGGTCTTCCTGTGGGTGTTATCCCTATGGACGCCGTATTTTCGCCGGTTCGTCGAGTGAGTTTTTCCGTTTCGGAGACTCGTATTGGTCAGCGCTCTGACTTCAACAAGCTTATGATTGAGGTGAGCACCAATGGTGCTGTGTCACCAGAAGATGCACTCGCATATTCGGCGAAGATTCTGAAAGAGCAAGTTTCTGTGTTCATTAACTTCCAAGAAGCTGATGATGAAGCGCCTGTGGCAGAAGCTGTGACCGTCGATGCTCGTGTCAACGAAGGTCTTTACAAATCTGTCGATGAGCTTGAATTGTCAGTTCGTGCGGCAAATTGTTTAGAAAATGCTGGTATTCGCTACATTGGTGAGTTAGTGAATCGGAGCGAGTCGGAGATGCTGAAGACTAAGAACTTCGGCCGAAAGACTCTCAACGAGATTAAGGACATCTTGGCGGAGATGGGGCTTCATCTTGGCATGAAGATCGAGGGCTTTGACCCGACCCGGATTCGTGAACGTGATTTCAAGGCATAAAAGGTAGGAAACTGCGATGAGACATCGTTTTGGTTATAGAAAGCTGAATCGCAATGCGACAGAGAGAAAAGCTCTGTTGCGTGGTTTGGCGACACAGTTGCTCACAAGTGGTCGGATTGAGACCACTGTTGAGCGTGCGAAAGAGCTTCGTGGTGTGGTTGAGCCATTGATCACGCTCGCTCGAAAAGATACGGTTGCGAACCGTCGGATTGCTGCAGCTCGGCTTTATGGTTCGGAAGTGGTTGCGCGCTTGTTCAAAGACGTTGCTCCGGCAACAGGCACGCGCCCCGGTGGTTACACAAGAATTATGAAGCTTGGCTTCAGACCTGGTGACCACGCTCGTCGTGCTTTGATTGAGCTCGTTGATGAAGTGAAGCAAGCAGACGCAAAGTGAGTTTCTGTAACTGCTAGTGAGC
>Ga0129350_1179959_pt1 | contig 14516 bp, 1 predicted proteins | sample CPBNA2_9_FD_105434 | JGI IMG/M metagenome (GOLD analysis project Ga0129350, IMG submission 105434) | Freshwater to marine salinity gradient microbial communities from Chesapeake Bay, USA - CPBay_Sum_27_0.8_RNA2 (Metagenome Metatranscriptome) | ecosystem: Environmental > Aquatic > Marine > Coastal... | reverse complement strand
TATTTGTTTATTTTTTTTATTATTAATAATATTTTTGGAATTCCCAATATGTACTTCATAAATACCCTTGAACATATCTAGTAAAATATTGGGAAAGCATTTTTTTTGTTTTACGTACGTTTTTCACTTTTTATCACTATTTCTATTGCAACTTTTTGTTTGCTTTATTCAGATCTTCCACATCTTCTTTTTGCTTAGCAATTTGCGCCATTTCTTTAGCTTGCGCTGCTTTCTTTGCAAATTCATCTGCTACTTTTTGCGCACTCTCTGACGAAACTTTTAATTTTTCTTTAACTGCTCCCTCCATAGCATTGACCGATGCTTCCATCTTATCAATTGATTGTTTAATCGCATCAGCATCGTTTGTTAATTTAGCCTTAGCCGCATCATCCGTAGTTGCATCAATCTGTCTTAAAACTTGCTTCAAATCTTCCTTTTTTCCTTGTAACGCTTTCCTTTGTTGGCTCAAGTTGTTTGAGGCATCTGTTGCAATGGCAGATGCTTCTGCACTAGTTTGTTCTTCCTTCTTTGTCCGCAAATCATTGATCGAATTTCCTAAATGTTCAACTGCTCCCATGTATTCTCTATTTGCATCTTTGTAATCTTGATGACTATCACTATGGTAATTTGATCTACGCGTACCATTTTCACCTTCTTCTAAACCAGAACCAGCACCACCCTCAGTTACATTTTGATGTTTAATAGCATGTAATATGGTCGAAGCATCACCTCTTGCAATAGCAGCTTCTAATTCAGTCGCATTAATTCCCTCACGTGCCAATTTGTCTTGAACATCTTTAGAAACTTTTGACGTATTGGTATCACTATCACATTTTTCTCCAAACCAACCGTTATCGCAATCGCAACCGCCACCTGTGTTGCATGTTCCATGTTTTGAGCAACCATTCGTTTGTTTGCCACAACAAAATCCACCGTTACAGAAACCACTAGCACATTCAACAGCGCGGGCACATTGCGAACCGGCAGCCAATGAGGGTTTACCGTAGTTCATTACTGATTTAATAGTGTCATTTCTTGGTAATGTTTGATCGACACCATCTGCTTCATCCTTCATACGTGTAACTTGAAGCTTTTTGATGCCTTCGTTGTCCTGTTTTTGCAAGTTGCCACCACAGAAGCAATTCGGCCATGTACCCTCACATGGTAAACACGTCTCGCGAGCTTTACGCAACCTTTCTTGTCTGTCTTTTTCATCTTGCATTTTTTCTGCAATCATCATTTTCGTCTCCATAGTATTTGCGTTGCAATAATCGTTTAGACGTCCCTCTTGAACTTTTTTCTGGGAAGGAGATAATAAACTGTCGTAACGTTGATCAGATCCAAAATTGGAATGCAATGGAGAATGTAACCAGCCACGCGGGCAGTAACCTCCAACTTCAGTGCTACCAGCAGCATCACCTTCCATACATTTTCCAGTTGATGGACACCAGCCGCAGAATTGGTCCTTTAAACAATCACCACAGCCCTTGTAATCAGCACAACTACTTGTTGTACAATAGGAGAAAGACCAAGCAGAACAGTTTGTAGCATACATAAATGCTTTTTGTGGATCATTCATGAAATCTGGAACATCAGAATCACTCTTCCACCTAGGCGTTGGGCCACGAACAGTTCCAAGCATACATGCACCTGTTCCAGGACAATAACCACATTTTGGATTTGCAGTACAACGACCACAATGTCCACTTAATTGGGTACACTCCCCGTCCGTCGAAATAGGTTCAGGAGCATCTCTAATTCTACACTTCTGTTGATTACATGGTTTCAATTCTTCTAGAGCTGGGCATGCTTTTCCGTGATGAGAACCTTTAATTGGGTGGTGTAATATTTTTCTAGTTCTAGCTTTCACTCCACCCCCACAAGGTGCCGAACAGTGTGACCATTTTGACCAAGGTTCGACTACACAATCACGGCCACAGTGTTGAGTATTACATTGCCGTTGCTCTTTTAATGCTGGGCATGCATTTAAACCGAAATGCGAACCATTGACACGATCAGAGAAAATAGATCTTACACGCCATTGTATTCCACCGCCACATGGCTCCGTACAATTTCCCCATTCGGACCATTCGTTTACAATACAATCTTTTCCACATATTTGTGTGTTACATGGCCTTGTTTCTGACAAGGCTGGACATGCTCTTCCACCGTTTTCTGCTGGGGTGACAACAGTACGAGTACGTGTGTGATTTCCACCATCGCACGGTGCTGTACAGTTACTAAATTCACTCCATGATGACACCCGGCAATCTTTCCTACCAGGACATGCGTTTGTTCCGTTAACGTTGTTGATTACGGAACCTTCTCCACTGATTTTGATTGAACGGAAAGTTGTTCTGTGCACTTTATTGGATGGCTGTGCATGATCTTCACGGTCGGCACCAATATATACATAGAAATCTTTCCCTCCCAGTTTCCCAATAGAATCCCAATAAGAAATTCCAGGACACGTATTATCAGCAAATGATGAAAATCCGTATTCATCAACAGTCAAAGTTGCATTCATTTGTGGATTTAGATGCAATGGGCAAGTTGCGTTCATGTTTCCACTTTCCGTTTTAATGTATTTAGTTTCGCAATTATAAATAAATTTGATTGCATCTGGTTCAGAGTCCTTCTTGAAAGTGTAATATGGATCTGTGGTCAGCACAATCCAATGATTATCGCACCATTCACGCCTATCAAATTCAAGATCAATCCTTAATGGAGCTTGAAATGAGGTACGGGAACGTAGCGACGATCGTGCACTTCCATTTCCGGCAAACCAGATGTTATCATTGTCTGCGTATCCCATTTGATATGGTCGCAACATTTCAGGTTGTTCGTAACACCAAAGTTTATCGTCACGTCCACGGAACACTTCAGCTTTGGTATTTTCTAACGATAAATCAGAAATACCGACCTGGGGTAATCCAACATACGGACACGTTCTGTTATTGCAGACTTCAGTTTCATTTAAATGTGGGCACACTGCACCATCGCCTGCTGGTTCTCGGAATACTCTACGGGCACGGTTAGTAATACCACCACCACAATCTTTTGAACATGTAGACCATGGAGAAAATTGAGTAACACCACAATCACAAGATTGCAGATTACAGAAACTAGTTTGCGCCAATGCAGGACAGGCACGACCGCCATGTTCTTTTGGTCTTAAAACAACACGGTGTCTGGTTTTATTACCACCTCCACATGGTGCAGTGCATTCATCCCACTTTCCCCAACCAGAAACTTTGCAATCTACTAATCCTGGACATGGACGGCTACCATCATCCTTATTAATTAGTGTGCCCGGACCACTGATTCTTAACATTGAAAACAATGCATAATTTTTCTCCGGCTCACCTGGGATTGGCAGACGACCATCAGGGATCGAAGCTGTAGTTCCATTCAACGTGACGCCTTGAGCGCAGCAAACAGACTTGTCTGTATTAGTAACAACGTCGCAAGTATAGCCTTCTGGACATGGGGAATTCTTATTGCAGAATCTACTTTCACCATATTTATCCATCAATTCCAAGGCACCACCTGGACATTGTCCTTTTTTCTGCTCTTGAACTTCTGGTTTTCCACGTACATACAACGAAAGTGTACGTTTAGTCTTGTCACTGTTGTCATTATTGAAAATTTCATTTTTTCCGCAAATACTCATTGAACCTGGGTCGTTGGAATGCGAGAAAAAGCTGTAGTCTGCAGCAAACGTATCTCGACGCCCAGTGTTGACTACCATATAACTATTTACGCTAGACTTTCCAGTTCTATAGTTGCAGAAACCGGAGCTATCTTTCTGCATGCCATAACTAATTTGTGCATTTGCACTTTTTTCACCATACGGTTTTTGAACTTTCATATTGTTTAAGCAAAGACCACGCTCATCTTTTTTGACACCACCAAAAAACATTTCGTCCCCAATAACATCTTTTACCTTTCCTACTACTTGTGATTTAATTTGGTTATTGTACGCAGTTTCAAACATGTATTCTTCAATGTTTAAACCTGTATCCAAAATTTGGTTTTTGAACCAGTTGATGCTAGGGGCACAATTGTTGTTTTCGCCTTTATTAATAAGCTCTTTGCCATCAGCACCAACTGTTGTACGCTGCCAGCTACCACGGAAATCTTTTTCAACTGTTTGTGTAAACACAAGCTTCCAGTCGGCAAGCTTTTGTACACTTGCACATGGGTGTGGTGTGGTAGACATCAGATCTTTCCCATACAAGAAGCATACATCATTCGATTCTGAATCAGTACATGCGCCGGTTCGTTTATTTAATTTAGCCTTTACATCGCAGCACAAGCGTTTGCCAGACAAATCAGTACCTCTGAAGTAGTACCCTTTTCCAGATTCAACAACCAAACATTCGCCTTCTTCCTCTTTCTGTAAACTAGTATCGGTCCATATACGTTGAGCATCCATACCGCAACCGGTACCTCTAACACGACCTTCTTTCACCTCTTTAATGGAACACAAACGATATCCCTTTTTCCTGCAAATTTGTTCCGCTTCATCGTAAGTTTTCATCGTATTGCAACCGTAACCATCAGCTCCACTCATTGGAAGCCTCGCTTTCGTATCATGACAACAGCGGACGCTTAAACGTTCTGAAACGGGTGTATCTTGTTCTGGTATACCTTCATTCAACCCATCGCCCGCGATGGTTTTCATTTTTCTTACACCAGTATCTACAGTTTTCCCCTCTCCAACATTATCGTCGTCTCCATCCTCTCCATTAGATGCTGTCCAGATTCTTTTGTTATCAAAACCACAGCCAGTACCAGTAGTTTTTCCTTTTTCTACTTCAGCAACGGTACACAATCTAAAACTTTTGTCTTCGCATATTTTTTTAGCGGCACTGTAAGTTTCTCTTGGATGGCATCCATAATGTTCATGGGGTAACTTGACGTTCTTGTTCCAACAGCATCTTACTGCCATCTTTTGAGTCACTGGGGTGTCCTTAACAGGTGCATTTCTATGCGCTAATGGGTTACCAAATATAGTTTTTTGTGTTCTTCCAGGAATTGAAGCTGCATGAGCAGCGCGTTGTGCCGCATCTGTAATGTCAATACTCATACCCGAGAAACCCTCGCCTCTTTTAGAAGCAGTTTCAACGAAAAGACTTTCAGTCTTTGATGAATCATCATCAGTTGCAATCTTTTGGGAACCATAATTATGATCAGAATCCATCAAACCTTTGTTGGGCGCACCTGGGCTTTTTTTAATGTCAGCGAATAGGCCACCAAAGTCTTCCGATGAAGCTCTTGCACCAACCTCTTTACCAGTGTATTTGTGTGCTTGAACTATCATTTCTGTTGGAGACACCGTCGATACAATTGGGCCAGCTGCATAAATTTCCATAACATCTGTATCTTTGATAAATGAATCTACCGGCCAACCTTTATCAGCAGCAATATATTCGTCATTCATCTCAGGAGGCAATGGATTGTCAGTTTTTTCCCAATTAGTTCCATTAAATCTGTACAGGGTTACACCCGCTAAATAATCGGAACTCAATGTACCACGATAAACGTTGTGAATTAACCAAGACTGAGCGCCATCCCAAACTTTTCCCGGATCAGACTCCCTAAATTTCTTTGCTTGTGGCTCAACTTCATTTTCTTTTTTGCCTGTTTTCTTGTTTGTCGTCATAATACGACTTATTGGACCGTTTCTTCTAGGGATAGCATTATCAAGGTCGGGCGCCGTCTCGTTGTCATCAGCCGTGCTGTTCATTGAAAAATTTCCAGCAGTTAAATTTGCAGCTAACTGATCCATATCACTTTTAGTTAAAATATTTCTTTGAGTGCCATCGTCTGAGCCGCCTTCTGGGCCTAGTGTTCCACGTTGATCCTCAAGTGCGGCCAACTCTTCAATAGTCAACGGTTTGGCAAGTTGAATTGTTTCGTTACTAGCCAAGTGGTCCGCACCAATAAATGCATAAACATCCCGATACTCAGGTCGCAAATCTACCTCCCCTTCCAATTTCCCACATTGATCATCTTCAAAAACAACCTTGTTACCCTTGACAGTCAACGAAACGTTGTAACTGCGTATTCGGTTACATTTAGTGGAGAAGTTCCCGCGTGGAGTAATTAGAAATTTATAATCACAAAACCAACCAGCTTTAATAGCACGAGGTTCTTGCTCATAATTCCATGTGAAATATTCATCAGGAGAAAGGGCAATCCAATGATTTGCGCATCTACTATTTTTGTCAAGTCTAGATTCAACAATTAAATCGTTTGCCCGAAATGATTTCTTAGATCGCAATGAACCTTCACCACGACTATCGCCAGAAAAGAATATACCAAACTTCTCTCCGGTAGGATCACTCTTAGAAACAAAGTCATACTTGTAAGATCCAAGATGTGATTGATCTTGGAAACAGAAATCATCGTGATTTGCCGCCACGAATGGCTCGAATTTTGTTTGATTTAAGAACTTCTTCGTTTGTCCTAGAGGCGGTATTCCTACAGCTGCACAACGTTCTTCATTGCACGTTCTGGATTTATTTAACAACGGACATGCCATTCCATTCCTCAATGGTTTTAAAATAACACGTCTGGTGGAAAATTGTGTGCCAGGTCGTAGCGGATCATATTTAGGATCTGCACATGTCTGAGAGCAACAAGACCAATCATCCCATGGCGTTACATGACAATCACAACTTCTTATATTGCATGATCTTTCTCGCACAAGTTTATGATGATCTGGGCAAGCTAATCCTCCATACTTGGGTGGACGAATTACGTAACGATACGATTTCGATACACCATCTCCACATACTTTATTGCATTTACCCCATTTTCCCCATGGTGATAACCCACAGTCGTGAATTCTTGGACATCTTGAAGTTGAATTAAAAGTATTTATAAATGCACCAGAATTTCCGATTTTCATACTGATGAAACGTGCAGGTTTTCCTGATCGCTTACTCATCTCCCTATGACCTTCTTCTTCTGCAACAATTGTTTTGTCTAAATGAGCATTTACCGCACAGATTGCTTTTGCTTCTCTTAGATCACATACTAAACCATCTGCTTTAACAACTATAGCTTTTGCATTTTTCATGTAACAATCTAAGCACATCTTTCCCAGCACTTTCCCACACGTTTCTGCCAAAGCTCTACTACATGACATAGGGGATACTTTTGGCTTTTCACCATCAATATTGTTTTTGCCTAGCGGGGCAACTTCCAAGAAATTGTTTTGCGTGTCGCTCCATGCCTTTGTATTGTCCATATTATCTTTAGCAACTTTATCAGGAGTATCCAACTGCGGTGCATTTGTGTCATTTAAGTGGTTTAAATCATCTGCTTCGCTTTCATTATAATCCAAAGTTGCATTTACATTTTCAAGTCTTAATTCAGTCAAGTTGTGTTGTGGGCCGTCATTATCGGTTATAACACGATCAGTCTGTCTGCTTTCATCACCCTTTTGGACCGCACCAAAATATACATAGAAGTCAGTATCTTGTTGCATTCCAATATCGGCTCGTAGAGTCATACAACCACCATCATCTTTGAATTCAACACCTTCATGCGAAATTTTCATTCTAGTTTTGTAGCTTTTGAAATCAGCACACTGAGTGGATGATGAACTATATGGCGTAATAAGTACCTTTCTATCGCATCTCCATACAAATTTAAAGGTATTTGGTTCCCGATCCCAACTGAAAGTGTAGTATTTTTCGGTAGAAATAGCTATATAGTGATTTGAGCATTCATCATCTTTAACAATTGTAGCAGCAATGGATAATGGTGTTTGGAAAGAGGAATGGGCCCTTAAAGAACCTTTTCCTGTGCCATCACCAGAGAATGCAATTCCACCGTCTTCATCTTCAACGTAGTCATATTTGTATGGGGTAAGTTGGCGAGGCTCTTGGTAGCAAAATAAGCTATCATCTCGCTTTAACAAATCACCTGTTTCCCAGCCAATTCTGTGCTCCCCAACGAGCGCTTGAAAATTATCAATCGCCCAAATATCATGCCACGAGTTAGCAGCCATTTCTTCGTTACGTGCTAATATGAATCGGAAAATAGTACTATTAGACATTACCTCAGGAGAGGAACAATTATCTATTTGAACCATTTGCCTGGACCATTTGTCAAATTTTGTTACATCCATCCAGGATTTAACGACTTTAAATTCTCCCTCTGGGCCGTCAACACTGTACTGAAGTTCTACACCTCGGTGTGCTGCACTTACATTTTCACCTTTGCGTCCAAATTTTAAGTAAAATGCCAAAGTAAGACCACCATCCGTCATTGTGTCGATTGGTGGTGTTTGGGCAATTTGCCATGTGCTATGGGATACATTACCACCAAACGTTAGAGATTGTCCTTTCCCGCCAAATCCCCCGACTAAATCTCCGTCAGTCCGGCCAGTCGTTCTCCACATATCCCACCACCACATTTGCATATTAAATCTGTCACTTTGATCCCCGTCAAATTTGTCGTTTACTAAAACTGTTCTAGGCTGACCCCGTGGGCGAATAGGTTTTTTATTTGTATCGATTTTCACATCATCAATTGCCCACATATTTGTCGCTGGATCGTTCTTTTCGTTCAACTGTCTCAATCTAAATTGGGTGCGATCTGATAAAACATACTTGTGGTCATAATCTAATAAAACGCGCTCCGTAGCAAAACCACGACTTAATCGATCACCATCTTCAGCAACAGTAAATTGACTTAGCATTTCCCAACCACCTGGGTATACCTTAGTTTTATTATGAGGTACCATCGGCGTATCATCATCAGCCGGGTCTTTATCTTGAACTTTGATTTCACCACTTGATGTCCAAATTCTTTTGCGATCAAAACGGCATTTAGTACCACAAGTTCTACACTGTTTTGCTTCTTCTAACGTACACAGCCTATAGCCCTTGTTTCTGCAAATATCGATGGCTTCGAAATAGGATTTTCGCGGATGACAACCATATTTATCGCTATCGACTCTCCTTTCATTATCCGAGCAACATACAACGGCTAATTTTGCATTTACAGAAGTGTCTTCTTCTGGTAGTCTTTGTTTGTTTCTTCCACGCCATCTGCCAGCAATAGTCTTTACAGTACGTTCCCCAGGAATGCCAGAGGTCTCAAGTAGCGATGATGCATCATTGTCATCACCCTCACTCTCGGTATTTTGTTTGTCACAATCTCTTGTACAATATTCAAGAACAACAGCATCATCTTTATTAGTCATCGGCGCGCACATGGCTGTTGTACCATTTTTACCACCAAAACGAAGGGAAAATGTTAGTTCTCCCCCATTAGATACATCTACAACTTTGGTAGTAGCAATTCTCTTTCCTTTATGGAACATTCTCATAGAATTGCCATCGCTTTTAGTTACAGACCCACAAAATTTGTCGACACCACCATTTGTTAACCGTGCCTCTGTTTCGTCGATATTCCATTGTGGAATCCATATATCGTCATGGAAATCAAAGTCGTCGAACATAACGATACTTTTTTTCAATTTTGGAGGCATTTCTGGTTTCATCAACTCAAAATTAATAATACGAGAGGTGGTCTTAGGTTTCGCAGCTCCAATAAAAACGTAAAATGGCTCATCTAGAAATGGTAATGGTGTAGTAATATCGCTACAGCCAGCATTATCTTTAAACGTAACATAACCATTGTGGATTTTTACGCTCATGATAATCTTATCATTCGATGAACATTTTGCAAAAGCAATAGGTTTCTTTTTGTAGCCTGATATCATTTTTACTGTCTCGAGCCCGTCTGTATCTCTGAAGTTACATGCAAAGCGCATTGCAATTGCTTCTTCGTTTTTCTTTATTGGCCAATGGAAACTTGGCTTCTTTGACAAAACAACAAATTGGTTTGCACAAGCTTCTTTTCTATCCACCGTAACTTTTAAGGTTGCGGGGCCAACAACTTCTTCCTTCAATCGAATTGCAGTACTCATGCCAGAATCAATAGTCAAAGAACCATAACCAACTTTGTAACCCAAACCGTTTGATGTAACGCTCTTTTTAATTTTTGCAGCGTGAAGTAGAGCAGCTTCTGCGGTTGCTAACATATCTTCTGCAGCTTTTTTTGCTTTAATTGAAGCCTGCTCTTTCAACAAATTGTTTGTTAAAGTATATTGAGCTTGTGCAGCCAAGGTGTGCATTTTGTAGAATGATTCAAATGCATTTGTTTGGTTTTGTGCATTTTGCCATGCTGTTGATGCATTTTTCGCCAAATCCTCTGCAACTTTTGCTTTGTCGACACGATCGCCAACCTTATCCGCCCAGGATTCTACCAAGTCAGCTTGTTTTTGTGCTTCGTTTGTATTTCCTGAGCGCTTTGCATTTGCTAAATTAACTTTAGCTTTGTTCATCTCGTATTTCCCTGATTTTACATAGCTGTTCAAATTCTTTAGTTTGCGACTTGTCTCGATCATTTTTCTTTCACTAATTTGTTCATTTTTCCTCAGTTTACCTAGTGTCTCAAACGTCATATCATTAACTTGCTTTTGTGTAGAATTCAATTGCTGTACTGCATCACTAATATTTAACAAGCACTGCAGAAGCATCTTGTTTGATTCTTTAACACGCTCTAGCGATTCTTTGGCGGCTTTGTCTGCCTTCATTAACGCATCTTCGTCTTTTGTCTCAGCTGCATGTAAATCTTCAGCAATCTTAGAGTCACTTTCCGACTTGCTTGCTGCGGCGATTGCACTGGCTTTATAGGCGGATAATTTCAATCGTAGCTGCTGGATCGTATTCTCACTTCTTTCAATATTTGCAACTAACTTCATAATTGGGCGAATAGGAGAATTGATTTTTGCAACCAGCTGATTGCGTTGCTGTAAATGATCAGAAATCAAGGACATTAACTTCCGCTGGGTGCCTTGGGCATACTTGACATCATCTTTTGATTCTTCAAGCACATTTTCTGCTTTTTCAATTAGATACTTCGGTTTTTTTTGCTCTTTCTTCTCTCGCAAATCTTGCATATTATTTTCGTATTTTAATTTTTCCATTACTAAAGTAGCATTGGTCTTCTTTAATTTTGCTGTTGCTACTTTTACAGCTTCAGTTAAAGCATCAATTTGGCGCTGTAATGAAATAAACTCTTTGTCAGTTGCTGCCAATTTTTTCAATTCTTGCCTGCGTAGTTTGACACTGTTTGTTGCATTCTCGACACTGTAACCAATGGATTCGCTTGCGTCTTCCATTTCTTCCACGGCTTTATCCAGCGCTTTCTTCGCTTCAGCTTTGTCTTTTTTTGCATTTGCCGCCGCTTCCATGATATCTTTTAAATTCGGATATTCCCATACATCCTTGTTTCTATTTTCGAAGTTTTCAGATACAACAGCTTCCATAAAGTTCTTCCTTTTGTCAGGCAAACGTTCAACGCGAAAATTCATGAATCGAGCTTTGATATCTGTCCTATCTTGTGCTGCACCAATGTAAACATAGTATTGTGACTCCGTCAAATCAGAAGTGGTTGGCATTATTAAAGCACCACATTTATCATCTTCAAAAACTACCCTACCTTCTTCCATTCGAATCGATAATTTTATTTTCGTATTTTTTTTGCAATCCACAGAAGTACGATTATCCGGCGCATAAATATATTTTTGATTACAATTCCACATAAAATATATCGCATTCTTTGGGGTTCCCCAAAAGAATTTCAAATCTTTAGATTTAGAGATTGCAATGTAATGATTAGAACATGCATCATTCTTATCGATCGTCGCTTTTACCATAGTATTTTGTGGCATAGTGGTCTTCGTGCGAATAGTAGTTTTGGTGTTTGGATCACCAGTAAACCATAAACCATCATCAAAACCATACGTGTAAACTTTTGATTTAGATGGATACGTCCACATAGCAGTATTGGCTCCATCAAATGCTTCAGTAAAGATTGGCTCACCCTTTATTTCTAACGAGGTGACACGAACAGTATCAAGTGCCCAGTGCCCACAACATGGGCGATTGTAGCCCGGTTGGATAAATTGCAACAATACTGTGCTTGCCATGCTTAACAGCGGATAATCGATTTTTGTTAACGCAAACTCCATCTCGTTCCACTCGTTCAAAATATTTCTAAAATCATCACCTTTCCACGTTTCAATATTCATCCATGTTTTACCGCCATCAACACTGGCGCGAAGAACAACTCTGCTCTCTTTTCTACCCGCAACCATTCCGGCGCAACTTACCGAGCTACCTCCAAATTTTAAGGCAAAAGTAATTTTTGCACCATGTGGCATATTTAAAGGCTTTGTGGTGGCCATACGTGTTCCAGTGGAAGAGAAAACCATCGCTGACCCCTCTGTTGCTCCACATTTCTTACTAACTACACCAGTTGTTTTCCAAGGACCTGACATAGTCCACATAGCAGTATTTTTCTCGTCATTAAAATCGAAATTATCGTCCATTAAGATGGTATCGTCTTCAATAGTTGGCGGTCTTGGTTGACCTTTGACAACAATCTCTTTAAACTGGGCCGGAGTTGCAGTTTTATCTCTTCTAGTTGCACCGATGAAAACATGCACTGGTGCCTCTGTACCCCATTTGTTTGGCAATGATAACATACTGCAACATCCATCCTTAAAAGTGATGATGTCAGGGAAAATTTTGATTTCCAGCTTATGTTCTTTATCGGCAATACATTTTGATTCATCGCACTCACCTTTAGACGCTTTTGCTTCTTTAACTGTGTCAAAACCTAAGAAGGTTTTGCTTTTGCAACTCCATTCAAACTTAAGTGCGTTCTTGTTTGGAAATATATCCCATTGAAAATCTGGATCAGGTGAAATAGCTACGTAATAATTGGCTGTTCTTTCATCCGAAAGAACGGTTGTAGATATGGCAATTGGTAGATTAAACGTCTCTACGCTGCGCATAGGCTTATTGCTCCCTGTAACGTCGCCCATTTGACCAACCTTAAGACCGTCCGGTGCAAATACAAATAATCGTTTCGATTTACCATCAATTTGCCAAGTATCTGATGACATACTTGTGAGTTTATCTTTGATAAGAACTTGTCCCAAATCACGGCCTTTCGCATCCCATTCTGTTTGCTCTACTTTAAAATGCTTGAAAAGAGAAGCTTTCATTGGTTTATCTTGATCAGCACCAATAAACACAAAGTGTGGCACTCCATGCCCCCCGTAAAATGGAGAGTTATCGATTTTTATAGGGTCGCATTTATATTCCTCATCGGTGAAAATGATGTTGAATTGATCCACAACAACAACCAGTTTGTAGTCTCCATTACCTGGGCACTTAACAACTTTGTTACCCCATGGAGAATATACAAAACGTTGGTTACAGTTAAAACCTACCTTTACTTCACCCGGTGACTTCCCCCATGAAAAGGCGAAGTTGGTTCTCCTCGATAGTGCGATGAAATGACTGCTACATTTGTCATTTTTAGTAACTGTTGCAGAAATCTTTAGCGGATGCGTAAACGCGCGTTGCAGTCCTAAAGTATGTTCCATGTTAGCGCTGCCAGCAAAGTAGATACCTTTTTTTGTTAACGAATACCTGTACGAGTCAGCACCTTTTTTAATTTGTGGGTATGACCATACGCCAGATTTTTTTGTTGCAAAATTATCCTCAACCGTTGTAGATAGGGCGGCTTGACGAATTACAACGTCCTTAATTGCCCAATTACCACGACCTGTGGAGAACTGAGTAAATTTAAAGTATGTATGGCTAGTTGCCGCTTTCAAATTATGTTTCTTGTTGATTGGGATGGTAATCTTTGTAAACTCCTTTCTTAAAGACTCACCTACAGACATTTGTAGATATGCCTCTAATTTCTGCCACTTCTGGCCATCAGTGCTATACTGTATCAATACTCCATTTGTACTGTTAAATTCACCGCCCATAGGTGTACCGTCACAAAACTTTAATTTAAACTCAAGCTCACCGCCTCCAAATATGTCTTGCACTTTTGTAGTGACTGATGGAGCACCATGTATGTCACTATCCGTGGACTCGAAACGAAGTGCAGGTGACCCAGTTTTACAACCTTCTAAGTCAACACCTCCACCACGAAGTTTTTTCCACATGTCTTTTCTTAACCCGTTTTGAAAGTTATCTTGTTGAAGCACTGCCAGCTTTGAACTTTCACAACCTGTTGCTGTCGGGTTCTTTTCGCAATAGGTTGCAACGTCTTGTCCTGCCCAGCAAGATAGACATGCTGCCGTTTTCTGCTTACAACATTGCTTTGCCTTCCCTGGTGCTAGAACTTTTGCCTTGTTTATTGATGCACGGAGAAGACCTTTTCTAAAATGCGCTTTGTTCACGGCGTCACTGAATACCGCTAAGCATGCAATAACAAGTAATACTAAATACGCAATTTTTAACATCTTTGTTTTTTTCTGAAGAAATAAATATTCTTAAACTATTATTCAAATTGTTAAATAAATACTATACTTCACTTTCTAAGCTACACAAACGAATATGTGACGATATAAAATGCTAACACTTTATTCTACCGATCGTATTGATACAAATTCT
>Ga0129350_1089381_pt1 | contig 14884 bp, 13 predicted proteins | sample CPBNA2_9_FD_105434 | JGI IMG/M metagenome (GOLD analysis project Ga0129350, IMG submission 105434) | Freshwater to marine salinity gradient microbial communities from Chesapeake Bay, USA - CPBay_Sum_27_0.8_RNA2 (Metagenome Metatranscriptome) | ecosystem: Environmental > Aquatic > Marine >... | reverse complement strand
TTTTTTGAGACTCAGCGGAGATGACGGCTGCTCGAATGTCGATTTTCTGACGGAACATTCGATAACAAGCATGAAAGCACCATGATCCCGCAGACCTCGCCAGGCCCGAACTGGGTCCGGCAGTCAGGTTTGACACCCGATCCGGCGATTTGGCTGTAATCGGGCCCGAAATCGATTCCGTCAAAGAGGACACTCAGTGGATACATCCCTGCTTTCTAATCTGCCCAGTCTGCCACCACTGTTCGTGTACGGCGCGATTCTTGTGGGATTTGTCGTCACGAATCTGGCGCTGGCCCATCTGCTTGGCCCACGACGCAGAACCGCAGTCAAGGATATGCCTTATGAATCCGGCATGGATCCTGTGGGGGACGCCAGGCAACCGTTCGATATTCGCTTTTATTTAGTGGCGATCCTGTTTCTTGTTTTTGATGTAGAACTACTATTCCTGTATCCGTGGGCTGTCAGTGCCTACAGCGACCTGGGGATTCCGGTTGAATTGCGGGATACAGTGTTCGGAATCATGCTGATATTCATGGCAACCCTCGCACTTGCGTGGATCTATGCCTGGCGAAAAGGGGTATTTCGATGGCGGTAGGACTTCCGGAAAACATTTTCATCACTCGACTGGATGCTGCCGCAAACTGGGCTCGGTCGAACAGTCTCTGGCCGATGCCATTTGCCACAGCCTGCTGCGGGATCGAATTGATGGCCACAGCGGCCTCACGTCATGACCTGGCACGATTCGGTGCTGAGGTCATGCGGTTCAGCCCCCGCCAGTGCGACTTACTGATCGTCGCTGGCCGAGTCGTGATGAAGATGCTTCCAGTTTTGCAGCGAATCTGGCTCCAGATGCCAGAACCGAAGTGGTGCATTTCCATGGGTGCCTGTGCCTGCTCCGGCGGTGTTTTCGACACCTATGCAGTTGTTCAGGGTGTTGACCGTTTTATCCCGGTCGACATGTACGTACCGGGCTGCCCACCGCGGCCGGAGCAACTGCTTGCTGCAGTGATTGACATGCAGGAAAAGGTTCGCCGCACCGGGACAGTGATGGGACGCGAATTCACGGCCCGGGACACGTCATCCGGTCCCACCCCGTTTGACCTGCAGGAGGAGCACCGAATTGAGGACGCCAGCCTGATTCAGCTGGGTGGATTCTCTGCTGCCGCAACCACCATGAAGAGGGATGCCTGAGATGGTTTCGCTTGAGGAACTGCAGTCGCGATTTGGCGAAGAAATTCGGGAGAAAACATTTCGCGACAATCGTTTCATTGACGTGTCGTCTGGTGTTCTTCTCGACGTACTGAGCGGGCTCAAAGCTGACTTCGGTTTCAGTATGCTCATCGATATCACAGCCATTGACTGGCTGGATTACGAAGGAGCGACAGATCGTTTCAGCGTGGTCTACCTGCTGCTGAATGTGGAGACTGGAGAGCGACTGACCATTCGTACTGCGGTAAATCTCCCTGACCCGCAACTCCCAAGTGTCTGTGCCCTCTGGATGAGTGCAGACTGGCTGGAGCGAGAGGTCTACGACATGTTCGGAATCTCCTTCAGCGACCACCCGGACCTGCGCAGAATCCTGATGCCCGAAGAGTTTGCGGCGTTTCCACTGCGGAAAGACTATCCGCTCAAGGGACGCGGCGAGCGACACAACTTCCCTGTGATCACACGGTCCGAGGGCTGATTCAACAGTCCGCGGGACGCTTCTGTGTCCTGCGGTTTTATTTTTGTCTTTTTTGATACGCGGCCTCGTTCCATGCCACTGACGCCTGTTGCAACACACGGTTCAGAATCCAAAGAACGTGAATACGTCTGGACACTGAATTTCGGCCCTCAGCACCCGGCCACCCACACAACTCTCCGTTTGGTGCTGACACTGGACGGCGAGAAGGTCCTGCAGGCCGTCCCGTACATCGGCTATCTGCATAGCGGCTTCGAGAAACTGGGAGAGCATCTCGACTTCAACCAGTATGTGACGATCGCTGACCGAATGAATTATCTGTCCCCGCTGGCTAATGAGATCGCGTGGCATCATTCCGTTGAGAAACTGCTGGGAATCGAACTCACCCCTCGCTGCAAATATCTGCGAACGATTCTTGCCGAATTGATGCGGCTGCATGACCACCTGCTGAATCTGGGAACAACGGCACTGGATCTCGGCGGCTTCACGGCGTTCTTGTACTTCTTCCAGCAGCGAGAGCACATTTACGATATCGTTGAACTGGCTTCCGGTCAGCGATTCCACACAAGCTACACGCGAGTGGGCGGGGTTCTCTTCGACGTCAACACAGACTGGGTCAACCGAGTTCGCAAGTTCATCCAGAACTTCCCGCCGGTTTACGAGGAGGTCAATCGCCTGCTCACCAAGAACCGCATCTTTGTGGACCGCACGCAGGGCATCGGCTATCTGAGCCGGGAAGATGCCATCAACCTCAGTGCCACCGGCCCGGTAGCACGGGCGAGTGGAGTCGAGCGTGATCTGCGCCGCGATGATCCTTACCTGGCCTACAACGAACTGGACTTTGACGTGATCTGCAGCACCGGCGGTGACTGCTATGCTCGTTATCTTGTGCGGATGCAGGAGATGCTGGAAAGTCTCCGAATTCTGGAACAGGCCATCGAAAACATCCCGTCGGGTCCGGTCAACATCGATGTGGATTCGGACATGGTTCTGCCACCGAAGCCGTCTGTCTATCGCAGTATCGAAGGACTGATTCAGCACTTCGAAATGATCATGCCGAATCGCAGCCATGACGTTCCTCGCGAAGAGGTGTACGCAGCCACAGAATCTCCGAACGGCGAACTTGGCTTCTACATTGTTGGTAATAACGAATCTCGTGCCTGGCGTGCCCGTACAAGGCCCCCCTCATTCATTCATTTTGCAATGTTTCCGCACATGATTCGCGATCATCAGTTGAGTGACGTCGTCGCGGTGCTGGGAAGCCTGAATATCATTGCCGCCGAACTGGATCGATAACAAGTCCCTGTCCTCTGAAAGTTGGCTGACAGAACATGACTGTGCTCAGTGAAGAAATTCGAGATCGGATCCGGGCAGAATTCCCCAAGTATCCGAACAAGCGTGCCGTTACACTGCCGGCATTGCACATTGTGCATGACACCCTGCGTGCCGTCTCGCGGGAAGCAATCGTGGAGATTGCTGACCTGCTGGAACTGCATCCAGCAGAGGTGCATGACACCATGACCTTCTACAACTTCTTCAAGACGGAAGAAAACCCTCAGGGAAAGAATCGCGTCTGGTTCTGCCGCAGCATCTCATGCATGCTGCGAGGCGGCGAAGAGTTGCTGGAGAATATTTGCCAGAAATACAACGTGACCCCCGGACACACGACAGAAGACGGGGCTGTGACAGTCGAATTTGCGGAATGTCTGGGTGCCTGCGAGGGAGCACCCTGCATTCTGGTGGACGACGTTTGTCACATGGACATGACAACGGAATCAACGTCAAAGCTCATCGACGAACTGTAATTACAGACCCGTTAGAGTGATCTTTGGCTTCAACCAGACACAGCGAATCCGAGGCAGATTGTGGCAGAATTCGAACCAGTTCTCTTTGCACGAATCAACAAGCCAGACAGCGCATCGCTCGCAACCTACAAGGCGGACGGTGGTTACTCCCGGCTCGAAGAATTTCTCAAGCTGGATCCCGCCGACATCACTGCGCAGGTCAAGAACGCGGGACTGCGGGGGCGCGGGGGTGCGGGCTTTCCAACCGGCTTGAAATGGACGTTTCTGCCCAAGGATCACAAAGGCCCTATTTACCTTGCCGTCAATGCAGACGAGAGTGAACCTGGGACCTTTAACAATCGATATCTGATGGAAAAGGACCCGCATCAGCTGATCGAAGGCATCATTCTCGCCTGTCGCGCGATTCGCTGTAATATGGCCTACATTTACCTTCGCTATGAATACGGCGACAGCTACCGAATTCTGGAAGAGGCCATTCAGGAATGCCGGGACGCCGGGATCCTTGGAGATAACATCTGCGGTTCCGGGTTCGCTCTGGATATCGTCGTGCACCGTGGCGCCGCAGCCTATATCTGCGGGGAAGAAACCGGACTCATCGAAAGTCTTGAAGGGAAACGGGCCTGGCCGCGAATCAAGCCACCGTTCCCGGCTATCGAGGGACTGTTTCGCAAGCCAACGATCGTCAACAATGTCGAAACATTGTGCTGCGTGACGCACATTCTTTATCGGGGCGTTGACTGGTTCCGGTCAATCGGCGTTCAGCCCGACCCGAACAATCCACGGGATCCCGGCAGCCTTGGCCCCAAGCTCTACTGCATCAGTGGGCACGTGAACAAACCGGGTTGCGTCGAGTTGCCTCTTGGCGTGACAGCTCGAGAGTTGATCGACAATCACGCTGGGGGAGTCTGGAAAGGTCGCAGGGCCAAGGCCGTAGTTCCCGGCGGAATCAGCATGGGCTTTCTTTCCGCTGATGAGCTGGACATCCCTCTGGACTTCGCTGGTCCGGGAAGTGCCGGATGTCTGGGACTCGGGACGGCGGCTGTTGTCGTTGTTGACGACCAGACCAGTATGGTCGACGTGCTGTACAACTGCTGTCGATTCATGGCTCACGAATCCTGCGGGCAGTGCACACCCTGCCGCGAGGGTACTCAGTGGATGACACGGATTCTGGAACGAATTCGCGATGGCCGGGGCCGACTGGAAGATCTGGATCTGCTGCTGGAAGTTGCCGGCTCCATGGGAATCATTCCCGGAACCACAATTTGCGGGTTGTCAGATGGAGCAGCATGGCCCGTGAAAAACGCGATCAACAAGTTCCGCAGCGAGTTTGAAGAGTACATTAAGAAGCAGAGTCCCTCGGTGACATCTGCACAAAAGCTCATGATGGCTGCTCACTAAAGCCCCATCGAACAGCAGCGATTGGAATTCCCGGACCATCGACAGGCCCAACTGGAAGACTGACCGAAAGCCGGCGATCAGCACGGCGGAACTCTGCTGGATTAATCGGAACCACTTTTCTCAGTTAAACCGCAAGCAATATCAGGTATCAGCATGGCAACCGTAACGGTAAACGGAAAAGAAGTGGAGATCGGCTCCAATGAGCGTCTGAATTGCATTGAGGCGGCAGCGCGGGTCGGTGAGGAGATTCCTGCGTATTGCTGGCATCCGGAACTTTCCGTTGTAGCCAGCTGCCGCATGTGCCTTGTGGAAGTGGGCGAGAAAAAAGAAGACGGCGAAGTGCAGATGGTGCCGAAGCTGGTTCCAGGCTGCCAGACTCCCGTGAAAGACGGCACGGTCATTGTATCGGACAGTGAAAAAGTCAAAGCGGCTCGCAAGGCAACACTGGAGTACCTGCTGCTCAATCATCCTCTCGACTGCCCAACTTGTGATCAGGCTGGTGAATGTTATCTGCAGGACTACAGCTTCGATCATGGCCGCGGTTACAGCCGGCTTAATGAACCCAAGAACATCAAGCCGGACAAGGATAATATTGGTGACCAGATCACTCTGTTCACCGATCGCTGCATCATGTGCACACGGTGCGTGCGTTTCACCAGGGAAATTTCCGGATCCTCCGAGCTCCAGGTGGTCAGCCGTGGCAGCCATGAAGAAATCGACATCTTCCCCGGCCACCCGGTGAACAACCCACTCGCCGGGAACGTTGTTGACATCTGCCCGGTCGGAGCATTGTGCAGCAAGGACTTTTTGTATGAACAGCGGGTCTGGTGGCTCAAAAGCACCAACTCCGTCTGCCCCGGTTGCAGTACAGGCTGCAGCATTACAGTGGATCAAAACGAAGAGCGAGTCTATCGCGTGAAACCGCGCGAAAATGAGCTGGCTCAGGGGCACTTCATGTGCGATGAAGGTCGGTTTGGCTGGAAATACACACATTCTGACCAGCGACTCACCAGCCCACAGCAGCGAGAAAACGGCCAGTTGCAGGAAACGGACTGGGAGAAATTGTTGGTTTCTGTGCGTTCAGCAATCACCCAGCAACAGGCAAACGCCTCAGGCCGGGTTGCTGCAGTTCTCTCACCGTGGATGACAACGGAAGAGGCATGGATGCTCGGTTCATGGCTCAAAGCCATTGCATCGGATGCAATCCTGGTGCCTGGACCAATCCGGAATTCCGGCGCTGACCAGCAGTTCCCACAGGATCGCAATGGCAATCCGTTGGAACCCATTCGTTTCACCATTCGTGCCGAGAAAGCTCCCAACAGAGCTGGCGTGCAGGCGGTCATTGATCACCTGATGGAAGGTTCTTCCACCAGTTTCGATGAACTTACGCAGCTGGCAGCAGAGGGGAGCGTGGGCATGCTGTATGCTGTCGGTGGCGACCCGGAGGGATGGATTACCGAATCACAGGCGGAGGCATTCAGCAACGCTGGCACGCTTATTGTGCAGGATATTCTGCCATCATCACTGCTGCAGCACGCAACATTCGTGCTTCCGGGCGGTACATTTGTCGAACGTGAAGGAGTTGTTATCAACCACTCCGGTCTGGCACAGTTGATTCGTCGTTCTGTCCGTTGCCCGGATGGAAGTCGTCCGGATTCCCGAATCCTTTGGGATCTGACTGAGCGCACCGGGCTGGTCCAGTACGAAGCGATTCGGCAGGAGATCGCGGCAGCCATCCCGGCTCTTGCAAGCCTGACAGATGAAGCCCTGAGGAAGAACGGTGTTGTAACAGGTGACGCGGCGGAGACCGTAGCTAACTGATTGTCGCCTGCGATTGTATTCTGTGTTTGTCTTTCTACTTCTCTTCCTGCGATGTTTTCTGACATGACTAACCCGCTACCGGAATTGCTGACGACACTGATCACCATTGCAGTGGTTGTTGGTGCCATCCCAGGCGTTTGCAACTATCTGATTCTGCTCGAGCGAAAACTCTCCGCATGGATGCAGGACCGTATCGGCCCGAACCGAGTGGGGCCGAAGGGGTTGTTGCAACCTCTTGCAGACGGCATCAAGCTGCTGTTAAAGGAAGAAGTGATCCCGGGCCATGTCGACCGCATTTTGTTCCTGCTGGCCCCCGGCATTTCCGTCTTTACAGCGTTGCTGGCTTTTGCGGTTGTCCCGTTCGGCCCTGTGGGAGAGCCTGGTGTTCCCTCGTTCCTGCGTTTTATTATCGCGCCCGGCATGGACATTGGACTGGTGTTCATCTTCTCAATTGGAAGTTTGGCTGTCTATGGCGTCGTACTGGGCGGCTGGGCTTCGAACAACAAGTACAGTGCACTGGGTGCACTGCGAGCAAGTGCTCAGGTTGTCAGCTACGAAATTCCTCTCGGGATGTCCGTACTGGGAATCGCCCTGATCTCCGGCACCATGAATCTGGAACAGATCATGATGCAGCAGATTGAGGGCGGAATTCTGGGATGGAATATCTGGTTTCAACCGGTTGCGGCAGTGATGTTTTTCACGGCTTCACTTGCGGAGGCAAATCGGCTTCCTTTTGACCTCGCGGAATGCGAACAGGAGCTGATTGGTGGCTGGCACACGGAATACAGTGCCCTGAAGTGGGCTCTGTTCTTCCTCGGCGAATACACCCACATGATCACCATCAGCCTGCTGACTGCAATTCTGTTTCTGGGTGGCTGGCACTTCCCCGGAATTGCTGAAGCGGGTGGCGAGGCCTCGATTATTTCGTGGGTCATCAAGCTGGGCGTTCTGTTGACCAAGGCCTTGGCTTTTATCTGCATCATGATTGCACTTCGGTGGACGATTCCTCGCTTTCGTTTTGACCAACTGATGGAACTGGCGTGGAGAGTGATGATTCCCCTCTCACTGGCCAATCTGCTGATGGTGATGATCTGTAAGCACTTCGAATTCAGTCTCTGGTGGCTGTTGCCAGGATCCGCCGGTTTGTTTGCGGCATGGGGATCGATCAGTGCCAGTCTGCGGGCAGCGGAACGAGCGTCGCGGCCTGGCTACGTGAAGCAACAGCAGGGGGCTGCCACTGCGGCAGCAGGAAGTGCTCACTAAAAGCACAGAGGAAGACACATTAACATTCGGGCGGTCCTCGACTGGACGGCCCGAAATCCTTGAAATCCGATTTCGGAATCTGAGGTCATGTCAGAAACAACAAAGAAGAAGAGTATTCGCTGGGTTGAGGAACCGGAACTGGGGTTCTGGGAAACAACCTTCGTTCCTGCGGTACTGAAAGGACTGAAGACAACTTTGCGGCACGTGACGGCCCGCAAGACTGTGACACAGCAATATCCGGAAGTGAAGCCGGAACTTCCGCTGCACTACCGCGGTGTGCATCGGCTGAATCGTGACGAAGAAGATCGCGTCAAATGCGTTGCGTGCATGATGTGTGCAACAGCGTGTCCTGCTAACTGCATCTCCATCCAGGGGCAGGCCGCCCCCCCGGAGTGGACTGACCGAGACAAGTTCCCGAAGACGTTCGAACTCGATGAACTCCGCTGCATCTACTGCGGAATGTGTGAAGAAGCGTGCCCGGTAGACGCCATCGAACTGACTCACATCTATGACCTGACAGGCGAGAGCCGTGAAGACCTGTTGTACACCAAGGATAAACTTCTGAACGTGTACGATCAGACGCGAGAAGACCACCGTGACCCGCTACGCACCGGACGCGGAGTTCTGGGCCCGGCATCAGAGTTTGTCGAACTACCGGCACTTGGCCCGGCGACATCTGTCCCGGAGAATGACCGTTCCGCCAAATCTGAAACAGCGGGTGTCATCAGGACGACCGGGCGGGAGGGCCAGCAATGACCGAGACGATCACACGAGTTTTTTGGAGCTGGAATCCTGTTGCCGTCTCCGGCCTCGCACTTTGGATTGCCGGAATCCTGTGGATGATGCCGGGCGGTGTCGTCACTGCTGCAAAGACTCGAATTCCCGGACTTCTGTTCACAGTTGCAGGACTGGTTCTTGTTTTGAGCTCTTTCGGGGGAGCCATTGGCGAACTGAGTGAAGAGTTGATGTTCTGGGTCTTTGCCATTGCGGCCCTGCTGTGCGGCACGTTGATGATCACATCCAGAAACCCCGTCTATGCAGCACTTTGGTTTGCTCTGGCAACCCTCAGCACATGCGGGTTGTTCATGCTGCAGAGTGCTCCTTTTTTGGCTGCGGCCACAGTCATTGTCTATGCAGGAGCAGTCATCGTTACCTTTCTCTTCGTCATCATGCTGGCTCAGCAGTCTGGTGCCGCGGGCTACGACCAGACAGCTGGCGGTACGCTTCCGGCAACGCTGGCGTCTTTCCTATTGCTTGGGGCTGTTTTTTATCTGGTGAATACCACGGCTCCGGAGGTTCGACGGGTTGCTCCCCTCGCTGATTCGCTGCGGTTGACTGCGAGTGCGGAAAATGCGGTGGCGGCAGGAGAAGCCGCTGGTGGCGGAGCATCACTGCAGGCCGTTCCGGTCGAAGAGATACTCGCCCAGGAGCAGCGTGATTCAGAGCAACCGGCTGTGCAGCCGAACCTGCTCAGCAGAGCCACCGAATCGCATCCGGTTGGAAGCATGAAGGGGTTGGGGCGGTCACTGTTTGGCGACTATTTGTTCGCCGTGGAATTGGCGGGCACCATTCTCCTGATTGCCTGCATTGGTGCGATCGCTGTTGCGCCCCGCCGAGAAGAGGGGGCAATTTGATGGAAATTCCCACGATGATTGACGCCTCCAACGGCCTGACCAGTATTCCACCGCAGGATCTGCGAACGCTGGTCGTCGGTGCAGCATTGTTCGCCATCGGGACCATCGGCTTCCTGACGCGACGCAACCTGATTCTGCTGATTCTCTGTGCGGAATTGATGCTGCACGGTGTTTCGCTCAGTTTGGTAACCTTCGGCAAATTGCAAAACAATAACGAAGGCCAGGCCTTCACGATTTTTCTGCTGACCATTGCGGCCTGCGAAGCCGGACTGGCATTGGCGCTTGTCCTGTCTCTTTATCGCAGTGCCCGGTCGCTGGACATACGTCTGTGGACGGAATTGCGTGAAACAGATGTCCCGGTGGCTCCGCTCGAACCGGCGGCTCCTGCAGCGGGATCATCCTATGGTGACATCCCGCGTTTGACGCCGGCGGGTACTCAGCCTGCCCACGTACCTCGCCGTCCCGCGGCGAAGAAGTGAGACTCTGCGTACGGCCATGAACTGGAACGGCGGCGAGTCCCGCCGGAACAAATTTTGAATCTCTGCCTCCGTGTTTTTTCCCCGGCATTCGGGGCTGGAACCGACAACAATGTCTGAAGCAATCAATTCTTTCCTGTCACCGGAAGTGCTCCTGCTGCTGCTGTGGCTGATTCCTGGCGCACCACTGCTGTCAGCAATCCTCACTGCACTGCTGGGGCCCAGAGTTCTGCGTGGCAAAAGTCATCTGCCATGCTGGTCTGCTCTGGCAGTTTCTTTTGTGTGTTCAGTCCTGGTGTTGATTGCATTGCCGACCGCACCGAACCCAAATCAGCTCGACGTCATTGCTCCCGAGAATCTGCAGGATGCCTCTGACAATGCCTCTCCTGAGCTGGTTGTTGTTGGGCCGGAATGGTTAAGCGTTGGTGATCTGGAAGTCGGATTTGATCTGCGGGTTGACAGTATCACCGCAATCATGCTGGCCATGGTTACTGGGGTCAGTTTCCTGGTGTCGCTGTTCGGCTCTGGCTATATGCATGGGGATGGCGGCTACCCGCGTTTCTTTGCTGCGGTGTCCGGGTTTGTGTTTTCCATGTGCATGCTGGTCATGGCAAACAACTTTGTCCTGCTGTTCTTTTTCTGGGAGATGGTAGGACTTTGCAGCTATCTGTTGATTGGCTTTTGGTTCCACAAGCCCTCAGCTGCAGCAGCATCACGCAAGGCATTCGTCGTCAACAGAATTGGTGACTTCGGGTTGATCATGGCGATCTTCCTGATGCTGACACAATTCGGCTCAGTCAGTTTCAGCGATGTCCTGGGGAATCCCGAACGAATCGCACAATTGCATGCTGGTAACGAGACGATCATCCCTCTGATCTGTTTATGTCTGTTCCTCGGAGCAATGGGTAAGTCGGCTCAGTTTCCACTTCAGGTTTGGCTGCCGGATGCGATGGAGGGGCCCACTCCGGTCAGTGCACTGATCCACGCCGCCACAATGGTCACGGCTGGAATCTACCTGGTGGCCCGCTGTACCCCGCTGTTCGTCATGGCGCCTGAGGTTCAGGTTCTGGTCACGGCTGTCGGAACAATCACAGCGTTGCTTGCTGCCCTGATCGCGCTGACTCAGACAGATTTGAAACGTGTACTCGCTTACTCAACAGTGAGCCAACTGGGCTTTATGTTCATGGCCCTCGGTTGCGGTGCTGCCGGAGCTGAGGTTGCCACACCCGCAGTGAACGCTGGTATGTTTCACCTCTTCACACACGCCTACTTTAAGGCGTTGTTATTCCTCGCAGCCGGAAGTGTCATGCACGCCATGGGCGATGTGATTGACATGAGATACTTCAGCGGTTTGAAGAAGGCTTTGCCAATTACCCACTGGACATTTCTGGTCGGAGCTGCTGCTCTGGCGGGTGTACCATTGCTGGCGGGATTCTGGAGTAAGGATGAGATCCTCGCAGTGCTTGGCACGGCCGCGTCGACAGGTGAGTATCAGGCATTTTTCAAAGTGGTTCTGATCACAGCATCAATCACTGCCGTTCTGACCGCGTTTTATACGTTCCGAGCCTACTTCATGACGTTCTGTGGCGAAGAGAAATTCCCTGTAGAAGCCGGACACCACCCCCATGAAGCAACACCAATCATGGCATGGCCGCTGCGGATACTGGCGGTCTGTGCCGCACTGATTGGTTTGGCGGTCGGACCAACTCATCTGTTTCAGACCTACCTGCAGCGAACTCAGGGGCTCACTCCATTTGAAGCTCACTTCCACATTGATGTCATGATCACCAGTGTTGTGATTGCCTGCTCCGGCATTGGAGTCGCGTGGTGGTTTTATGTTCTTTCCCCGGCCACACCGGTTCGGATTGCAAAAATTCTGACCCCCTTCTTTTTCCTCTCCCAAAAGAAATTCTTTCTCGACGAGATTCTTTACGGAATCGTCGTTGCTCCGCTCAAACTACTTGGACGCCTGTGCGTGATGTTTGACCGCAACCTGATCGACCGCCTGATTGATTCGCTGGCGGGCGGTCCTGTGTTTGTCGGTAATCGGCTGAAAAGGTTCCAGGGCGGCGTTGTGACTTCCTACGCGGGGATCATGTGGTTCGGGGCAGTCACTGCCGTCGTTGTCGCAATCAGTCTGTTTTGATGGTTCCGTAATTCGGACAGCATTCTTCAGTTTTCTTCGCTGTTATCACCATCAGTCATCGGTTTCACTCCCATGCAAACACTTCTCTTTCTTGTTCTTGGTCTGCCCACCGTCACGGCGGCATTACTGATGCTGTTTCGGGCGTCTTTAACGATGCGAACCGCTCGCTGGACCGCTCTGATGGGTTCGCTTGCCACGCTGATGTTTTCAGTATTCCTGCTGACGAGTTATTACAACCGCACAGTTCAGGCCACAGAGCTTCAACTCGAGAGACTTGCCACTTCCCAGCCTGCGGGCTCACTGATTCGTCCTCGCGCAGAGGTCGTCCATTCGTGGCTGAACACCGCCGGAATGAAACTGGAACTCTATTTCGGCGTGGACGGCATCAGCGTGGCCATGATTGCACTGACCGGCCTGCTGAGCTGCTGTGCAATCCTCATTTCGTGGGAAGCGATTCGGGAACGCACAGCAGAATTCTACGCTGCACTACTGCTGCTGGAGACCGGTCTTGTTGGTGTCTTCTGCTCCTTCGACCTTGTGCTGTTCTATGTCTTCTTTGAGATGACGCTGATTCCGTTGTTTTTCCTGATCGCAGTCTGGGGTGGTCAACAGCGTCGCTGGGCAGCGGTCAAATTCTTCCTGTACACACTGGCGGGCAGCCTCGTAACACTCTCGGGCCTGATCTATCTGGTCCAGGAGGCATCCAGAGGTGGTTTGGCAAATCCAACATCCATTCCGGCACTTGCCAACTGGCTGAGCGCGAATCCGCTGTCTGCAGAAGTGCAGTCTGTGTTGTTCCTCGTCGTCTCGGCCGGGTTCCTGATTAAGGTTCCGGTATTTCCATTTCACACATGGCTGCCGCTGGCCCACGTTGAAGCGCCGACTGCGGGAAGTGTGGTTCTTGCAGGCGTCCTGCTGAAACTTGGCAGCTACGGCTTTCTGCGACTGTGTCTGCCAATGTTCCCCGCCGCCTGTCTTGAGATTGGTTTGCCATTGATTGGACTGTTGTCGGTCATCGGAGTGATTTACGGCTCCCTGTGTGCCCTGGCTCAGTCCGACATTAAGAAACTGGTGGCCTATAGTTCCGTGGCCCATCTCGGGTTTTGCATGTTGGGTCTGTTTGCGTTGAACATTGAAGGGCTAACGGGCAGCGTTCTGCAGATGATTAATCACGGACTGTCTACCGGTGCCCTGTTCATCATCGTCGGAATGATTTATGAGCGATATCACACCAGGGAGATGTCGGACCTGGGCGGACTTGCTCACGCCCTTCCGCGAACTGCCATTGCGATGGTTTTCATTTCAATGGCAAGTATCGGACTGCCTGGACTCAATGGGTTCGTTGGCGAGTTTCTTTCGCTGGCTGGCATGTTCCGAGCGAACCCGCTTTATTCCGCACTGGGGACCACAGGTGTCATCCTCGGTGCGTGGTATCTGCTGAATGCCGTTCGGCTGGTCTTCTTCGGAGATCTGAAAGTTCCAAAGCAGCACGACGGAGATCCACCGGTTCGCGACATGAACGGACGAGAATTTATTGCTCTTGCCCCGCTGGCTGTGCTTTGCCTGTGGATTGGGCTTCGCCCTGCCCCGCTGGTCAATCTGATTGAACCGGACCTGAAGCCACTGGCAGACTCATTCGTTGCCGCTGCCGAGGCAGGCGCGGTCGCGTCAAACGATTCGGCAGTCAAGTCAACTGTCGCTTCCATGGACTGACAGCATTCCCAACCCGGAATTGAGTATTCCAGCATTCTAATCGAGATACAGCTGTGCCCGCATACGATCAACTTAACCAGGCTGCCGGACTGATCATCCCGGAGATCATTCTGATTGCCACAGTCTGCATTATGTTTCTTTCGGCACCTTTTCTGGTGACGGAGACCGGCCAGAGCTCGCCCGGACTGCGACATCGATGGGGGATTCTCACGCTGCTCTCGCTGGGGTGCGCCATTCTCGCGTGGCTGAATTCACCACTCACTCATGGTGCCGTCGGTCCATTTGAGGTGGATGCTCTGGCGTGGTACGTCCGCGGAGTGATTCTGATCACCGGAGTCCTGCTGACGTTGGTTGTTTGGGATCAGACCAGCGATTCGATTGCTGCTGAAGTATTTGCCTGTTTGCTGGCCGTACTTGCGGGCGTCAGTTTCGTTGGAGTTGCCAACGACCTGATCGGAATCTTTTTGGGCCTCGAGCTCGTCAGTATTCCCACCTATATCCTGCTGTACCTTGGACGTCAGGACTGGCATTCCAGAGAAGCCACGATCAAGTATTTCCTGCTCAGCATCTTCTCATCGGCACTGGTGCTGTTTGGCCTGGCATGGGTCTACGGCCTGGCAGGGTCGACGAATCTTGCTGCAATCGCCAGTGTTTCCGGCATTTCAGGCACTGTCACAGCACACAAGATGCTGACAGTGGCCCTTGTGATGATCCTGTGCGGAGTCAGTTTCCGTCTGACTGCTGTGCCATTTCACTTCTACGCACCTGACGTTTTTCAGGGCACCACACCCTCGGCCGCCGCGATGCTTTCGTTCCTGCCCAAGCTGGTCGGATTTGTGGCTCTGCTGCAGATTCTTCCGGTCTGTTATGGCAGTCTGCAGCCGGCCAACTGGCTTCCGGCTCCCCCGGTGCAGTTGCTCGTGGCAGTGATGGCAGTTGGCACAATG
>Ga0129350_1260332_pt1 | contig 16172 bp, 17 predicted proteins | sample CPBNA2_9_FD_105434 | JGI IMG/M metagenome (GOLD analysis project Ga0129350, IMG submission 105434) | Freshwater to marine salinity gradient microbial communities from Chesapeake Bay, USA - CPBay_Sum_27_0.8_RNA2 (Metagenome Metatranscriptome) | ecosystem: Environmental > Aquatic > Marine >... | reverse complement strand
GTCAGAGAGAAAGGTGTGTTAGGACAGTCAGAATCAGGAATTCCTGCTTCGAAACACTTCTAAATGTAGAAGCTGGCCTGAACTGGATCCCAAGATACTTCAGCAGGGAGAGCGTCATAGACTCCGACTGCCTTTCTCCAGACTGGTTCAAAGACGATGTCATAGCCACAGTTGTAAGGACCTTGTCCAACTCCAGCGAGAAGGGAGCCGACGTTGTAATTGAGGCCAGCCTGGTACCATACGCGCTCTTTGTCTTCAAGTAATCCAACCATGCCTGAGAAATCAATTCCAGTTTGACAAGCAGTGACTTGCACGTTGAAAGGTCTTGAGGCTGTGATGTTGGTGTAAAGGCTGTTTGTGGCCACCAGATCAAAGACGTAGCCACCGATAGGCACGTTGACTGGTTCGATATGAATCTCACCGTTGATATAGTAGACCCAGTCATCGGGTACAGGTGCACCTTGATAGAACACCTGATAGGTCTCGAAGCCACAAAGTCCAGCATAGGATGACGACCATGGGAAGTTGGTCAGTGTGATGTCATCAGTCTAAAGCAGAGGAGCAGAGAGGCTCTAGTTGATCGAGTTAGCTAAGATGACATTATCGGCACAGATATCCCACACAGTCACTTGGAAGGTAGGACCATCGACACAGATAGCTGTGGGGTCGAACTGTGGCTGCACACAGGCCGTGATGTAGAGCTGGTAGACACCAATTTGAGACACAAGAGTCGGGGAGGTCTGAATTGTATCCTGGCCAGACAAGAAGAACTGGAGTGCATCAGGGTCAGCAGACACAGGGAAGTTGACAATGTAGAAAATGTCAGGGCATCCATTGATGTTATTCTGCGAGTAGGCACTGAATGATCTATCGCTGTTGAAGTAGAGAGGCACGTCGTAATCTGCGACCGAAGGAGCAGTCAGCTGTGATGTGGTGCAGATGTCAGTGAAGTCAATTGTGAAGTCATTGACGGCCAAACCACCAGGTCCAGAGTTTCTATCTGCAGAGCAAGTGAGTCTGAGGTTAACAGACTAGCCATGCATGCTCTTGTCAGTTGTGGCAATAGTTGTAAGCAAACTGATGCTGCTGAATCCTTGCACAACAGGAGTTACAGGAGTGCCGTTAGGGTAGGTAAGCTCGCATGTGACGGGACAAGTGCTCAGCTCACTGTTAAGTGTGGGCTGGTAGAAACTTGGTGAACCATCAGCGATTACATACTCGAGTAGAGATGCGGTATCAGATAGGAAGATGTCAGAGTCGACGCACGGGTCACTCAAAGTACCAACGATTGGGATCTCTACCATCTATTGTTGGGGAGTAGAGATGTTACCATCATCTAGGTAGACCTGAAGGACCATTGGGTGCACAATAGTGTATGGTGTTTGAGAGCAATCAGCATCCACACTTGGGTTGAGACACTTCTCAATGTAGATCATGTTGTTTACCACAGTGACGTCACTGGGTGGCTGGACAAGTGAACCGTTAGGGGCTTCGTAGAAGAGATTGTACTGGTAAGCAAAGCCACAGTTAGGTGTTTGAGTGAGTTAGTCGAGGATTGCTTGGATTGATGCACCAGTGGAGTCACTAACGAACCAAGTGTTGGTCAAAGTGATGGGACCTGATACGGCAGCATCACTGAGAAGGGTTGAGCAGTTAGTAACTTCAACGAAGAAGGGAACAGTCTTGCTAATGTCGTAACCTTGAATCTAACCAGTCATTTGAAGCTCGTAAAGTCCTGGTGAGAACTGAGTCGATGGCCGAAGAGTCAGTTCGTAGCCATTCTGCACAATCAGAGGATTGGCAAAGTTCTCGACATAGGACACAGCCGAGATAGAGTAAATGATAGGGCCACAAAGCTCAGTTACTCCATTAGCAACATCAAGACCGGTGATCCATGGGAAGTCTCCACCTTCGAAAACGATTCTGGTTGAGAAGTCCATCGTTTCAAAGCCGAGTTGAGGAGCAGACATGATATAAGTCCAGCCGCTCTCTACAAGAGTAGTCTCAAGGCAGGGATCGAAGATGGTGACAGTCCAAGTGTCTGAGACGACACAGACGGGATCATCACCTGGAATATCGACACAAGATCTAATCAGAAGCGTATATTCACCTCTGTTGTCGAAGTTAGTAGGGTTCGTCTCGTAGTCATTATAGCCCAAGTTCCAGAAGAAGGTGGCAGGAGTAGGAGCAGTGGAAGCCGTGATGAAGAGCTTGTATTTGATTGGGTTGCATGATAGACTCTGGGTTGAGTACACAAGAAGTGGCTCGTAGAAGAATTGGAACAGTGGGATCACAATGTCATCATTGTATGCTGGTGAGATCACTGTGTTGACACACTCATCGATAAAGTCGATTCTGAAAGAGTGCTCAACGACTCCATCAAGTTGATTGGAGCGCTCAGACTCACACCTTAGAGTGAACACCATGAAACGCTGATGCAAGCTCTTATCAGCAGTGCTGTAGCGGAAGATTGCTCTCTGTGACTCAACTGAGTTGTGCTATAGAGCAACTGACTCTACAGTCAAGCTTTCAATTACTGCATCGGGGTAGGATAGCTCGTTTTCTCTGACATAACTGCAAGTCATAGGGCAAAGAGCGAACTGCTGCTGGATCTCAGGTCTATAGAATTCGGACACGGCGGTGCTTCTGATGTAGTAATCAAACTGTGTCTACAAGTTGTAGAAAGAAAGTGTGTCGTACTGGCAAGGATCGTCAACCATAGCGCCCATGTTAAGGTAAGTTGTCCTGAGGTTCTGAATGGGGCCACCATCCTCCATGGTAACTTCCAGCACGAGGTTGTAGTTCTTGATGTAAGGAACGGTCGCGTCGTTACACTCAGCATCACCAGAGATAAATGCACCCAGAGGGTTGCACTTCTTGATGAAGAAGACATTGTTGCTGAACTTAATCTCAAGGGGTAGTGGGCTGAGATCATTTGGTAGGACTGGATCAGACCAGTATGCCTTGAAGGAGAGGGGATGGCAGCAGTCTGGCACTTGTCTGATGTCAGCCATGTAGTTAGCCAAATCAACTACTTGCTCCTGACCGTACCAAACGGTGTACAGTAATGGAAGCTGAAGAGATGAGACATCAAATTCGGCCTCACATACAGTCACCTGTACAAGGAATTCAACCTGAGCGAACATGTTGTAGTCCTCAAGCAAGCCGACGAGAGATAAAGTATAAATTGAGGTAATGTGCACATCCTTGATAGGCTCCACAAAGACAGTTAAGTCAGGGTTGAGCGTAGCCAGGTTTGGCTGCACCTGTGAGATCGAGTACACGATAGGACCGCACACATCATCACCATAGATTGCATTGTCTACGTCAATGTTGACGGAGTTTGGCCATGGGAATTAGAAGCTTGGAGTCTGCATAATCTCAGTCTGAATGTCAAAGGTACGGTCCTGCAGAATAGGAACTTGAAGGATCCAGTTTGCTGGGAAGCCGTAGTTGTAGATCTGAGTGGAGAAGCAGGGATCTTCGATCGTGACAACGAAAGGTGAAGAGTCGATGCAAGTAATTGTGTAAGAGGGTCCAGAGCCAGCCTCAACACATGACTCAATTGCGAACACATACTGTCCTCTGTTAGCACGAATTCCAGGCTGCACGTAGATGGAGACTCTTCCGTCAGCAGGGCTGGTTTGTAGAGAGAACGAAGCCTCAACGTCTGGAACAATCTAGCTTGTGCGAGGCAAAGCCTTCAGACTGTAGATCAGATCTCCACATAATGGGTTCACAAAGGCGAGAGCATCGAATGGGGTGAAGTACTCGTCATATAGGTAAATGCTGTACGACTGCTTGAAAGCAGTGAAGATCTGTGCGTAGTAACACTCTGTGACGTAGTTGATATCAAAGAAGTCGACAACGCTTGAAGTTTCGGGTATTAGAGATTGAGATGAAACACACTGAATGGCGAGAGGGTACGAGGTTCCTTCGAAGCCAAAGTTATCAGTTTGAACTCTCACCTGAGGGATTAGACCATCAAAGAAAGTTGTGGCAGGTGGGGCGATCAAGTTGCCTGACTAGTCTCGAAGTGTGCAGTCAACAGGGCACCTATCGTAGGTTTGAGTGAACTCAGGGGTCAAGAACAAAGGCTGAGGGAAGGTTCTGATGATGTATTCCACTTGATTGTCATTGTTGGGACCATCAATTGTCTTAGTCCAAGAGATCTCATCCAGTTCACAAACGTTCTTAATGTAGAAGTCGAAGAAGACATCTGCATTCTGGGCGAAGCTGGGATCATCTTGAAGGGATGCAATAACTCTGAATCTGAGAGTTTTTTCCTTGGGAGGTCCTTGACATTCAAAGTCAGTCAGTGAAGGGTTGCCAGCATCACTGCACTTTTGAAGGTAAACCTCTGCGCTTGGCAGGTTGGCAATAGCCTCTACAGGAAGTGGCTGGTATGAGCCTGGGAATTTCTCCCACCTCAAGTTAAAGTTAAAGTTGTAACCGCAGTTGGGGAACTGAGTGTAGCCATCGAATGCAGGGGCGAGATCAACAGTGATAGCATCCTCATACCACCATCGCTCAGCGTCTGGAATAATGTCAGAGGCGGGAGGAATAATAGTTGTCTAGCATCTGGTTACTTGAACTCTGAAAGCCACGCAAGACTCCTAAACAGAAGGGTAATACTGCTGTAGGCGACCACAAAGTACCATATCGTAAGTTCCAGGAGCATTAGCAAGAGTAGGGTTGAAGTCAATCTTGTCGACAACTTGTCCAGAAGGCAAAGTGTCTTGTACCAAGGAAACGAAGTTGTTAGGAGGCTGCTCAAAGTTTCCACCATTGTTGTAATAGACTTGGTAATCGACCTGACCACAGAGAAGGTTTCCACCCTCGTATTATTGACCGGTAAGGTAGTCAAGGTTGGTGCGCCATGGCCAATTGGCAACAGAAACTTGCATGGTGAGGAAGTCGTTGCCAAGCTGAGGTGCATTGAGAACAGTGCTGATAGACTCAGGGCTAAGCTGTGTGAATGGACAGGGATCGCCAATAGTGATAATGAACTCTTCCGACTGGACACATCGCAGCTCACCGGAGCTTACGATAGTCACGCATGACTCAATCCTCATTGGGTATTATCCAAGGTTGTCTCTGCTTGTTGGGAAAGCTACAACAGTACCAGTTAGAGGATTGATTGAGAAAGCTGGTGCAGTGATGGGGTGATCGGGTGGGAAAACAAGAATGTTTGAGATAGGGCCACACGAGTAGGTCGAGAATGGTGCAGTGTAGGCAGCAAATCCACTCTGGTAGAGATACAAAGTTTTATCTGAGCCAATTGCAGGATAAATCTAAGGCTGCTCACACTAATCGAAGTACGTCACTCTGATAGTGTCAGTGATGACAGGAGTTGTACCTCCAGGGCCCATTCTTGAAAGAGTGCTTGTGCAGGCAAACATCAAATCGATGCTTTGTCCATTCAGATTCTTGTCACCAGTTCGGATCTGAAGTCTAGGTTGGTCAGAAACAGTGATACCATAGCCTGAGGGAATGCTTGAACCATCAGCTTAAGATAGCTGACATCTAACTGGGCACTCAAGATGATCTTAGACAATCAGGAAAGAGTCATCAAATTATGTGGCTGGGTCGCTCAGTGTGTATGTGACATCAGGGATGAGAGATTGTAAGTCGAAGGAGATATTGTCAAACTCGCAAATGTTGCCAATCTCAACATCAAAGTTGACTGTGGTGTCAATCTGGTTCCTGGGCTCATCAATAAGATAAGCATGGATCCAAACCTGATAAAGCTTATCGAAGGGTGTCTAGTAGCAGTCGGGATCGTATCTAGCGTCGAATCCGTTAGGATTTAGGGCTTTCTGACGATCTGAGCATTTCTCAATAGTGAAAGTCTACGTTGAGGGTCTAAATAGTGCCTCAACAGGGGCTGTCTGGAATCGGTTACCAGGGGCATTGATCAGGTCTTCGTACCAAACTGAGTAACCAACCTGATAACCACAGGCGGGCGTCTGAGTGTACAAAGCCATGGCTCCTGAAATGTCGTATTCGATCAGAGGCTCACCCCACAGGTAAATCTAATCAACCAAAGCCTATTAGGCAAAGGTAGCAATCAGATCTGCCTCGCAAGCAGTAATCTCGACAGTGAAGACCTCATACTTTTGCACTCCTGTGTACTCTTCGAGGTAACCGAGAAGTCTAAGGCTGTAGGTACCTGGCTAATGGTACATCATGGGAACAAAGTCCAAGGTGTTACCATTCTTAAACACCAGGTCTTACTCTTGTGGAACAGACTCGTCGGTCAAGACAGTGTACAGGATTCTACCACAAAGCTGGTTGCCGTATCTAGTGTTGTCAGTATCCAGATCAAGTTGAACCTTCCACTCCCATGAACCAAATGGCATTCTCTGGAAGATGTCAATAGAATCAGTCTATAACTGAGGCCTGCTCATAATTGGCTACTCGAACCAAATAGCAGAAACAATATCAGTGCTCAGACAAGGGTCAGTGATAAGGATTTTGAATGGTGCACCAAGCACGCAAGTTGCTGATCCTGAAGTACCGTAAGGCAAGCAAGACTCTATCTGAACGATGTACTCGCCTAAGTTGTTTCTGTTGGCTGGATCAAGGAAGACTCCATCGTAGATAGATCCAGATGGGCTTGGACCGTCTCTCAAAGACAGCTAAGCTTCTTGAATGGCAGAGCTAGACACAGGTCTTAGGTAGTTTTGGATTGGTTGGCAATTGGCAAGGTCATGTGTGGCTGGAATGAGTGGAAGGAAGCTCTCAGCGTACAAAGGCACACTATCGTCACCACGAGTAGCTGCAGTAATGCTAGCGTACTGGCAGTTGTCCTCAAAGTTAACTCTCAGGTCAGTGGACTTGAGGGCAATGCCTTGATTGATGCGGTTAGTGTATGCATCTCTGCTGAAGCAAGTCACTCTCACATCACTAAAGGTCGCATCAAGCGGGACAAAGTTAGTGCTAACTGTCAACTGGTACTGCTTGACTTTAATCGCAGGGTTCGGAGTGTCTTGGATCAGTTCCTGAGTAAAGAACGTGTTTTGAGGAATGAGAGATAGAGGGCTGAATGTGCACTCAAGAGGGCACAGATCATAGTCCTGGTCAATAGTGATTAGCATATTCCATGGATTGGCTGGGCTGCTGATCCTGTAGTCGACCGAAGAGACTTGACCAGAAAGTTGCACGCTGTCATTGCCACAACCATCGATAACGGTGTTAAAGGCAACCCAATCGTAAGTTCCATCAGAGAGAGTCACAACCATGGCGATTCTACCTTCGATGATGTAAGGAACGGTGCCATCATTGCACTCGCTATCGTAAGCTGATGTTTCACCATAAGCGTGGCACTTAGAAAGTGCAAAGGTAGCAGTGACTGGGTCAAAGGCAACCTCAACTGGGAGTGGACCGGCAAAGTCAACAAGATTGGTGGTTGGGATGACTCTATGGGCTGATAGAGTGAAGTCATACTCACAGTTAGGAGTCTACACAACTGTTACACCTGGGATTAGCTGGGCACTGAAGTCCTAGAATGTGGGCTCTTGGCTCCATGCTCTTCCCATGTTACCCAAGTTGAGATTCTGCACGTTTAGTGTAGTAGTACAAGCAGTGGCTCTGACCACAAAGTCAACTGAGCTTGATATGCCGTAGCGAGTCAAAGTGCCCACAAGTTTGTATGTGTAATCACCTGGGCTTACAGTCAAGTCAGGCGACCAGGTCAAAGTATCTCCGGCAAGAGTGACAAGGTTGTCAGCAGGGAAGATCGAGTACACAACTGGGCCACAGGCTCCGGCTGAGAAGTTGTTACCAACTGAGTCGACCCAAGGGAAGTTTCCTCCAGCAGCAATAATAGCAGCTGATAGGGTAAGTGAGTCTTGGCGAAGCTGAGGGGCACTCAAGATATTAGGGAAGCCCTCAGGGTAAAGTATAGTCGGCAGATCAGCGCAAGGGTCTAGAATTGTTACTGTGAAAGTAGTAACATCACAGATCAAGGAGCCGTGCACATCGATGCAAGTTCTCAATTGATACTCGTATGTGCCTGTGTTGCTCAAAGAGTTGGGGTTTGTGATAACAGAAGGAGTACCGCTAGTGTCAAGCACAGATGTGGCTGGTTGAGTGACTCCAGATGTGCTGATTGGTCCGTCAAGGAAGTAGTAGAATCCATCACAGCCTGTCTGATCGATAGAAGGAGCGCTTGGAGTAGGGCTTGTGATCGTGGTGTATAGATAGCCAGAGTAGTCAGCAATCTGGATAGGAGTAATATCAGCGTTGTAGCAGCTGTCAGTGAAGTCAACGTTGATTTGATCAACAGCAGTGCGGCCTGGAATTTGTGAAAGGTCACTGGTGCATACAATATCAAGCGGCACTCTAATACCGTCAAGGTTCTTGTTGATAGTCTCAATCTAGAGCACAGACACTTGAGTCTTCAGAGAGGGGTGGTCACTGGACGAGACAGGGAGTACAGTAAAGGTTGAGACAAAGGCAGGAGTGGTTAGCTGACTTGTCTCAAAGACGTCGCAAACGAGAGGGCAGAGCTCGTAAAGCTGAGAAACTCCAACTTCGTATGTAGCGACATCAGGGACCACACCATTGACAGTGTAAGCGATTGGTGAAGTATTACCTGGCAAGTTAACCATCTGGACAGTGTCAATTGTGCAAGGGTCGAGAATTCTAGCGGGGAAGTCCAAGTACTGGAAGTCACCACTGCCAACATCAGGAAGTGAGATCTTGAGGCGAAGGGTCCAGTCACGCTGATGAGGTACAGTGCCATCGTTACACATGGGATCAACGACTGAGTCTTGACCAATAGGGAAGCACTTGCCAATGTAGAGCAAGATGCTGTTGTTCGCCAAGTTGACGTTGAAATCGATCTCGACAGGAAGGATCGGGGATTGGTCAATCTCGGCGCCGAACTCATCGAAGATGACGACAAAGAGCTCAAAGACGTATTCGTAGCCACAGTCGTATGATGGGATCACTTGTCCAAGGATGTATGACAGATCGTATTCTGCAGGCTCATAGTACCAGTAGTTCTCCAAAGCAGGGAGCTGGACGAGGGATGTATCGAGAGAAGACTAGCATGGGTCGACGAAGACCTCGAAATCTTCGTCCAGGTAGTCAACAAGCACACCGTTGTAGAAGAGGCTACCTCTCAGGGTGAGATAGTAGCTTCCTGAAGGGTGAGTGAGCTATGGAGCGAAGAGCAGGTTGTCGAGTGAGTCATCAGCGAAATCATTGAAGAAGACAAGATCGTTGGGCGAGAAGCTCAAAGGAATGATCTCATAAGAGATGAAGCCACACTTGTTGGGTTGACCAAGGTCTTGAGATAGAGTGTCAGTCCAGGGCCATCCTTGCACGGTCATCTCACTCATCAAGTTAAGAGATCTAGTCTGCAGCTGAGCAGCAGTCATGACCGTTCTGATCTGAGTAAGAGGAGAGCGAACAATCTGAGTAACTTAGGTGGAAAGACAGGAGTCTACGATCTCGACGTTGAAGGTTTGAGATACTTGGCAGACAACATCACCAGGCACGACAACGCAAGCCTAAATCTTGAAGTAGTAGAATCCGACGTTCTCAACAATTTGTGGGTTGGTCTCAATCATGCCAGTGCTGTCATTGATAACGAAAATAGCTGGGTCAATAGGTGCAGTAGCAGGGTTAGGATTTGCGACTGGGATGATTGTGTGGGTCACAGGGTTACATCCTAGCTACGTCTGACCAGCAGGCACGAATGGTGTTGCGTCGAAGTAGTAGAGTAGGCGTTGGTAAGAGCTGGCCTGGGCGATGGGTGAGATTGAAGTGAGCACACAGGCGTCAATGGCCGTCACTCTAAACTCATCTTGAGCGACATTGTTGATTACTCTTGGGTCAATCCTAGCCTCGATGACCAAGTCAATTGGTGTGTTATGCAAGAACTTGTCAGTTGTGGAGACTGAGACAGTGGCTGTCGAAGGAGTCCATCCGCTGACGAAGTTGAAGAGATTGTTGTCAGGGAAGCGAAGAAGATCACCATTGTTGTCTCTGAAATACAGAGTAATGGTGATAGGGCACCAGGGGTATCTATGGCTGATCGTAGCAGATCTTGTCTCAGGAGTTCCATCTGCAATGAAGTATGTGAAATCCTGGATAGATGTCGCTGGAGGGATAGACACAGCATCATAAGGGCATGGGTCCAAGAAGACAACTGGGAAGTTAGCCTCGATGTTGTTGACGTACACAGGTGCATCGACAAGGTAAGCCTCAATCACGATCAGGTAGTTCTTCTCGTAAGGAATGATTCCACTGCACTCTGAGTCACCAGCAGGTGAGAGAGCATTACACTTAGAGTACTCCAAGACACTGGTAGTTGGGTTATAAGTGATCTCGATGGGCAGAGGCTCAAGGTTGATTCCGTTGACGCTGTAGATGTTGAAGCCGAAAGTGTATCTGCAAGCGCGAGTGAGACTGTAGTTGTCTCTGAAGTAGTCTTCAAGGTAAAGATACTCGGGAACATCGTACCAAACGTTGTCGAGTTGAGTGATTGACTGTCCTCCCCAAACAATGTTGGCTTGGCATTCAAGCACCTCCACTTGGAAGTCCTCAGATGTAGAGACCCACGCGTATCCAACAAGTCTAGCGTTAAGCTTGAGGTTGTAAATACCGACATTGTGATCATAGGTGGGCTCAAAGACGAGTGACTGAGTCGCTTGGTCGAATCTCACGATGTTGGTTGGCTGGAAGTCAGATGTGGTCACCCAGTACTCGATTGGGCCACAAAGGCCGACTCCGTACCGAGAGTTGGAGATATTGGCATCAACTTCATCGGCCCAAGGCCAGAATGCTCCCTGCTCAGTCAAGAGACTGAGAGTTTCGTAACCAAGGATTGGCTCTACCATAACGGTACTGATGGGTGCAGAAAGGATGCGGTTATCACCACAAGGATCAGCGATCTGTAGAACGAACTCGTTGGAGTCAACGCATCTGTCCACACCTTGAACAGTCTGGCATGTCCTGATCACAAACGTGTAGGAGCCAAGGTTTTCGAAGAGATCGGGGTCAACATCGATGAAGTTTCCAGTGTGACCGAAGGTAGGCACAACGAGCGAAGGGCCAGATCCAACACTGTTAACGAGCACAAGGTTCTCAGTGAGGGCAGGGCACTACTGGAGGCTCTGGTCGGATGGAGTGTAGCCCCAAGCGAAGTATTGCCACAGGTAGGTGATCTTAGAGGTGCCAACGGCGGGCTGGATCACAGAGTCGAAGCACTCGTCACGGAAAGTCACTCTGAATTCGTTCACAGCGATATCAGGAGAACCACCGGGACCCGACGTGGAGTCAACAGCGACGCAAACGATCTTGAGGTCGATGAAGGTGCCATGAAGAGCCTTGTTGCTAGTCTGAAGGCCAAACTCAACAGTGTTGGGGTTGAAAGAGATGCCCCATCCAGATGGAACTTCGAGTCCATCTTGGGTCAGAAGCTGGCAAGTGACTGGGCAGATGACCTCATTCTGAACAATTGTGGGCCTGTCAGTGAACAGGTAGGGGTTGAAAGACATGATTGTGTACGTGACATCCTGGATAGGCTCGATGAAGCTGATAGTGTCGTCTTCACAAACGTTGCCAATGATAACCTCAAAGGAGACCTGGTTGTTGAAAGCCTGGGTTGGCTCAGCGGGAAGAGTCACTTTGATGGTGATGCGGAAGACCTTGCCGTAGGGCACGTTACCACACTCAGGGTCGTATGAGTTGGTAGGGTCGGCCAAAGCCTGTGCATCACTGCACTTCTCAATGTTGAAGGTCTTGGTCTGAGGGTTGTAGGTGATCTCAGGAGGGTTAGCGAGAGACTGGACACCTGGGCTGTTGGTCATGTCTTCGTAGAGAATCTCATACTCGAGAGGGTACTGACAGTCGGGGACTTGTCTGTACTGGCCGAAAATGTTGCCGATGCCGTAAGGCAGGGCAGGGTCGCTCCAAGTGATGAACTTGTTCTGGACTGTGACATTGGTCGGGTCAATCGTGGTACGGCAAGCCAACACCTCAACATCGAAAGGAACATCGAGAGGAGGGTTCAAGGGGTAGCTGGCGAGGTAACCGCGAAGGATGAAGGTGGTGATACCGAGAGGATAGCCAAGAGGTGGGGTGAATTGAAGCACGTTGCCTTGGCGGACCACGGGGCCTCCAATGACCTCGTTGTAGTTGGTGTCGAGCAGCACATAGTTGATGCTACCGCACTCCTAGAATCCAGCAAAGTTAGCGTCCACAGAGTCGAAGAATGGCCAGAGAACGTCACCAGTGATGGTGGTCATCTCTTGAGTCAAGTTCAGATCATCATATCCTAGCTCGGGAGCACGCATGACTGTGTTGATTTGACCACCGATGATGTTGGTGGACAGACATGGGTTGATGACCGTGATGGATCCAACTGGGCCGAGTTTGCACTCACCAGTAAGGACGAGGCAAGATCTGATCTGAACATCCCAGACACTCACGTGGTTGTCAATGCTCGTGGGGTTGATCAGGATGTTGCCGTTCTGAATCTCAATCAGAGGCCAGCTAGCGCTCATAGGTGTGGCAATGCTGTACTCGAAGCCACCGCAGCTCTTGTTGGAGGAGGCAGCGTAGACAGGGTTCGAAGCAGGCACGTACACCAGAGTGGCGAAGTTGTCGAAGAAAGCTGGAGTGATATCGATAGTGTCACACTCGTCCAGGATTCTCACCTCGAAGGTGTTCTCAATGGTGCCTTGAGCGACCTGAGACAGAGTGCTTGTGCAAGTGAGCTTGTAGTAGAGAGTTGCGCCTCTGAAGCTCTTGGAGCCAGTGTTGAATCTGACCTCTCCAACGGTGTTGCCATTGGCCATCGACATGACTGAGGGCACAGTGTCCTGGAGAGGAGCGTTGTCTCTGATAGTGCAGGTCATTGGGCAAAGACCACCAGTCGATGAAAGCACGACAGGAGCTCTGAAGGCAGGCTGAGCAGGGGTGTAGAGCATGTAGGCGAAGTTGTCGATGCCTGGAGAGAACTGAAGTCTGTCACCAGCGCAAGGGTCAAGGATCTCAACGGGGAAGGTGATGGCCTCGTTGATGGTCACTCCATCGCTGAGGTAGGCCTGAACGATGACGGTGTAGTACATGTCGTAGGGCAGGCTGTTGCAGTCACCATCACCAAGAGTGGATGGGCCACCATTGCACTTCTCAACGTAACAAGTGGTCAGGTCTGAGCAGTCGACTTCACGAGGGCTCACGGGCTGTCCGCTCTGGTTGAGCACGATCACACGGAAGTTCATGCTGTAGCCACAGGTTGGGTTGAAGCCGAACTTGGCGATCTCGGAGCCAATGTCGAATGAAGCAACAGGGACACCCCAGTAGGTGGTGAGCTTGGCAGGGCCACGGGCACCGTTGGGAAGGATCTGAGGTTGGCAGTCAGGGATGTCGCATCTGAAGTCAGTAGAGGCGACAATGGAAGGGTATTCGATCATCCTGGCGTTGAGTCTGCACATGTAGTTGCCAACAAAGTCACGACCATCAAAAGGCGACATGACCATGTTGCCGTCAGCGGTGCGGAAGGACATGAAGGGTGCGGGAGAGTTGAACTCATCAGCTAGGGTCACCCAGTACTCTTTGAGTCCACACTTGTCGATACCGTAGTTCTGCGAGTTGAAGTCGACAGTGTCAGCCCAGGGCCATCCGAAGTTGCGCAGGTTGCGTGTGTCGAACTCTCCGATGTCTGCTTGCATATCAGGGACTGGGTTGACCATGATCTCAGTCATGGGGCAGGGGTTCTCTACATCGATCTGAAGAGGGTTCGAGCTGGCAACGAGAGTCTCACCAGAGTTAAGGGTGAGAACAGTCTAGACCTCAAAGGCATAGACACCGACAGCTTCAGGAGTGACTGGCTCAACGACCACGATAGGTGTATCGTTGACCATCTCAACCTGAACGAAGGGTGGAGTGTTGGGCTGTAGGGGCACAATCACGAACTCGGTAATGGCGCAGGCCTCGTCAGCGTACAGAGCATCGAAATCGATTGGCTCGGGAGCCCAAAGGTAGATCTCGAAGAAGGTCTGGGTGAAGTTGATAGGATCTGGTACGATGGCTCCGCACGAGGCAGAGATGTAGATGTCGAACAAGCACTGGTCAGATCCAGCAAAGTTGTACAGAGGAGAGATGGTGATCTGCATAGGGATCGTGGCATCTTCCAACTGAGGCTCATTAGTGTACACCGTGAAGGCACAAGTCTCAGGGTCGTAGTCCGTGATGTAAGTACCAGCGAGGTTGTAGCCATTTTGATTGAGCTCAGTGAAGCTTTCTGTCAGAGGGCACTCGGGGTAGATCTGCTGGTAGTCCAGAGCATCGATGGGAAGAGGGAAGTCATTGAAGACGTACTCGATCGTCTGTTGAGGAGTCGAGGTCAAGGTGACTTCATCACGAGAGCATCTGCCATCGAGGTTGCAGTCAAGAGGAATGCTCGTGGTGAGCTGCATTGGCTCGCAAACTCCTAAAGGCAGAGGGAATGGGTAGAAGGGTGACAGATCATCGCCATCAATGATAATGCAGTCGGAATCAGATGATCTGCAGCAGTCATCGTCAGACTTTTTGCAGGATTCGGACTTGGCACTTCCAGAGCTTGAGCCGAGTCTACGACGATTAGAGTCATCAGCTTCGATGACCTCACCACCATTTAGGATTGAGCTCCAGTCGAAGTTGTTAAAGTCAAAGTCTTCTGGAGATTCGCTGCTTTCTTCAGTAGGATCAACAGCCGGCTCGGTCTCGCCACCACGACCATCAGTTGGGTCTCTGGGTGGAATGTAATCAGGAGATAGTGGGTCGAGAGTTGAATCGTAGCTAGGAAGGTTGTAGTCGGACTCAGGGGCATAATCGGGTGACTGAGGGTCCAGGACTGGGTCATACTGAGGGGAGAAAGGATCTCTCTCAGGTAGGTATGACGGGCTAAGCGGGTCCAGGGTTGGCTCATAGTAGGGCGAGTTGCTGTCACGCTCAGGGATGTAAGATGGGCTGAGCGGGTCTAAAGTTGGCTAGTAGTCAGGTGAGTGGGTGTCACGCTCTGGAATGTACGCTGGGCTCAGTGGGTCAAGAGTTGGTTCATAGTAGGGCGAGTTGCTGTCACGCTCAGGGATGTAAGATGGGCTGAGAGGGTCAAGAGTAGGCTCGTAAGAGGGTGAGCTAGGGTCTCTCTCAGGGATGTAGAATGGTGAGGTTGGGTCGAGCCTTTCATCGTAGCTAGGAGCATTAATGTCAAGGGCTGGCACGTAGCTAGGTGACAAGGGGTCCATCTGGGGGTTGTAGTGGATAGATGAAGGATCACGCTCGGGGAAATAGTCCGGGTGTGATGGGTCAGTTGCTGGGTTATAGTCCACAGGTGGTAGGATAGAGTCGCCACCTGTTTGCACTTCATCATTCTGAATTACTTCACCACCATTAATCTAGTCAGCGATCTGCTGAGCGATGCATTCATAATCGGTTGACTTGCAAGTCTGAACGCAGTCAGGATCGGACTTCTTGCAACTCTTTTCAGAGCCTGACTTGTTGGATGAAACTTTACAGCTTCCAGATGATCTGCCTTCGCAAGGATCAATTTCTTCTCCAGCATCATCTGGGAAACCTCCGGAGCCTGGGCAAGCGTCGTTCGTCATGGCGTAAGATAGACAGAGAGTCCTCGGAGGCTGACAGAGGATCGTCTAGGTGACCATCTCATAAGAGCAGCCCTTCGACTTATTGGCACACGAGTCACTCTTGTTCGACTTATTAGAGCCAGAGCCAGTATTAGCTGCTGTCAGGACGGCACAAGGGTCTTCTGCTTCCTCGCTGCTGCTACTGCCCAGCATTCTCAGGCCTTTCTTGGTCATGCGAAGTCTTCTTCTAAGTCTTTTGTCGCTCTTGTTAGAGCCAGATTTCTGAGACTTGTTAGAGCTTTGTTTCTCTCTCTACACTTTAACTTGAACCTCTATTTCCTCGAGAGGGCACTCAGTTGGGATGACGAAGTAGTCGATGGCACCGATCATCTCCGTCTCGAGGAATTACTCTTGGGTGAAATCGTTGGTGTTGAAGCCGAACTGCAGCGTCTCAGGGAAGAAGCTGGCCACATTGTCGTTCAACAACTGGCCGTTCCTCATCATGGCGTAGTACTGGATGAGGTCAAGGTCAAAACCTTCACACCAAGGTTCCAAAATGAACTCGTCGAAGGGTGGAGTGGTGAC
>Ga0129350_1037804_pt1 | contig 16695 bp, 29 predicted proteins | sample CPBNA2_9_FD_105434 | JGI IMG/M metagenome (GOLD analysis project Ga0129350, IMG submission 105434) | Freshwater to marine salinity gradient microbial communities from Chesapeake Bay, USA - CPBay_Sum_27_0.8_RNA2 (Metagenome Metatranscriptome) | ecosystem: Environmental > Aquatic > Marine >... | reverse complement strand
GTCACATAACTAACTTAATAGTTAATACCGCTGTCGGCCTAGGCTGATGCCTAGGAGTTGATGATGATAAAGCTTCTAAGGAGCTTCTCAGATCATCAGTGCCAGACAGATGGCACAAGTTGGTCAGGATGTAGTTCACTTTTGTGTAAATACGCCAGTGACATCCCTGGTGATGTGACGTGCGACCTCACGTCCTACTTCACCTTGGATTGCTTAAAGACTCTTGCGGGTGTCCATTGAAATGCCCATGTGACGGGCAATAGAGTCAAGCAGCGGTCCAACGAACATCCTAAGTGCGCTGGTGGTTTCGTCGTTGGGCTTAATGTGGTCGAGGTGCTTCGGGTCGATAGCACCGGCCGTGACGAAAACGCGCCCTAGTAAGTCGTGGGTGCGAGTGCTCGGGGCCTTCAGTCTTGACAAGGCTCGGGTGTAGCTAGACTCACCGCGAACGCAATCTGGCCTGTCAAGGGTAGAGCTGATTTAGGCTGCATCTGCGTAGTCCATAACTTTGACCTCCTCATCATAACTGTTGACGAGCTGGTCTCCTTCAAAGTAACGGTCGAAGCTGAACTGGCGAATGATGTCCATGGCCGTAGCGAACTTAATGTCCAGTAGTGCAAATCCGGTCTCAAGGAATTGAGACTTACTTGTGGGTGTACCCTCAAAGTGTTGGATCATCTGGAGTTCAAAGGTAACGGTGCCGTTAACGCCCTCAAAATTGCTCACAGAGAGGTGAGGCTAATCTATGGAGGAACCGGCCAACCAAAGCCCGTCCATAACCACTGGAGTAACTGAAGCAGAAATTGCTTCACGGATGAAGTCACTCAAGAGGTAGTACTGGTTCGGTTGCCAAGTGGCTCCCTCATAATCATCTGGAGGGGTAGTAAAACGGATAACCTACCTTATAGGTCCGCAGTAACGTAGTGAGATTTGATCGCCATTGCCGAGATCGCTAGCCTAAGCTGTGTTGCGATACTCAGGGCGATAGAAGTTTTCGGTGTCGTTGACATCGTTGGGTTGGTAGTTGAGCTGGGAAAGGAATCCGGTGGTACCCATGACGCGATCGTTACCTCGCGAGGCAACGTAAACACGCTGGTGCAAGTCGTCGTCTTATGGGTAGTTGAGTAACTCGGTAGCATTCTTAATCGCAGATCGACCCTGTGGCATGGCGATCTACTTGATTAAGCCAGACTCGTTTTGTGACGCGGAGGTCTTGAAGAGTCTATAGCCGGCACCGACTACTCGGAGTTTGGTGAATGTCTTGCGGAAGGAATCTGCCGTGTTTGGCGACGCATACACAGTGGAGTCGTAAACGTCTCGAATCTGTGCAGGGGTGCTCACTCCTGTCTCGAAGAGTGGTATGAGTTGGTCTCTCAATCGAATCGGCTGGAAATCAATGCCAGGTTCTTCCGAAGTGGCAGATATGTACTGGTTGTTGAGAGCCATCTCTGCGGCAGATATCACAGGTGAGTTTTGCCATCCCACTGGCAATTTGGTGAAGAGAATCCAAGGCGCATTCCAGACTGCTGTAAAACTTGTGAAGAGCAAGCCTTCGTAGTCTTATGCGATGGTGAAACTCCCAAGATCTGTATACTACATTTCCGTAGTGGTAGCAAGGGGTTTCATCATTGGGATTCGGGTCCCTTTGACGGATGCTGAAAAGGGCGAGAACATCATGACGGCATACTGCTCAGCGTATCGGTCCCATGTGTTGCTAAGAACCATCTCAACAACTTGAGGAAGTGACATTTGAACTGCACTCTGATACAGCTCAGACATCTCCTCCGATCCGATCGTAGGCTTGTTCTTCTACTCAATCTTCTGTGCAATCCAGTCGACACCATCGAGTAGGTTTCCAGCCTTACCGGGTATTAGGTCCCTGATACGGTTGAGGAAATTACGAAACTTCTGGACACGTTTGAACCTCTTCTCGTTGCCGTATGGAATCGGCTGAAGTTGCTGAAAAGCCTCATCAATCTCAGCGTCAGTCCATTCGACTTCGAGGACGTTCTCTTCGTGGCCCCATAGGTCATCTGTTCCTGGTCCTTCATTGGGCAGAGCGGAAAGAGAAATCGGATTGGCATAGCGTTGCGTGGTGAACCTAAGGAGCTCAATCCATGGCATAGCAGATCCATCTGCGTGCATGGCCGCAAGAGCAGCTAAACGCGATCCGAAGTTCTCGGCTGTTGGAGTAGGCATTAGCCCAGGTCCGGTTGTGTGGTCTCGAGCGACTGAACCGATGTTAACACTGGTGTAGAAGCCTTGGCTACCTCGTGACAGATAGTTGTAACCAACTTTCTGATTATAGGCGTTGAATTTGGAGACTCTCTGTTGAGCTTGGCGCCCTTACTGCTTCCTGAGCTTCTCATACTCAGTTATGTTGATGCCGATGCCGAACTTGGCCAAGGCAATAGAGAGTTAGGATCCTTATCCCACCAGTCCGGAGTAGGTAGCAGGGATGCTAATGAAGGGACAGGATGCTTTCCAGTAATTCGGGGACCGACTAAGTGTTTCAAACATCTTAGTACGGTCGTCGCCTGTGTAGGCAGTAACGCTAGGCTTGAGGGCGTACACCGGCTTGTAAGTAAAACCAGCTGATGCAGCCATCGACCAGGCCTGTTGTGGCGTGGATTCACCAGTCTTGAGTTCAGTGACAAGACGGTTAAGGGCCGCCAGAAGTGCGGGGTGGTCTTTCTCAAGGACCGACATCATCGTGTCAGTGATGAAGTTGGAGTTGAGAAGAGCTTCGGGTCCAGGTCCGTGGAGCTGGGTAATGACGAGCTGATCCGTCGGGAAGTTCGTCGACAACGACTCGAGAGCTTGCCGATTGGTGTCAAGCAATGGCAAGTGCTCTTTCGGGCCGTAGAAGTAAGGCGAGGCCATGATTGCGGGTGGGATGTGTTGGGAAAGGAGTGTGGGTTGGGGGTTGGGTTTTGAGAGAGTTCTCTGGTATTTGTGTATTAATCCGCCCCGGCCAGGAGAGGTCCAGGGTGTGACTCAACGTCCCCATCCTCTGTGAGGTCATGAATCCAGCAACGTCGTACAAGCTTTGGAAGCTTTGTGAGGAGAGGCCCAGGTTGGCTCTGGATGTCGCCGTCATCTGTTACTAGGTGAAGGTAGTCAGTCTTACACATCTTCTTAGCGCGCATCTGTCGTCGTTGGGAACGCGCGCTGGCTTTGATGTGTGCGACAAGTTCTGAAAAACTGCTGTCAGGATCGTATGCACATTACAATCCTCGTCTCTCAAACGACTAGATGATTTTGGAAGAATCTGCCGCCTCACAAACGATGTCAGCTATTGTTCGGATCTTGTCTTGCTAAATGTCTGGTAGAGGTCCAACGAACCGGATACTATCTAACGGGTCAGCCATGGCATAATGGCCCAACCACTCGTCTCCAACAAGAGGTTTGTTAGCGGTCGGTTTGCACTCGCCGAAGTGAGCTGAAGCTGCGTCTGTGAAGTGCCTCATGAATTCATCGCGGTTAGCGCGTTTCTTTTCAGGATGTCTGTAAACACTGCATAGCTTTGCAAAGTGTTGGTGGTAATACTTCATCAGGCCAGGCGTCAAGGTCGCGAAGATATCGCAAACTTTGTCTGCATTATCTTAGCCCAGTGACTTAAGTCCTTTGGCGTGCAAAGCGTGTAGCTAAGCTTTGACAGCTATCGGGTTGCCATGCTAGAAAATCCGCTCAGTCGGTGTGAATATGACCGGGTTGTCAACGAAGTCCAGGACTTCGTCGCGCTGGTCTGTCATGAGGGACTGGGATAATTCTGCGGGGGTAGCGATAAACGTTAGACTGAGTCCGCTCTGAGAGAAGAAGTAGGGCTTAATAGGCTCGTAGGTGGTAGGCAAGGTTAGGCGTTTCTCCCTGTTAACAGGTTTCCCGTCAAGCGACGGTAGGTCCTTGAGGTCAACAGTCACGAAAGGCCCGTATTCCTTGATTTTCATCTCGAGGTACCGGAAATCGTCTCCATAAATTGCTTCATTCTCGCAGAGGATATCATCTGATGGTTCGATCATCAAGGTTTAAGTCTTGTGGACCGCCTCCTTTCCTTCCCCGCTCATCTACGCTAACCACATGTAGTCTTTCTTAGTGAACGAGGGTTTGGTAACATTCAAGCGATCGTAAAAGCCGCGAAGGACGCGAATGAGACTGTTTGCCTTCTTTATCTTGGTCTTGTATCCTGACAGACCGGCCATGAGCTCGATCCCCTTCTGAAGCTCTTTGATGCGAATCAAAAGATCTGTGCGAAGGAGAGAGTAGCCGGATTGACAGGCAGCTTTAGAAAGTATACGCGAGATTGCAGCGCAAGCACCAATCATGTGTCGTTTAATACCGTCCTCGACTGGCTTGCAAGTGCTTCCTTGCTTAGTCAGGAGTCTGGATATGATTGGTAGAGTTTTGCCGTCGTCTCGCACGCGCTAATTTAAGAAGTCTGCGGAGTCAGCAGTTATATGGTGCCATTAGTCTTCACACTCCATTCCAAGACAGCGTGGGACGAAGCTGCGTCTGCTGTCATAGGATGTAGTTGCCACAAAACTGTCGTCTCCTTCGACCAGGAACTCACTAAACCACATGGAACCGTTCTTAACGAGCTCTGTTGCTTGAATTATAGCTTGGTTGAGAATTCCGTTGAGTTCCGAGGTGCGTTTGTTGCCACTGTTGTTCATCGGGTGCATTTTGATCAAACAGTACGCAAGCCGAATTGTGTAGTGTTCACGAAGCCCTGAACGCAGAACTTTACCGTAGTCGCGGCCACAAAGCAACTCCAGAAGTCCCGCCTCGAGTGGTTTGATGTACTCTGAATGCGACGAATCGAATTGCTTCACATCACAACAGTAAAGCCAGTTCGCGCCGTCCATGACATTCTCCAGCAAACACTCGAGCTCAGTCAGATCTTTTCCTTTGATGTGGTGTTCAAGACCGGACGGAGTTAGGCTCAGATCCATGAAATACTTACTGTAGACATTACTGCCGACAATATTGAATGGATTAGAGCCGTTCTGTCCAGACGTGATCAGTCTTGGTCGTTGGTCGGGTTAAGCCTCGCTCTTGACGAAGATATCGCACTTGGTGTCGTAGTAAATGCCGTCCTCCATATTACTGTTGAAAAGCGCAATTTCCTCCATTTTGAGACTGAGTGATTTGGACTGTTGGGCCCATAAGACGTCCTCACCGTTCGCCGCAGCTGCGTCAAAATCGAAAACGTCACCTTCCTTGTCCTGGAGCTCAATTTGAATAGGGAATGTCTTCTCTTGGTTCTCTACTAAGGCATCAGCAAGTTGCACGTTGATAAACCCTTTGAGACCAGTTCGCCTTGTTGCAGCTTAGAGAGCTCCTTCTTGTGAGTTGCTACTGAAAACATGCTTGGTGTCCTCAGCTTGCCACCCTACCTAACAAACGGTCTGTTCCTTCTCAACGCAACGTTCTTGACTAGCAACGAACGCAGGCGTGTTGAAACTAGTTAAGAGATGGGCCATTGAGGGAATGTTGTTGTCCGCGTAGGGGCTTGCAATCGTATCGGTGGGGGAGAGGTACTTCGGTGTGACGATTCCTTCCTTGATAAACTTGTCAACGGGGTCAACAATGGTAACACCGCCAATCTTCTGATCCACAATGGTACTGTCTGGGATGCCTTCATGGTGGTAAATCCTGATACGCTCGTTCTGTGCGGTGGCTGCAGAACGTTTCTCACCGTTACGAATGTGTGGGTCGTCGCTAGCGTAGAAGTTACCGGCCTGGCGAGCGACGTTGTAGCAGATGTAGGACATCTTTTCGCCGCCGATAGCTTCCTTCTGCGCTACGTACAAGTCGCGGTATGTCTTGGTGAGCATGAAAATCCACACCTTGGTTGGGTCAGTTCCTCGGTTAACTGAGCGGCATTGATGAAGAAGGGTCTTGAACGTCGAATTGCAGTGGTCGCAGGAGTTAAAGGTAGTGTTGATTTATCCTTTGCGGGCCTCATCCAACGTCATGTAACCTCCGTCACGTTGTTCTGCGAGGAAATCGATCATACGCCGCGGTAAGAGTGAAATAGGTACGAGGATCTCCTTATTCACGGGGTCAATTCTGAGGGCGTTTCCTTTGAGTAGGATGGTGTATCCATAGGTGTACAAAGCCGCAATGCATTGGGCGATGTGTTTTCTGCTGTGGTTGTCTAGCACCATCTTGAGCTCAGCGCGTGAGAGCTTCTCCCCGTTGTAACCTCGCCTCGCTCCTTCACATGATCGGCAGCAGCAATAGATATCCTGGAGTTGCTGTCCAAACGAGTAACTGCTCCCGAGCTGAACACATGTGTCTCGCACTTGCTGGAGTGTACCTTCGATGGGCTGCCCGTTATGTTAGCAGGCAGACATTGCGAACTTTTGGTCTTCAGGTAAGATGGCCGTGCAATGGCGGGTTATTGTGCCTCGAAGCTCGCAAAACTGGCTGCTGATGACATGGTTGAAGTCACGGTAGGCAATTTCTGAGAGATCACCGCTCGACCCAATGACTATTCTGATTGGCTCATAATTGACCACGGGGTTCGGCTAGTCAACGTTGATTGTCTCTCCGTCGACGTCCCAGACTTAGGTGCCGTTTTCGACCAAATCGCTCGCCGATGGGTCAATAACTGAGATTCCGAACCGGTACTTGATCTCAGTGCCATCTCTATTCTTGATTGGGATGGTGATCAAATTCTGGGCAACGTCTAGGATGTCTGTCTTGAACATTCCAGCGTGTTCGTGCTATTTAGTGATCGGCAACCCTAGTTTTGCCAAACCTTGCTGAACGTTCCGGAAGGTGCTGAAATCAACTAAACTCGGTCCTCTCTCCCACTTGCCGTTAACGTATTGGAAGCCATGAGAACCAAGACCTGCTGCTATACTGACTAGAACGCAGGCTCGTGCTGATCCATCTAGTCTTGCGAAGCCACTTCCCACATTGAACTAGGTGTGCTTCTTGCCATGAAGATTCTTGAGGGATGCGAGGTAGGTCTTAATGTCGTGCACTTTCAAATTCTAACCTTCATAGAATGCACAGTGCTCAATACGACCATCTGCCATGAATGTCTTGCTTCGCTCGCTTCCGACCCAGTGCATGATCTCATCAGCATCGCGTTCATCTTTGCATGCACGCAAGGCCTATTTGATGTCACAGCACTCATTGCCAATTTGGTACATGGCTGCTCCATTGTTGGGCGGCCTTTTCATGTGGCTGACCACCGCGTACATGTGAGCGACCATTGCGTCGTTAGTCTTTGTCCACTGGTGATCTGGTGGGGTAGTCAACCCGCCTGGGCTCTCGTGATCAATGTCTCCAGTTGTTGCCCTGAAGCGAGCTAGACTTGAGAGGATGCTCTGTTCGCCCTCGTAGAATTCGTTGGACGTCTTCTCATCAATTGGCCGAGATTTAACTCCCGCGTCGGCGAGTGCTTTCATCACCCTGGCTTTAGATTCGTGCCTGAAAGCAAAGATGTTCTAATCAAAGGCGACTATGAACCTCGTTCTCAAGTGGTCTTTTACCCTGTTAAGGTTCGTGACGCCTACATGCACGCAAGTCTTGCGGGCCTTCTTGCAAATCTCGCCAAAGTCATCGAAGAAAGTGTCATTATTCGGAGGCCCGTTAACAATGAATTGCTGCATGACGACTCCCTCCTAAAGTGGGTTGGCTATCTTGAAAACCTCGACGTTGATGCTCCCTAATCGTAGCGTCGTGTACTTGGCCCTGGCCGAGTCTCCATCACCTGGGTTGAATGTTGGCGGGCTGTGTCGGGCAGGGTTGAATTGTGAGAGCTTGGACAGAGAGTAATACGCTGTGTGGCACGGTCTATTTCGGACGGCGAATTGGCTGAGCTCAGGCTTCCAAGTGTTGTTGTTGGCTGCTCTTAAAGGCGTCTCAAGGAACTTAACCGTTCTATTTAGGTTAGGCGGATTGCAGTAACGGACGCCGCATCGGGTTCGAACCTTGACGGAAGCGGCTTCTTAGCGAGTGATGAACGTACCGCCGACAGAGATGAGTTCTGAAGTGCTCAGGTTTTCATGTCCCATGCAATTCTTGGCTGCAGAAACAAGATGAGATTCGATTTTAATCTTCTGTCTTGCAGCTTCGTGAGCTACCATCTTGATTTCATCGTCACTCACCTAGCTAAGAACGACTCGAGCAGCAATGGCTTGCTTAGATGCCTCCTCATGGATCTTGGTTGCTGAATCGCTTTGACGCAGAAAATGTAGACATTTGAGCCCTTCCTCGTTCAAGGTGGTTATTCCTCCAAACATCTTTGCGAGTGAAGCTAGCCGTTAGACGCTGAGTGTTCCACGTCGAGTGTAGAAATCCATGTTTTCGTCAACAGTTGACAGTTTCACATGTGAGTCTCCCTCGATTGGTTTTTCACTCTGTCCGAGGTTGTACATTGAGTGGTCGGATGCGTCCTGGCTTTTACTCGACCGGTGCGGCATTTCCTTCGAGGGGTCTTCATAACTGAACTCGCTTTCAGATCCGACATCGTCGTCACTTAATCGCTCACGGGTTGAAAATTCAGCTGATCTGCGCCGCTTGATGCCTGTCTCCATGTCTAGTAGGATCTTCTTCTCGTTGCCTCCTTTACTCTTATCAAGGCTCTTGTCCGCTTCCGGTAAGACATTTGGGACTGACTTGTCACAGAGTGTATCGCGTAAGTCTGTTGGTTCCTGTTCCTCTTTGTTACGAACTCCAAGGAATCGCTTGCAGGCCGCAAAGAAGCCCTCTTTTGGTTTTCCTTCTGGATCAGAGGCTTTGTCATCTGACTCCTCAGACACTGCTAAGTCCGAGAGTCCGCTCTTGATGTCCACGGCAATTTCTTTCCTGAGCTCGTTAACGTCATTGTCCGGGTTATCAGAGAAGAAACCCCAGGACCTGGCTAGATCATAGAAAGCGTTGAAGAGGTTCGTAAATTCCCTCCGCAGGTAACCTCCTTCAACGTGGTCTTTTCCTCCAGGCCCAAAGTGATTCTCTGATTCGGCCCAATCCTGGTAGCTGAGGAACTCACCGATTTTGATCTTGATGCTAGTGACAGCGCCGTCTGTGATGCGATCAACGAATCGTACTGAACGCGCAAGCCATGCTCTCATGTTTTCACAAAATTCCGCAAGTCCTTCGCGCAGAGCATCGACAACGATCTTGCCGCGCTCCTCAAGCGTCTGGCTGATATGCCCGCGTGTGTCGGTATCTGGAGCTAGTCGAGCGGCAGTTTCTGCGAACCATGGGTATACTACTTCGTAGGCTTGCATTAGCAGGAAAAGAAAGCCCCACATTATCAATCGAGCGCACGCGAATTTGCCGAAAATTAGTTAGCATGCACCGTCGATGATCGTAAGAAGCAGCATGAATAGATACTTCAGGCTGCCTTCACCTAAATTCGGGCCAACTTCTCTCAGTAGTCGGATCACAAAGCGCTCAACAAGAACGTAGCATTACATCACTATAGCCAAGCCAGCTGCGGCACGGTATGCCCATCTCTTGAGTAGTTCTTTAACTTTGTCAAGGAAGTTCTATTCTAGCCGCCTTTGGTGGTCGGAATCAGCCAAAGCAATAAAGAAGTCGAATGGACAGCCTCGTTTAATCTTCCGGATTCGAGGTTTCGGTCTACTGACGTAACTTGCCATGTCAGAAATGAAATTGGCTGCGTCATGTGATGCAGTGTGCAGGTTGTCCAGAACGTAACAGGGCCTGATAGAGCTCACTCCACTTGGCTCGATATCAGTTAGGTCACGGCATTCTTGTCCAATGCTCAGATAAGCCCTCTCACTTCCGTGAACGACAGCTGGAAAGAAACCTAGGAGGTTGGAATCAGTTTGGTCAAAGATCTCGTCAAGGAGCCCTAACCCACGCTGTGGGTGTATCTGACGTCTCTCGTACGTTATGCCGAAGTTCCAGGTCTTTGGATCATAATCCATGGAGTACAGCGTTGTCACATTGGAGCCTATCGGCGGTTCCTCAACGACTTAACCTGCCTTATGTGCCGCGTAACAGAGCATGTTGTCAATCATTACTTAGACGAGTCCGTGTCTAGGGACAAATTTGCTCTGGAGTATGCCTAAGGTTTGGTAAGTCCCTCGCTGGACCGTGACTGAGACTGCTACGATGTTTTCCTTGTACCACTTGAGTTCCTCGGGTGATATACAATTTTGAGGACATTAGCTCTGATGGACCAGTGAGAAGAACATCGCGCAGATCGTGTGATCATCGAGAGTAGATGACGGTTTCTTGTACCCGACTGCGATGAGATTGCCGTTCGTGTAGACCAGATCGTAGATCTTATCAGGCTTTAAATATGCGCAACGACAATCGAGCACTAACTTGATCTTTGCAGCGTTGTCCTTGGATAAATGGCCGGTGGTACCAACTCCTTCTTTTCCAAGCTTGGCTGGTATGCGCGGTGCGTGGGCTTCTCCTGTGTTGATATCGGTGACCATGTTCGCAGAGACAAGTTGTCCTCGATCACTGTATTGGCGCTCAAGATTGACTAAAGTTCGGGGTAAACCGCCTTCAATCTTATGGTCATAGGTAGGCATCTGCTTCAATCCATTCGTTCGACTCTCAATGCCAGACACTTGAACCAGCTGCCCTTTCACTATCGATTGACGGATGTTCTATCGAGTGTTGCCGAAGGTTTCTAGTCTCAACTGGGCGTGGATCTGCTTTAAGTTCTCATCTTGCATTAGAGTGTACAAGAAAACACATGCATAGGCGGGATCATGCTCATCGATCTTGTCATAGAAGTTGGCCAGCGCGCTAGCGACGTCCAAGTTCCAGTGCTTCTTCTTGACTGTGGCCAGGTCGAAAGCCAGGATGTCTTTGTCTTCAATCTGAACCAGGGCATCTTTGCACTTCTTCGCGATTCCGTGAAATTCAAAGTTACCGTAGGTACGAAGATTGTAGATGGTCATGATGATTGAGTCGGCGATCTGCTTACGTCCTTCCTCCTTCAATTCCATCCATGCTCGTGAATGTAGATATGGCTCCAGGTTCTGAATTGAACGGATACGAGTAGGATGAGCTGATGATGCGTGCGAGAAGCGGTACCCGTGACTTGACTCAACTTCAGTCACAATTCCGTTGTCTGTGCAAAATGAGTTGTCTTAGCTCAAGTTCTACTTTTCCCCAGGTCCAAGAGTTTGTCCGATGACAACGATTTCATCGCAACCGCTAAAACCGCTGATGTCTGGCAAAGTAAGGTGGCAGTCTGCGTTCCTCAGAAGCAGGGCGGTGCTATGCTGTCCCCAAGATCCTTTGTAAGCCAAGTTAGGGCTCATAGTGTGTGGGTCATCTGTGAACTGGAGTGCAGCGTGGACGGGGCTCATCAGCCCGATAAGGTTGTACATCATGTACTGGAAGACACTAGTAAGACGGCGTCGGTCAAACTTAGACTCACGCAAACCAGCTACCATCAAGACTGCATGCCTGTCCAAGCAAGTCAGTTCCTTAACAGAGGGCGCAACGGCGATCACAATTTTGCTCTGTATGCCGTTATTTAGGTGCTCGTCGCAAGATCGGCGCTCTTTCGCATGTGCTCTGTGTTCGGCACTCTGGTGGGGATCTGGGGTGAACGTGTGGATGAGGTTCTTGCCATAATAAACCGGGCCGGTGTGTTCGTCTTCCCATTTCAGCACTTCCTTCAGTAATTGGCGCGATTGCTCACAATTGTAGGTTGAAAAGAGCTCGGCTGAATATGGTTGGTCAACGACTTTGTGTAGGAACGTGGCTAAGGCGTTCTGAGGAAATACGGTACGATCGAAGAAGTTGTGTCCATCGATGCGCCGGATGCTGTGCATACCGAAGACGTCAAACCAGAAGTTGTAGAGCTGTCCATAGTCTGGGAGACCGGCTGGGGTCCCTTGCCCGGAAAACATAGAGATATCTTCCTTCCTGAATGAAACTCCGTTTCTGGCACACTTCAGCGCAAGACCACTGCATCTGAACCTAAGCTCTGTTCGGTAGGTGTCTTCGATCGTCGTGATCGGGTGTAGGCCGTCCATAAGCATGCCGAGCCGGCCGTTGTCGTCACAAGATGTTTTGAACGGATCAGTGACCACGTGAGGATTCTCCAGTTTTGTGATCAGGTTTGATATGGCCTTAATCGTTTGGGGCGAACGCTTTGCCCCGTGTTGGCATGTAACTCTGATTGGGACGCTAAATTCGGTGCCATCTGCTGCTACCACAACGTTAGCAATCGCAAATATTGTGCAGATCAGTCTCTTAAGCTAACAAATTGCGGCGGGTGACAAAGAAGTGGGCATGTAAAGCGTGTAAGGAGCTGTTGGTTCACCACCATCGTAACGAATGTGCAAGAAGACTTAATCTGCATCGCCTTTGAACACAATCTTACCATCATGAGCTCTGATTGGGAAGCCTACAGCAGTGAACTTCTTGTAAGCTTCTTCGCTGAAGTGTAACCGACCACCTAACTGGACGCGATATCTCTGCTCCTCTATACAAAGTTTGCCTATGGAGCCGATAGCCATCTGAAGCAGTTCGATCAGTTTTTCTTCTGCTGTGCTCTTGTCAGGGAGTTCTTTGACATCGCTTAAGCGTTTGTAGCCCTTATTGTCTTTGAGGGTTTGCATCGCCTCGGTAAAGCTTGAGATGTTGCGAACTTGGGGTACTTTCGCACAGCGAGAACACAGGAGTCTGCCGTCGATGTGAAGTAGGTCGAGCCACTTGTTGCAGCCGACAGTGCCACATTTTGTTTGGTGTAGATCCTTGCTCTCGATCACTGTAACATCTCGGATGTCAATCTCTGGGGGCCCTTGATCGGCTGGGTCCTCTCGTTCGCTTATGATGGCGTACTGACTTGCGTTAACTGGGTCCGATCTGATATGGCTTCCAGTCTGGACGCTAGTGGCGGCGTTACTTATGTTGCGTTGCACAACATGCCTGACTATTTCGAAATCCGTCATGGTCCAATGGTGAGCTTCAACCTCGTCGTAAATCTCTCTCTTAAGTACGGCCAGCTAGGAAGATTCAATTCTCCTGTCCTCTAAAGCCTTGACAACTTCTTCATCAATGACGGTTTCAATGCACTGCCTAAGCTAATTCTAAGCGTCGGAGTACACAGCGGCCATGGTGCTGAAACTGTAAAGGTGAGCCATTAGCTTATGATTCGTGGTTCCTAGTTGGCAGATGACTTGCTCGTAGTCCTTCTCTCGCAGGTCTCGGCAGAGGTTAAGAATATCGTCCATGACGGCTGTGTTTTCCTAATCGCTCTGCATAACGCGATTTGCAACATAAGCCTGAAGGTCCCTTGCGCCTTATTGGCCATGCTAGCGCACATAGTTGGCATATGTCTCAGCGATGTAGTTATCGTCGTCACTGACGTGCACAAGCCTGGTATGGACTCCTGCATAATTGATAGGAGCAATCCATATTCTGTAAACTGAGCCTACGCAATCCAAGATACCAAGCAGTGGGCTTCTCTTGTCGCCGTAGAGTTTCAGGTCGCTGTTGCAACGGATGATAACGCTCACACCAAAACAGGCGCAGAATTCTATGGCCTTGGCGGCGTCGTCGTCCTTTGATTCTTCAGCGATTAGCTCCTCTGCCTCTTCGTCTTCTACTCGCCTAGTTTCAGTCAGATGCTGGATGAAGAAGCCTGGAATGTTTATCAGACTTACAAGGCAGTCCGACAAACTGTGGTCGTGCTCGGAGGTGTTTGTGCTGCTCTTGGCTATCGCCAACCCCAGTTACTCAAGATCGCTTGTGTCGCTGTGGTTGCACCCTTAGTATGGTATGTGTCCGTTGCCTTGGATGCGTTCGTCTGGGCGATACTTGGTGAATTCTGAGATAGACTAACTGGCCTTGTGCTCTTCAATTCCGTTGTCATCTAGAGGCTAGATCTCTGGCAGAAACTAGTCAGGTGGGAGCTCTTGGCGGAGAACTTGGCAGCTAGACAGGGTGCTGCAGAGTGTCTTCAAGTTGTGGCATGGGTTAAGTGAGTGCTTCACTGGCTGATCAATGATATCTGGTAAGTGGCTTGAACCACTGGAGCAGACTAACAAGAAGCCACAGTAGCATGTCAGAGTCACGATGCTCATGCAAGCGTCTAGGTCTTCTGGCAAGTAGAGGCTGTACTTGCTCGAGTGATCAAAAGGCCAGTAAGCAACTACGAGTGCTCCGGCTTGTGCAATCGTGCGTGAAACAGCCTTGACGCTATTAATAAGGCTCTTGTCCAGTCCTCTTGCCATATCATGCCCAAGATGGAAACCATAAGGTGTAGTCTGTTTGACGTCGATAGTCTGGCTTACCAGTGATGAGATCATCCGCATCTTCGCAGGGTCAAATGTCACATCTTCATATGAGCGTAAGGCCTTGCGTGCATGGCCATGTACGGTGTCCAAATGTTTAAGAGTCTGGTGTAGGGATTTCTCTTTCTGCCATTTATGCCAGTCCTTGATCTGCTTTCTGCATTCCGCAAAGATTTTCTTCTAGTCCATCGGCCCTGTGTGCTTAATAACGCTGGCAAGTCCACGATTGAATGCGGTGTTGTTAGACGCGATGAAGTTCAGGAATTCGCTAGTGAGGAAAACGCGCTGGGTAGCGGCTGTTTACGCAATGACTTGCGCTGCAACGCCGAAGGGAAAGGCAACAACCCCTTGCTTTTCTTGCTGGATGAAGTCCTCGAAAACCTAAGAATTCATTGTCTCTTTCCGCTAGCGCATGATTGTGGTCATCGTCACTAGTTCCTTCTCTCCGTACTTCTTAATTACGTCAGGGTCAGTCGTGAAGTTGTCAGATGGATCCGTGCTGTTAAGGTAGTCGTAGATGGTCCGCATGCTATGACTCAGCAGCTCATTCTGCAAGACGCTGTCACAGTCCTTGAAAAGTTGGCAATAGATGTTTTCAAGATCTCCGGACGTGCAGTGTTGGAAGACAATCATAGACTGAAGTCCAAGCCTATCCTTGTTGGATCTGATGTGAGCTGCCAACTTAGATTGCTCAAAGGAGTTGCCTACGATGTCGTCTTCGGTGTATTCGTCCTGTTGGATCGGAGTCTTAAGACTTTGCAGGCAGAACGCGTCGTCGGCACGATCAAAAGCCGTCTGTAGATCCACGTACTAGGCGGTGTACTCGCCAGCGAATTTGAAGCAGTAGGCATAGAGCTTGACGTCATCAAGCATGAACTTAACGTCGTTCTTATAGTCGTCAAGCGGTGTTCGTGTGATCTCGAAAGCCCAGCGATCGTCCGGTGTCGAAATCACTAGGCGTTGCTTCTCATAGGGCACTCTGATGGTGAAGTCGTCGATGCTGATGCTGCAAGTTCCTAGCTTTGCGCTGGCATGCTCCTTGAGACTGCAGAGAGTCGCTACACTAGCGCCTGTTGCGTAGTATAGGCACCAATAGAGTCCGGCTGAATAAGGGCAGAGTTTGGGCAAACTGATTCTGCATTTCTTGCCTCCCTTTAAGTTCTCGACATGGGTTCGACCATACTTACGCTTAGGGTTTGACAAGAGGCCTGGGCTCGGTGGAAGTTGGGAACACCTCATGTAGAGGAGACTCTTGGCTGGTATGTTGGTTTCGAGGGCTTATCCACTTACTGAGAGACCAAGCTCTTATATCTTGCTTATGAGCTTCTGATTCTCAAGGTTAGTGCTTGATATGGCCCCGGCTGGGTTAGCGGCGCAATGGCGAAGCGCGGCGTCTCTGAGTTGCGGATCAACCTTTGGTCCGTCTTTCTTGCTGCGGGCATTCTTGGGTTTCTTAGCTTTGGCCGGTCCGGGGTTTGATTCGACGTCGCCGCAGCGAAGAATATCGCGGTAGTCTTCCTCATCACAATATAATATGAGGGGTTCGATGTCTGTCTCGCTGCTCGAGTGGTCACTACTGCGCCAATTGAATGAAGGCTCGCCGCAAATTTTGTCATCCCAGGGCGAATGGTGACTGGACGTGGTTTTAGCCTTGTTCTTAGGCTAGGCCTGCTTCTTCTGAGGAGCACTTTTCACTTTCTGAGCGCCTTCGTACTGGCTGTACTTTCCTTCGCTTTTGGCCTGAGTGCCACGGCAGACTGTGAATCCGCTGTAGTCGATCTCGTCACGCATGGGCGACATTGGGGCGTTGCGCATGGCAGCCATTGTGCAGGCTGCATCGAAGTCACATACGAAGCCGGAAACAACCCACATTACGTCACTGCGTTTCCGAATGGGGTCGTATATTCTGACTGCTCGCCAAAGATCTTGACGTGATCCTTCCCAAGTCCGGAGGTCTTGCTTGCTTGGGTCGTTGGCGAACATAATGCTGCTTCTCTTGTTGAGTTCGATTCCTCGGCGCTGGAGCTCGCATAAGGCATACATGTAGGCGTTGCGTGCGTTGTTACACTCGCGGATAAGCTGAATGTCTCTCTGCTTTTGATTGGGTTTCTTCAGCTCGGCTAGAACCTACTTAGGTTTCGGTATGCCTTTGGGCTTGCGGACGCTGTAAGGCTCAGGCATTGAATCAGAGTCGCCACTTTCGCTATGATAGCTGGAGTGCTTACTCTCCTCATCAGCCAGATCTATCATGTTGATCTTAGGTGGAGCCTAGACTGGATCAAGTTCAACAGTCTTGTCTTGCGGTCCGTCTTACTGAACAAGTGACGCGGGGTCACTGTGTGGTGAGTCTGGTCGCTGTTCGAAGCTGGTAGACGACAAAGCGTCTTCGTGCTTAGGGTTGCTTTCCATAGGGGAAGATGCTGGGTTTTCT
>Ga0129350_1252816_pt1 | contig 17352 bp, 15 predicted proteins | sample CPBNA2_9_FD_105434 | JGI IMG/M metagenome (GOLD analysis project Ga0129350, IMG submission 105434) | Freshwater to marine salinity gradient microbial communities from Chesapeake Bay, USA - CPBay_Sum_27_0.8_RNA2 (Metagenome Metatranscriptome) | ecosystem: Environmental > Aquatic > Marine >... | reverse complement strand
GGATCGATTCCGCACTGGGATTGACGAGGCTTTCACGCACCGTTGCGAATCAAAGACGTCAGTCTTTCGCGATGATCGCGATTTTGAGATGCGTCAGCGAGCCATCTGTGAGCTGCTGGGTGAATTGGACGGTCGCGAGCAGGAGGTCATTGCTTCTCGCTTTGGCCTGCGCGAGGGGGCAACTGCGGAGACCCTTGAGCAGGTTGGGGGTCGTCTTGGGGTGACCAAGGAGCGAGTGCGTCAGATTGAGGTTCGAACACTCGAAAAGCTACGCCGCATTGCCAACCGGCGTGCTCTGGATATTCCCGGATTCTGAGAAAACGGCTCATAGTCTGTCGACGGCAGACCGAAATGCCGAAGACTTCCCCGTATTCGAGCGCAAGGCCTGTGCCTTCAACGGGTTTTGGCAGTCTGCGTCGTCAAATCGTTGCCCAGGAAGGCTCCAATCACCGTTCTTGGGAGCTTTTCGGGAAGACTCTTGCGATCCGCTCGTTGTTCGTTACAATCCGCGACCCGCTTCCGGGATCGGATTGCGCTAGTGTAGCTCAATTGGCAGAGCTCCGGTTTTGTAAACCGGCGGTTGTGGGTTCAAGTCCCACCGCTAGCTGTGCTCTCATGGCTCAAGCTGATGGTTCACTGTCGGTTGGGGTACTGGGGCGAGTGTTTCTAATATGACAGGGTGCTGTCCGGGTGGCTTGCCACTCCGTGCAGGGGGAATACCTAAGCGGCCAAAAGGGCCAGACTGTAAATCTGGTGGCGTACGCCTTCACAGGTTCGAATCCTGTTTCCCCCACTGTGAGAAATGAGCGTTGACTGCTGTACCTGCAGAGATTGCGTGGGTACAGTGTCGGGCTTTGCTGCGAAAGCGGCAGGGTTGCGGGCGTAGTTCAATGGTAGAATTCCAGCCTTCCAAGCTGGCCGTGTGGGTTCGATTCCCATCGCCCGCTCTTGTTGTCAGGTGTTCCAGTGCGTTAATGCGTTGCTGTGGGCGTAGTTGGCAATCGCTGTGGTCGTGTTTGTGTGGTTGGTTTCTGCTGGCGGGTCCAGCGGGGCTCCCATGGGTGCGGCAGTGCTGCTGTAGCTCAGTCGGTAGAGTGCGTCCTTGGTAAGGACGAGGTCATGGGTTCAAGTCCCATCAGCAGCTTTTCGACGCATGCTGATGTGCCTGTGTTGCCGGCGAGGTTCGTTGGGCGTGCTGCACAGTTGCATGTTGCGGGCAGGCTGGGGTTTCTGTCGAAATCATTGGTTCTGTTGGTGAACTGTAGGTGGAGTGTTGGGCAGCGAGTTTGTTCGCGGCGGGTTGATTCAGGGTGGGTGCCCGTGATGGGTGTTGCTTTGGTTGCTTGCTGTCGGTGACAGGGTTGTTGTTACGGCGTTTTCGGCGGTTTGCTCCAGCGAATTAGTTCAAAGTCTGGTCTGGGCGCTCTGTGTTGGGGTGCCGTTTGTTTGTGGTTGTTCGACCGGTTCTGGGTTTCTCCGGCGAAGATTGATCTGGAGTAGTGTTTAATGGCAAAGGGTACTTTCGAAAGAACAAAGCCTCACGTGAACGTGGGCACGATTGGTCACATTGACCATGGCAAGACGACCACAACAGCGGCGATTCTGGCGGTTCAGGCGGCAAAAGGTCTGGCATCCGTGAAGTCCTACTCAGACATTGCCAAGGGTGGTACTGTTCGAGACGCGACCAAGACTGTGACGATCGCGGCGAGTCACGTCGAGTACGAGACTCCAAACCGTCACTACGCACACATCGATTGCCCTGGTCACGCCGACTATATCAAGAATATGATTACCGGTGCGGCTCAGATGGATGGCGCGATTCTGGTTGTGTCTGCCGCTGACGGTCCGATGCCTCAGACTCGTGAGCACATTCTGCTGGCTCGCCAGGTGAATGTGCCTGCACTGGTGGTCTTCCTGAATAAGTGCGACTTGGTCGACGACGAAGAGTTGCTCGAACTGGTTGAGATGGAAGTTCGCGAGCTGTTGAGCAAGTACGGCTTTGATGGGGATGCGATTGAGATCATTCGCGGCAACGCGAAGGGGGCTCTGGAGAACCCGAGTGACGATGCATTCAGTCAGTGTGTCACGGATTTGATGGAATCTCTGGACCGCAACATTCCTGAGCCGCAGCGTGCTTCCGATAAGGCATTCACGATGGCGGTCGAAGATGTGTTTTCCATCGAAGGGCGCGGTACTGTCGCGACTGGTCGTATTGAGTCCGGCATTGTCAAGGTCGGCGAGAAAGTCGAGATCGTTGGTCTCCGTGATACGCAGGAGACAACGGTGACCGGTGTTGAGATGTTCCAGAAGACACTGGATCAGGGTCAGGCTGGGGACAACGTCGGCTTGTTGCTTCGGGGTGTGAAGAAGGAAGACATTCAGCGTGGTCAGGTTCTGGCTGCTCCTGGTGCGATCAAGCCTCATACGAAGTTCGAGGCTGAGGTCGTTGTTCTGAGCAAGGAAGAGGGTGGTCGACACACGCCATTTTTCAATGGCTACCGTCCGCAGTTCTACTTCCGTACCACGGACGTGACCGGCTCTACTTCGCTGTTGGGTGGTGCTGAGATGTGCATGCCTGGCGATAACGCGAAGATCGAGGTTGAGCTTGGTAAGCCGATCGCGATGGAAGAGCAGTCCCGATTTGCAATCCGCGAAGGCGGCCGGACCGTAGGTTCGGGTGTCGTCACGAAGATCCTGCAGTGATTTAGATTTGATAATGCGAGTCGCTGCCTGTCGGATTTCTGGCAGGCAGCTTTGTTTTGTGTGGGGATTCGTGATGCGAGAGTATGTTTGGCTTGAGTGCACTGAGACGGGTGCTCGGAACTACCGTGTGATCAAAGAGACGCGCGGTACCGAACGGCTGGAGCTGATGAAATATTGTCCGAAGCTTCGTCGGCATACGCTCCACAAAGAGTCTCGCAAGAAATGACCTCGGTTTTGCCGGGGTGGTTTACGGGAGTAGCTCAATTGGCAGAGCACCGGATTCCAAATCCGGCGGTTGGGGGTTCAACTCCCTCCTCCCGTGCTTGGTCCGGGTGAGAGCGTCGCGAAAAGCGTCCTTCGCCTGCCTGTGTTTAAGAAGCAGTGTGGAGTGTTCAGCTTTTGCTGTGTGTCACTGTGTCACTGTGTCACTGTCGCGGTTTCGATTGGCGATTCCAGCTGCGGGGTATTCCCGGCGTGCCTGGTGGCCGCGTGAGTTTGTAGGGGATCTCTGATCGATGTCCGGCAAGAGTGGTTCGAAAGCGTTATTGCCTGAACTCTTCTCTGTGAGTCTATACAAGGCGAATCAGGGTAGAATGGTGCGTCAGTTCACATTTTTCGGAATTGCCGTGGTGGCTGCTTTCGGTTGCATTACGCTCGGCAGTGGTCCGTTGATGACATGGGGGCAGTCCCTCAGGGTTGCAATCCCGCTGGGGTTGTGGGGGCTTGCTGCGTGGGTTGCGTTTCGGGCGATTCATTACGCGCGATTTGCTGATTTTTTGATTGCGGTAGAGGCGGAGTTGCTCCGTGTTACGTGGCCTGCACGTCAAGAGGTCATCCAGGCGACGATCGTCGTGGTAGTGACGATGTTTTGTCTTGGGGCATTCCTGTTTTTAGTTGATCTGGTTTGGCGAGCCCTGTTTCAGGCCATTGGCTTCAACGAGATGTGAGTGAAGTTTGACTCAAAGCGATTTCCGGCTGCCAGTCGTCAATCGGAGAGCGAAATTCTGTTGGGGAGTCAATGATGCAGGCTGAAGGCGACAATGGTTCGGGGAAAGAGTGGTATGTGCTCAAGGTGCAGACGAACCGTGAACGGACCATTCGCGAGGCGTTGCTGAAAAAGATTAAGCTGGAGCAACTCGAAAAGCACTTTGGCGAGATCGTGATCCCTTCGGAGAGGGTGGTTGACTCACGTGCCAAGAGCGGTGAAGTGGAGAGGAAACTGTTTCCCGGCTACATCATGATTGAGATGGCGCTCAATGATGAGACGTGGTATCTTGTACGGGATACCAGCGGTGTTGGTGACTTTGCGGGTGCCGCTGGCAAGCCCTTGCCGATGGAGCCATACGAAGTCGATCGAATGCTCGGACGCGGGTCCGAAGAGAGTGTCGCTTCGCCGAAGGTACGAATTGGTGTTTCGGTTGGCGAGATCGTGAAGATCAATGAGGGGATGTTCGAGAATTTCGAGGGTCGGGTCGAGGGAATCGACGAGCACAGCGGCAAGGTCTCTGTGCTGATTGAGATTTTCGGCCGATCGACTCCGGTGGAATTGGATCATTGGCAGGTCGAGTTGATCTGATTGTTGAGGCGGGCCGCTGCTTTGTGCAGGGCGTTCGAGTTGGTTGTTGAGTTTTTCTGGAGCCATGTTGTCCGTGTCTCGCGGGCAACGGAATAGATTCGGAACGGTTTGTCATGGGTAAGCAGCGACAGGTCACAGCCCAGATCAAGGTGCAGGTAACGGGTGGTCAGGCGACGCCGGCTCCTCCGGTCGGTACTGCGTTGGGGCCTCACGGTGTCAACATTGGGCAGTTCGTGTCTCAGTTCAACGACAAGACTCGTGAGCTGATGGGCGTCACTGTTCCGGTGGTAATTACGGTCTTCAATGATCGTTCCTTCGAGTTTATCTGCAAGAGCCCTCCGGCGGCTGTATTGTTGAAGCAGGCGGCAGGAATCGCGAAGGGGTCAGAAAATCCGCTTAAGAACAAGGTGGGTACGGTCAGTAGAGCTCAGCTCGAAGAGATCGCGAAGAAGAAGTACGAGGATTTGAATGCATCGAGTGTCGATCAGGCGGTTCGAATGATCGCCGGGACTGCTCGCAGCATGGGGATCGAGGTCGTCGGTTGAGCGACGCGGCGTTGTTTGTTGGTGTTTGATTCATCTCCTGAAGAATTCGGGTGTTGAGATATGGCTGGTTTGTCAAAGCGAATGAGGGTTCTGCAGAAGAAGTCTGCGGAGTTGGGAACTGTGAGTCTTACGGAAGCTGTCAAGGCTTTGAAGACGCTCGAGGACTCACTGCCGAATGGCATCAGTCGTTGCGGGTTTGATCAGACTGTGGAGATTGCGGTTCGGCTGGGGGTTGATCCCCGGCAAGCGGACCAGATTATTCGCGGTAGTATCGTTCTGCCTCACGGGATCGGGAAGACTCAGCGTGTGCTGGTTTTTGCTCAGGGCGAGAATGTTGCTGTAGCCGAGGGTGCAGGAGCCGACCATGTCGGTGGCAAGGATCTGGCGGACAAGGTGAAGGGCGGCTGGCTCGACTTCGACGTGTGCATTGCGACACCGGACATGATGGGCGTGGTTGGACCGCTGGGGCGAGTCCTTGGCCCTCGCGGTTTGATGCCCAGTCCACGTGCTGGCACAGTGACTCAGGACGTGGCGACCGCAGTAAAGGAATACAAGGCTGGTAAGGTTGAGTTTCGGGTGGACAACGGTGCCAATGTGCACTGTATTGTCGGCAAACTGTCGTTCGACGAGCAGTTGCTGAGTGAGAACATCGAGTCCTTGATGGCATTCATACGCAGTCTGAAGCCGAATTCGTCCAAAGGGGCGTATCTGCGTGGGATGGTGCTCTCAGCCACGATGATGCCGTCAATTTCTGTGGCGATTTGAGTTTTGTTTCTGCCGTCACTGTTGTGAGACAGCGTGTTCAAGTTGGATTGGGTGAGACATGAGTCGTCAGATTAAAGACCTGGAAATTGCGGCGATCGGTGATCGCATTGGTGACGCAAGTGACTTTATCGTGATTGACGTGTCCAGGGTAGACGCGATCAGTGCCAATCGATTTCGGATTGGTTTGCGATCGGACAACGTGTCAGCCCTGACGGTCCGCAACTCGTTCGCCGCCATGGCGCTGCAGGGTCGCGGTGTCGCGGGTCTCGACTCCTTGCTGTCCGGGCCGAGTACGCTGGTGTGGGGCTCCGAAGACGTCGTTGCTCTGGCACGCTGCGTTGCCAAGTGGGCTGACGAGATCGATACCATTACCATTAAGGGTGGAACGGTTGAGGGGCAGACTCTTGACGCTGGTGGGGTTGAAGCGCTTAGCAAGAGCAAGGGGCGTTTGGAGACGATTGCCGAACTTGCGGGTCTGATGTTGGCACCGGGTGCACAGATTGCTGGATGTATGCAGAGTCCCGGAGGTCAGCTTGCTGGTCAGTTGAAGACACTTTCCGAGAAGGACGAGGCGTAGACGGCGGTTGTGCCGGAGCGGAGTCGCTTGGGAAATTTGGGTTTTGAAAGAAATAGCTTTACGAGAAGCTTGTTACTCTGAGCTTATTACTGAATAGAGAAAGGTTTGGTCATGTCTGCGGAAGCGGCAACAGAGTTTGATGATGCAACAAAGGAACTGGGCGATCGTATCGTCGGTTTGTCACTTCTCGACGCGAAGAAGGTTGTGGACTATCTGAAGGAAGTCCATGGCATCGAGCCAGCAGGTGGCGGTGCCGTGATGGTCGCTGCTGCTGGTGGCGGCGAGGCTGCTGCTGAAGAGAAGACCGAGTTCGACGTGATTCTGTCCGGTTTTGATTCAGCAAAGAAGATTGCTGTGATCAAGGTTGTGCGTGGCGCAACCGGGCTGGGTCTGAAAGAGGCCAAGGAACTCGTGGAAGGTGCTCCCAAGCCGCTGAAAGAAGGTCTGTCCAAAGAGGATGCGGAGAAGTTGAAGGCAGAGGTCGAAGAGGCTGGCGGTGAGGTCGAGCTGAAGTGAGACCAGGCGTAGTGTAGCAGAGCTTTTCGTTTGCAAGAGCCGGGATGGACCTGGGCCCATCCCGGCAATTGCATTTCCGGCGGTTGTCGCCGGGGAAGTTCCGGTGTTCCTCAGGCTGGGGTACTGCACCACGTGTTCAGCAACGGTATTGGAACAGAATACAACTTGGGCTTTCTTACAGGCAACTGTTAGTGAACTGGCAGGTGCCTTTCGTTGCGCGCTGAATGCAGGCGATTGTTTGAGCAGCCGGGTTTCTCCTGCTGCTGTGTTCTTCATGGTCTCCGCCATAAGAATGCGGGGATTCGCCGGTTTTGGGGAGTCCTTGCTGCGGGCGTGTGGAGGGTTCCCACCGCACGGGGATTTGCTAATCTTAGGTGCCCGGGGGCGGTTAAGTTGTCTGGGCTGGGGTGCGTTTCCGGTGTTTCAATGGTGGTCTGGCAGGAGCATCTGCGTGCTGTCGAGTCTTCCCGGGCGTGGTGGCTCTGGACGGTTTCCTGATAGCAGCGTCGACTGCAGTGTTGGTTGGGGTTTTGCAGTCGATGTAAGTTGATTCGGTCGGGCCGGCCGGCTTTGTAAAGTCGGTTGTGTCAAGGTGGTGGTGTCAGTTTGGTCGTGTCAGGTTGGTTGTGTCAGGTTGGTTGCGTCAAATTGGTTGTGTCGCGTAGTTGACCGACCAGTCAGGTGATCAAAGTGGGGATAGACGCGAGGCGGCGATCTTCCGTCCTCGTATTTTTCGGGCCTCAGGCAGGGAAGCTCATTCGTGCTTCAAACTGCCCATGGTCTTGGTTTTGGAATCTAAGGCAGGGTTTCGCATGCCGGTACCGTCCGTTCGTACCATCGACGAGGATGCTGTTCGTAATTTCGGCTCAATCAAGTCCGAATACGAGATTTCCGGGCTCACTCGCATTCAGACCGCTTCGTACTCGCGGTTTTTGCAGGCTGATGTGCCGAGCCGCGATCGACTCGACATCGGTCTGGAGTCGATCCTCCGTGAAGTATTTCCGATTGAGAGCTTCAATGGCGAGTTTCGTCTGGAGTATCTGCGGTACGAGTTGGGCAAGCCTCGTTATTCCCCGGCGGAGTGTCGTCAGTTGCGGCTGACGTATGGGATGCCATTCCGCGTCTACCTGCGGCTGACAAAGCAGGAACCGGTGGAGGAGGAAGTCTATCTTGGGGATATCCCGATCATGATTGGTGGTGGCGAGTTCATCATCAATGGTGCTGAGCGCGTTGTGGTCAGCCAGTTGCACAGGTCTCCCGGTGTCGACTTTGTGATGGCTGAGGAGAGTGCGGGCAGTGATCGCAAGACGCACAGCTGCCGGATTATTCCTGAGCGGGGCAGCTGGATTGAATTACTGGTCAGTAAGCGGGATGCGATTGGCGTTCGCATCGACCAGAGCGGAAAATTTTCGGCTCTGACGTTGTTGCGTGCAATGTCTCCCGAGCATTCATCAAGTGCGGACATTCTGCGGTTATTTTACACGACCAGCAGTCTCAAGATCAGTAGCAAGACCACCGCGGAAGATCTGCTCGGGTCCTTCGCAGTTGAGGACGTTGTCTTTCCGGCTGATCATGATCGGGCCGGCGAGATTATTGTGGACGCCGGCAGTGAAATTATCGACACGGTTGCGGAGGAATTGCTCACCAGTGGCGTGAAGTCACTTGAAGTGATTGCGAAGGCTGACGTTGGCGATCAGCTGATCCTGAAGACTCTGGCTGAGGACAGCACGTCAACTCACGAAGATGCCCTGCTGAAGATTTATCAGCGGTTGCGGCCCGGAAATCCTCCAAATCTTGACAAGGCTTCGGACCTGTTCAGGGAGAAGTTCTTTGATGTCAATCGATACCGGCTTGGACGTGTCGGGCGATTTCGCATCAATCGCAAGTTCCAGCAGGACGTTTCTGACGAAGAGATGACTCTGAACCCTGCTGATTTTATCAACTCAATCCGCTACATCGTAAGTCTGCGAAAGCGGGATGGTTCTGCTTACATTGACGACATTGACAATCTCGGCAATCGTCGCCTGCGAACCATTGACGAGTTGGGCGCAGACGAGATTCGCAAGGGGTTTTTGAAGCTGCGTCGAACGGTTCAGGAACGCATGAGCGTGAAGGAAGCGGAGACAATGACTCCTCGGACGCTCATCAATCCCAAGAGCGTTTCGGCTGCGATTGACTTTTTCTATGGTCGCAGTGAGTTGTCCCAGGTTGTTGACCAGACCAATCCGCTCTCAATGCTGACTCACGAGCGTCGTCTGAGTGCACTCGGGCCGGGCGGGTTGAATCGTAAGCGGGCTGGGTTTGAAGTTCGAGACGTTCACATTTCCCACTACGGTCGTATCTGTCCGATCGAAACGCCGGAAGGAACGAACATCGGGCTGATCAGTAGTCTTGGGATCTACTCTCGAGTCGACGACTATGGGTTCCTTGTTTCCCCGTACCGCGTGGTTTCCGGGGCAAAAGTCACCGACGAGGTGGTTTGGTTGCGAGCGGACGAGGAATCGTCGGCATTCGTCTGTCCGGCCGATACTCCCGTGGAAGATGGGTCGCTGGTTCAGGATCGTGTTCTGGCTCGTTTCAAGAGCGACGTGGTCTGGATCAGCAAGGACGAGGTGCAGTACATCGACGTTGCACCGTGTCAGATGGTCGGTGTCTCTGCAGGACTGATTCCCTTCCTCGAGCATGACGATGCAAACCGTGCCTTGATGGGTTCAAACATGCAGCGGCAGGCCGTGCCGCTGTTGATTGCCGAGCGTCCCGTGGTGGGCACCGGCATGGAAGATTACGTCGCACGGAACTCCGGCATGGTTCTGCGTGCCGAAAAGAGTGGTCGGGTGACATACGTCGACGGGGACTGTGTTGAGATTGACGGTCGCCGATTTCCGCTGCGGAAGTATGTGCGTCTGAACGAGCGAACCTGTTTGAATCAGAAGCCAATCGTCAGTGTTGGCGACAAGGTGAAAGAGGGTCAGGTGCTTTGCGACAGCGCTGCCACTCGCAATGGTTCGCTTGCACTCGGCAGAAATGTGCTGGTCGCATTCATGTCGTGGCAGGGTTACAACTTTGAGGACGCCATCATCCTGTCCGAGCGACTGGTGAAGGAAGATGTTTACACATCCATTCATCTCGACGAATACGACGTTGAAATTCGCGAGACGAAGCTTGGCCGTGAAGAGTTCACTCGCGATATTCCAAATGTGAGCGAGAAGGCGTTGCGGCATCTTGATGAAACAGGGGTTGTCAAGACTGGGACCCGCGTCAGTCCGGGCGACATCCTCGTTGGGAAGGTTTCTCCGAAGGCCAAGTCAGAATTGACTCCGGAAGAAAAACTTCTGCATGCGATCTTCGGGCGTGCTGGCGAGGACGTTAAGAACGAGAGTCTCGAAGTCCCCAGCGGTGTCAGCGGCATAGTCATTCACACCGAAGTGTTCTCTCGCCGAATGAGCCTGTCGGACGTTGAGCGAAAGCGATTCGAAGATTCGCTGAAGAAGGCTGAAGAAGAGGCTGATGCAAAGATTGCGGAGGCATTCAAGGCATTCCTCGGTGAGTTTGAAGGGGTGCTTGGGCAGCCGGTTGTGGATGCTGACGGCCGCGAGTTGAAGACGCTGGACGAGTCAGGTTCGGTTGCTGAATTCGCTCGACGATTCCGTAGCCACTTTGACGAGATGGATATCCGCACACCGCAGAAGAAAACGGCAGCACGCCGCATGCTCAGCGAAAACTGGATATCTGTGGAGGATGTGATTGATACTGAAGACCATCGTGTGAACAGCATGAAACGCGGCGATGAGCTGCCGAGTGGTGTGCTGCAGATGGTCAAGGTTTACGTGGCATCGAAGCGACAGATTTCTGTCGGTGACAAGATGGCCGGACGCCACGGGAACAAAGGGGTTATTTCCAAGGTGCTTCCGGAAGAGGATATGCCGTTCCTTGAGGACGGGACTCCCGTGGACATTATCCTGAATCCACTGGGTGTTCCGAGTCGTATGAATGTGGGACAGATTCTGGAGACTCACCTCGGCTGGGCCGCCGGCAAGCTGGGTTATCGTGCCATCTGTCCGGTATTCGACGGCGCCACTGAAGAGGAAGTTCGTGAGGCACTTCGGGAGGCAGGGCTGCCGGAAGAGGGTAAGGCATTTCTGCACGATGGCCGAACCGGTGAGAGAATGGAGCAGAAGACAACGGTTGGTCAGATTTACATGTTGAAGCTGCACCACCTTGTTGACGACAAGGTTCACGCTCGAGCGACCGGCCCTTACTCGCTGATCACACAGCAGCCGCTGGGTGGCAAGGCGAGGTTTGGCGGGCAGCGGTTTGGTGAGATGGAAGTCTGGGCGCTCGAGGCATACGGGGCCGCGTACATCCTGCAGGAGCTGCTCACGGTCAAAAGTGACGACGTTGAAGGTCGAACGAAGATCTATGAGAGCATGGTCAAGGGCGAGAATACTCTGGAGGCTGGCACCCCCGCCAGTTTCGACGTGTTGAACAACGAGATTCGTGGTCTCTGCCTGAATCTGCAGCTGGAAAAAGCTGTGACTTGAGAGCCGGTGAGCAGCCGGACTGTATAGCAGCCAGAGACTGTATGATGCACCCGCGGTTGCATCGAGTGGAATCATCGAAACAACAGGGCTCCGAAAAAGGGAGAAGAGCGCGTGAGCGTCAGTGAAGGTACTTTTGATCGCGTCAATGACTACGCCGCAGTAAAGATTAGTCTTGCGAGTCCATCGGACATCCGCAGCTGGTCATTCGGCGAAGTGAAGAAGCCCGAGACGATTAATTACAGAACTTACCGACCGGAACGTGACGGTTTGTTCTGTGAGCGGATCTTCGGTCCTGAGAAGGACTGGGAGTGTGCCTGCGGTAAGTATCGTGGGATGAAATACAAAGGAATGATCTGTGATCGTTGCGGTGTAAAGGTGACTCATAGTCGCGTTCGCCGAAAGCGAATGGGGCATATCGAACTGGCGGCCCCCGTTGTTCACATCTGGTTCTTCAAGTCGATGCCTTCCCGACTTGGCGCGCTGCTGAACATGAAGACCACATCTCTTGAGAAAGTAATTTACTTTCAGGATTACGTGGTGATCGATCCGGGCGAGACAACGCTGGAGCGTTGTCAGATGCTGACCGAAGAAGAGGCTCGGCAGGCGCGGCGAGACTTTGGTGACGGCAACTTCGAAATTGGCATGGGTGCCGAGGCGATCAAGAGGTTGCTGGGGCAAATGCAATTGCGAGAGTTATCGGAAGAGTTGCGCACGGATCTGGCCAATACCACAGCTCAGCAGAAAACCAAGGATCTGATCAAGCGTCTGAAGATCGTGGAAGCTCTCCGCGACAGTGAGAATCGACCGGACTGGATGGTTCTGGATGTGATACCGGTCATTCCTCCGGATCTTCGACCGCTGGTCCTGTTGGATTCCGGGAATTTTGCCACCAGTGACCTGAACGATCTGTATCGCCGTATTATTAACCGCAACAACCGGCTCAAGAAACTTGTTGACCTGAATGCGCCAGAAGTGATTGTTCGCAACGAGAAGCGAATGTTGCAGCAGTCTGTTGATGCCTTGTTTGACAACAACCGCTGCAAGCGTCCGGTTCTGGGTTCATCCAATCGTCCGTTGAAATCCCTGACCGATATGATCAAGGGAAAGCAGGGGCGATTCCGCGAGAACTTGCTTGGGAAGCGTGTCGACTATTCTGCTCGTAGTGTGATTGTCGTGGGGCCTGAGTTGCGTTTGCACCAGTGTGGGCTGCCCAAGAAGATTGCACTGGAGTTATTTCAGCCTTTCGTTATTCGCCGTCTGAAGGACCTTGGCCACGCAGATACGATCAAGAGTGCCAAGCGAATGCTGGAGCGCCGGGACGAGGACGTCTGGGATATTCTCGACGAAGTGATTCGCAATCATCCCGTGCTGTTGAACCGAGCACCGACGTTGCACCGTATCGGTATTCAGGCGTTTGAACCGGTGCTGGTGGAAGGGAATGCCATTCGACTTCATCCGTTGGTCTGCAAGGGATTCAACGCAGACTTTGACGGCGACCAGATGGCCGTACACCTGCCACTTTCGATGGAGGCTCAGGTTGAAGCCACGACTCTGATGATGTCGACGCACAATATTTTCAGCCCGGCCAACGGATCTCCGATTATCAGTGCGTCCCAGGACATCGTCATGGGTTGTTACTATCAGACTCTGAAGAAAGCTGACCACGTTGGCGATGGGATGGTCTTTGCGTCCACCGACGAGGTGTTCATGGCCTTCCAGCAGGGTCGGGTCAGTCGACACGCCACAGTTCGCGTGCGTTTGCCGAGAGGCAAGCGTGTCAAGGGTGATGGAGAAGAGAATTTCCGTTCGGGTGGACTGGTGGAAACGTCGCCGGGGCGAATATTCTTCAACGATGTGCTGCCGGCCAAGATGGCTTTCTATAACATCACGATGGGCAGCAAAGACCTTGCTCGCGTGATTTCGGACTGTTATCTGGAGCTTGGGCGGCGCGAGACAATCGAGTTGCTCGATCGCATGAAGAGTCTTGGCTTCCGAACCTCCACCGAAAGTGGTCTGTCCTTTGGAATCAGCGACCTGTGTACAGCGCCGAATAAGGAGCAGGAGATTGCTGACTCCGAAAAGGCTGTCCTGAAGCTGATGAAGTTGTTCGAGCGTGGCGTCATTACGGACAAGGAACGCTACAACAAGGTCCTTGAAACCTGGACACACGCTCGCGAGTCCATCATGAAATCGATGATGGAGCAACTGAAGGCAGACGAGCGTGACGAGGGCGTCTACGTGAATCCAATTTATCTCATGGCCCAGTCCGGTGCTCGAGGTGGTGTTGGGCAGATTCAGCAGTTGTCGGGAATGCGTGGGTTGATGGCGAAGCCGAGTGGCGAGATCATCGAAACTCCAATTAAGTCCAACTTCCGCGAGGGGCTGTCCGTCCTCGAATACTTCAGTTCAACGCACGGGGCTCGCAAGGGTCTTGCGGACACCGCACTCAAGACTGCGGACAGTGGATATCTGACCCGAAAGCTTGCCGATATTTGTCAGAACATGGTGGTGACCTGCGAAGACTGCGGCACGACCAAGGGGTTGACACGCGGTGTTGTCTATCGTGGTGAGAAGGTTGAGGTGAGTCTGGCCGATGCGATCCGCGGTCGCGTGAGCCGAACCAATATTGTCAACCTGATTACTGAAGAGACCATTGTCCGCGAAGGCGAGATGATCACGGTCGAAAAGGCTCGCCAGATCGAAGAGATGGGCCTGGAACGAATCCAGGTTCGCAGCCCGATGACGTGTGAAGCCCCACTGGGCATTTGCCAGCGCTGCTACGGCATGGACCTGTCCACCGGCGATCTCGTTGAAATGGGAATGGCCGTCGGCATTATTGCGGCACAGAGTATTGGAGAGCCCGGTACACAGTTGACGATGCGGACGTTCCACATGGGTGGTATTGGGACCACCGCGGTGGAAGAGAGTGAGATGGTTGCGAAACGAGCCGGAAAAGTGCGGTTTACCCGCATTCGCAGCGTGATCAACTCCGAGGGCCGCCAGGTTGTGCTCGGTCGAAACGGAGAGTTGGCAATCGTCGACGATCGTGGCCGTGAAGTTGACACTCAACGGGTTCCCAACGGTGCCGTGTTGCAGGTTGCAGAGGATCAGTTAGTCAGTATTGGCGACGTGCTTTGTGACTGGGATCCGCACGCAATCCCAATTATTGCTCAGGTCGGCGGTCGGGTGCGACTGGAAGACTGCGTCGAAGGGCAGTCAATTCGAGTTGAAAAGGAAGGGTCCGGTACACTTCGCCGAACAGTAATTGAGCACAAGGGCGGGCTGCATCCGCAGGTTGTCGTGGAAGACGGCAGCGGAAAAATCCTCGACTTCTACTATCTGCCGGAAGGGGCGAGTATCGAAGTGGGAGACGGCAGCTCGGTCAGTGCCGGAGCGGTCGTGGCCAAAACGCCTCGCGAATCGTCAGGTACTCAGGATATCACGGGTGGTCTGCCCCGCGTCACCGAACTCTTTGAAGCTCGCAAGCCGAAAGACCCGGCTGTGGTTGCTGAGATTGATGGCGAGGTGGAACTCCCTGCTGAGAAGAAACGCGGCAAACGGCTCGTTGTGATCAAGGCTGCAGACGGGACCGAGGTTGAGCATGTGATTCCGCACGGCAAGGACCTGCAGGTTCATTCGGGTGACCTGGTGCACGCGGGAGACGCACTCGTCCGTGGTCCGCTGGTCCCGCAGGACATTCTGCGAGTGAGTGGTCCGGAAGAGGTGCAGCAGTATCTGCTGCATGAGATCCAAAACGTTTATCGTGCCCAGCGTGTGGAGATTGACGACAAGCACATTGAAATCGTCGTGTCTCAGATGCTGCGGAAGATTCGTGTCGACAGTGTTGGTGACACAGACCTGTTGCCGGGCGTTCTGATCGACAAGTTTGAGTTGAAGCGTGTCAATGATGCTCTGGAGTCCATGGGCCGTATCACGGAGCCGGGTGATTCGGATTACGAAGAGGGTGACAAGGTCCCCATCTCCGAAATTGATGAGGTGAATGCAGAGTTGTCGAAGCCCATTAAATATGCGGCTTTGCGGAAAGCCAAGGCCAGTCCGCAGTTGCTCGGGATCACCAAAGCTGCGGTATCCAGCGAGAGTTTCATTTCTGCGGCCAGTTTCCAGGAAACCACCAAGGTTCTTACTGAAGCTGCACTGGGCGGACGTTCAGACCAACTGGTTGGCTTGAAAGAAAATGTCATTCTGGGGCATCTCATTCCGGCAGGGACCGGATTCCGACTGCACCAGGATGCTCAGGTTCGCATTCATGATTCGGCCCTGCGTGAGCAGGAGGAGGCGAGGGCACGAATGGCTGCCGCTCGCCAGGATCTCATGGGTGCAGCCGACTTTGGTGCTCGACGACCGGAGACGGATCGTCCGTCGACACCATTCCTTGCTGATCTCAGCCCGGATACTCTTGACGGCTGAGAAGGCAGGCGGGGGGCGGATTCCTGACGATGGTAAATCCCGGCGGGCCATCGGCCGCGGAGTGCCTCTGAATTGCGAATATCGCCCAATACGATGAACGAGTTATAAGGCGGTTGACGATCATGAGAAGCAGGGGTACACTGCCCCGCTTCCCGTTTCGCGGTCCATAGCCGCCTAAATTTCTATTTCCTGTGTTTTTTGTCTGTGTCTGGCGACCTATGCCCACGATCAATCAGCTCATTCGGAAGCCGCGAAAGCAGCAGTCTGCAAAGTCTAAGTCACCCGTGCTGGAGGGATGTCCTCAGAAACGCGGTGTTTGTTTGCAGGTGAAGACTGTCACGCCCAAGAAGCCTAACTCTGCTCTGCGAAAAGTCGCGAGGGTCCGGCTTTCCAACGGGAAAGAAGTCACCGCGTATATTCCGGGCGAGGGGCACAACCTGCAGGAACACTCCATCGTACTGGTGCGTGGCGGTCGTGTTCGCGACCTTCCCGGTGTGCGATATAAGGTCATCCGTGGCGTATTGGATACTCTGGGAGTGTCTGATCGCCGTCAGTCGCGCAGCCGTTACGGTGCGAAACGGCCAAAGGGTGGCAAGTAGGCGTTGCTGTGGTCTGGCTGGCTTGCGACACATTGGTTGTTCGCTGGCCTGCTGAGTGGTCTGAAGTCGATGATACGATCTCGGGTGTTCCGGGATGATTTGTGCAGGGAACAGTTTTTCACCGCCTCCGGTTTTGGTTGGGGCGGTGCGAGAGATATTCGGCGAGAGCAATTCGATGGTCAAGAAGTTCACAGCCAGCCGGGAGCAGTTGAAGCCCGACACTCGGTTCAACAGCATGCTGGTCTCCAAATTCGTCAACTGCCTGATGTACGACGGCAAGAAAAGCGTCGCTCTCAACGCGTTCTATCGCGCTATGGATCAAATCAGTAAGCAGGTTCCGGAGGAGGATCCTTTGCGGGTCTTTGAGGCGGCTGTTGAAAATGTGAAGCCGGCAATTGAAGTTCGTTCCAAGCGAGTTGGCGGTGCAACCTATCAGGTGCCGACTCCCGTGAATCCTCGGCGGCAGCAGGCACTGTCAATCCGCTGGATTCTGGAGGCAGTCCGTGGTCGAAAGGGCCGCCCGGTCGACCGATCTCTGGCGGACGAGTTGTTGGCTGCGTTTCGTCGCGAGGGCACAGCGATGACTAAGCGTGAAAATGTTCATCGTATGGCGGAAGCGAACAAGGCATTCTCGCACTTCGCGTGGTGAGTCCTGCCAGGTATTCGAAACAGCGCCGAGCGGTCTGCATTTCAGCAGCCTGCTCGGCGTTTTTTTATGTCCACTGCGATGTTGTCTCCGTTCGGCGTGGCTCTGTAGGGAATGGGTGTTGAGATGCGGCAAATCAAAGACATTAGAAATATTGGGATTATTGCCCACATTGATGCCGGGAAGACGACCACAACCGAGCGGATCCTTTACTACGCCGGCGCTTCTCACCGGATGGGTAATGTCGATGACGGAACGACTCAGACCGACTTCGATCCGGAAGAGGCTGAGCGAGGCATTACCATTTATTCAGCAGCCGTGAAGTGTTCCTGGAAAGATCACGAGATCAATCTGATTGACACGCCGGGGCATGTCGATTTCACCGCTGAAGTTGAGCGAAGTTTACGGGTGCTGGATGGTGCTGTCGTGGTTTTCAGTGCTGTTGAGGGTGTGGAG